>Ga0209700_102293_pt1 | contig 39044 bp, 11 predicted proteins | sample SiratroredBW_FD_187528 | JGI IMG/M metagenome (GOLD analysis project Ga0209700, IMG submission 187528) | Root nodule microbial communities of legume samples collected from California, USA - Siratro red BW (SPAdes) (version 2) | ecosystem: Host-associated > Plants > Roots > Nodule | place: USA...
CCCCCCGGTTGAACCGCCAAGTGCTTGAGAATGTGTGGATGGCCATCATGGATTGTGGGTGGGCTAATAAGTTCTAATTAGAACGTTCTAAAATTTGGTATTTTATTTTCAGCACCATATGTGTGTGTACAAGAAGAGAAGTTACTTCTCATCCTCGCCCTTCATTTTCTTTTAATCTAAAGCTTAAGGATGAGTTATTATTAGAACCAATAAATTAAAAATAAAGGGTGGGGATGAAAATTAACTTTTAAAATTACTCGGAGTAATTTAATCCCCCTCCATATATATAAACACACACATATTGTGAAATATAAAACTACTTAAGGATTGAAATAGGAGTCCATCATGCTGCTATTGACTGCTATGCATGTAAGTCCTACTATGTCCACAGATGGCTCAAATGCATAAGTGTATCTTTCATCAGCAATGAGACATATTTCTTAATACAGAGCTGTAACCTATATATGTTCTAGAAGACTGTGATAGGAAAGAGTCCTGCTTACTGTTTCGATGACTCTCCTCAGCATAAGACCACCAAAAGAATGTCCACATGAGACAAACATGGCATCTTCAAGGAATGTGCCACTGGTAAACAAAATTGAAAGAGGAAAGAAGAATAGATATCACAGTTAAATTAGATCTTGGTACATCCTTAACATAATCATAATAATGAAAAGGATACAAAATGAGGCAATAGTCCAACATGCAAGTTAAGAAGAAAAGCTTAACATGTGACCAGAGAATACTAACAAAAACTCACAAATGTCGCATTAGATATTAAAAGATCCATAACTAAAATTGCTGTAACAAACAAGTCAAGTGCCTTGAAAACCAACACAACATTCCAACTTGCAACATTGCTGTAACAAACAAGTCAAGTGCCTTGAAAACCAACACAACATTCCAACTTGCAACTCCTCAGTTTTCCTTAACCCAATGTTATCTATAGCTTCATTATGCAGCATAGAAAAGCTAAATGTTAAAGAAGATTTGCTCTTCTCCATATTACATTGTGAAAATTTGATCAATGATATTAATAACATCATGTATGCGACAATTTAACTCTGGCTCCATAGGAATGTCAAAAATAATCATTTGGTACAATCAGCAGAGTCTGAAGGCATACACATACATAATATAACATACTCTTAACAGAATCGTACATTCAGCAAAAGTAGCATAGCCAACAGCAATAGAAAAATGACAGTGTAATGAATTAGAAAACCTCGGGCATAGCACTAACTTTCTAAGGGAGAAAGTAAGAATATGGACAGAGCAAAGATAATAGTTTATTTCCATATCCTTAAAATTTATTGCATGTCCTATTAAAAAATGCAAAAGGATCACAATAAACAAAGGAAATGTGCACTACATCAAATTTCAGAATGTAAGATTTCCAAATAAACAGAAGAACAAAAAAAAAAGTAGTCAATCCCAAAGCTTTGGGCATACAATGCTCAAACAGCACGGTATCACTTATTTCTGTAATTACACTACACACAATCCATTGCAAAACTTAGCACAATGTTTTTATGTATTTCTCAAAAAACAGTGGATTTATTAATTTTAAGTTTTAATAAACTCTTGTTATGGCAATTTTTTTTTAAGAAACTTAAAAAGAACTACGAGACTATTACATTATGTTAGCAAGAGATAAGAGTGGGAAGAAAGAAAACATGAATAACAATGCTTCTTTTTCCTTTGTTTGTGTTGAGAAAAAAGTGAAAGGAAAATGAGAAAAATAGATGACTTCAAGAGACAAAAATTCTAACTCTTCTTTCCTTTCACTTTCACTCCAATGTAAATCTCAAACTTTTCTCTCTATTGCAACAACAGCGTTAATAAAAAATCATATAGAGATATAGCATCAATAACATACTTCTCAAACAAACTGCTAAATCAGTTGGAGTGTTGAAGTTAATGTGTTAAACTACACTTACGATAAAGGATCGGATAGAACACTTCTTAATGATGGCTCCTTGTTCATACTGTTTTGAGCTGCAACCTGAAAATAGAATGATTATAAGAGTCAACATACATCAAAGAAAATATTTTCTTACAGGGAAATTGTGCTAGAAGTTTTACATGAAGAACCATTACTTATACAAGAGCTCTTAAAAATGACAGGACACAAGAAAAAGACCATTATGATCTTCTGAATAGCTAGCCTCAATGGTTAACCAGATCCTCCTATACCAACAAGCTTACAGACAAAAATACTACCCATGTAAACTTCATTTGCAAATAAGTGAAACACAAGAGCCATAATCAAATTAGTTTAAAAGATCAATTCTGTCAGCAACTAGGTATAAGACATAGGATAGGTTACACAAAGGATGAGTTTGTATATAACATCCCATCGCAAGAGCTTAATTTTCAGCTTTAGTTTCACAGAAGAACGCTAGCGAACAAACATGGTGTGTATCAACAGCCTAATGCAATGATCCTGATATTCCACATTGTGTGTAGAAAAGGAAAGTTCAAGTGCAAAAAAGTTTATTAGGAGCGTTAAGTAATATTCAAGCCTTTCCTGGGGAAGTAGGAGGTAGAAAACAATATTATAAAAGAAAATGAAGTGTAAACATTGTTTTAGATTAATTTGTTCTGAACTGTACTCTGCTTTCTGTTAAGATATTCCATTTTAGAAAGAACCCTGTTGGATCTGGTTAGGGAGGAACTCCTGTGGTTTATGCAGCTGGAAAGTTACAGCTGGCAAGAATATGAATGCCAACATTTTGATACGTACATAGTTTTACAGATATCTGAAGTATTTGGGTTGGGTAAAGAAGAATGCAGAAAGCTTTACACTTCCATATGTTATGGTTAGAATCTCCTTTTGGTTATCTAATAATTGATAGATGTAACGGACTTAACCCATACTTTTTGTATGTTTTTTTATCTATAAATACATAACCCTATATGTTCATTATACACAAGGGATTAATCTTGTACCTCTTTTTTACTTTATTTTTATGTGGTATCAAGATTTAGGGTAAAATCCTTGAATTCCCGACGAACCTATTGTTCACCGGTGATTCTTTTACGCTACTGCTGTAGCAGCACCATTTGGACCGGCGAAACCTTTGTTTAGATCATCTTGGCCAGAGGACCACCATGCCACTAAGATTGCGATCGGAGCTCTGACGTGCCCTCACACACCTCTCCACACTGCATCACCGCCACCGCTTTCCGTGCACTAGGCAGCACTTCTAAACCCTTTTCCAACGATTACCAACATCGGGATTGCGTTGTCATCCTCGTTCTAGATATGCCCTTGTCATCTTGATCAGAGTTCATTTGATTTTTTAGGATTTTTCTCTCTCTTGTTCATCTATAGTCTCTTCTACTGCCACTATGCCTGCTCCACCATTTATCGCAAGTCGGGCAAAGTGTTATGCCTTACATGGTCATCCTCCTCGAGATGTTGTTGTTGTCCAAACTGCTCCTTCGCAACTATCTAATTTGGGTCTTACTTCATCTAATATCTCAAGACAACCTGCTATTTTCAATTAATTTCTCAAATGGTATCAAGATTGTCAAAACTCTAGTTCCACTACTTTTGTTACACACAAGTACATCTTTTGCAAGCCTCACTCACTCCAATTCTCTTGGCCCTATTGGTCTAGACTCAGTTGTCACATATCATATTATTGGTAACAAATCTTTTTTCTCTTCTCTATCTACTTCGAGTTATTTACCTTTTGTTACCATGACCAATGGCTATAGGGTCTCATCACATGGTGTTGATACTATTCATCCTCTTTTTTTATCTATTGATAATGTTTTTATATCCCTAGGTCTCCATTTAACTTATTATCCATTAGTCATTTCACGCGTTCCCTTGATTGTGTTATTTCTTTTACCCAAAATTTTGTTTGTTTACAGGTCCGGAGTTCAGGTATTGTGTCTCCATTAGTGATAACTTGATCTCTTGGAAGAGCAAGAAACAAAAATGTTGTAGCGATATCTAGTGATGAAGTAGAACAGGGAGCTATGGACTCAACTACTTGTGAGCTTATTTGGCTTAAACAATTACTTAAGGAATTGCAATTTGGAGAAATCAAATTGCTCTTCATATTAGCTTAAATTTTGTCTTCCATGAAAAGACAAACATATTGAGATTAATTGTCATTTTATTCGAGGAAAGATTGTATTTGGAGCCATCAAGACTACGTTTGCTAATTTGAATGATCAATTAGCAGATTTTTCACTAAATCTTTACAAAGACATTGAATTGATGACATTTGTAATAAGTTTGGTATATACAATTTAAATGCACCAGCTCGAGGGGAGTGCTAGACGTAACGGGCTTAGCCTTTCTTATCTATAAATACGCAATCCTATGTGTTCATTATACACAATCCTATACCTCTTTTTTACTTTATTCTCACAATCATGATGAGTGTGGGAGGACTTCCATGATGCATATTAAAATAAAACAGTAGGAAAGATAACTTACATCAGCATTATCACATCTGCTGCCTATCAATTCTTCAGCAGCAAGGTCGTCCATAAATTGGCTTACAGAAATTCGAACATAGCTTTGGGGAATAACATGGCCAGCTGCTGCTATTGGGGAACAATCTAATATAGCATTGCCCTGTGGCATGAGTCTATATGCAAGAGAAGTCCTACACAAAGCTCAAGAACGTACCTAAATAAGCTCTTGAGATCTTATCAACCATTACAAATACAAAACTTTTAATATATATATATATATATATACACAGACATATATTTGGTACCTTCCTCCCCCATTGGGACTCAGAAAGTAATCAGGAGAAGCTCTATATGATGCAGCAGGACGTAGACCAGCAGTAGCATGACTAAGTGCCTTGCCTGTTATCAGTAAAAGATCTCCAGGCCCAGAACCACTGTCTGCTAAATACCAGCGACCACTGGGGTCACATATCTAGAGAAGAAAACAGAGATTGTTTATAAAACCTGGAAGATAAATCAACTCAAAAATCACCAAGCTTTAACTTGTCACCAAACAAAATTGTCCAAAGGTCAGAAAATAAATATTGGAGAATGGCACGAGACAGTGAATTTTATGAGACCTGAAGCTAATTATTTTTTCTTTGGAGAACTAAGACACTACTCTGTAATTTTTCATTTATACAAAACAATTTAATAGACACCTGAAGACCAGGAGTGTCAGAAGATATCAACGTCAACAATCCCTTTTCAACTTCACCATTCATGGTAGGCTTACCACCTCCAATGGCACCTCTTCCATTTTGCAAAGAAGAATGTGAGTATGTCGCAACAAGAACTGACGATGACACCTCATTAGCAGGCAAGGGAGCATCATCAAGCAAATGGTTGAAAACACTGCACAAAGTAAATTTTCTTGTGAGCAAACACGCGATCTAAAAACTAGAAAGAAATGAACAATCACCAAATACACAATAACAATGCAGTTAAACTAAAAAGGAAGGTTGTCCATCACAATATCCGTTCCTTACTCGCTTCTAAGACGTAAATATCTTGCAATGGCACTCAAGGCATATCGAGAGGCCTTTCCCATGCATCTAAAAATATCAGCCATGCAGGGGGGAGAATAATCCCAATCCTCCAAAGCCCTGAAACTAAAAAATAAAAGTACCAAAAAATGATTAAGCCAAATATCATTCATCTCAAAACAATAATTTTCCATCAAAACACTAAAGCTCCAAACCAATCAAGCAATAACTACCAGTACCCTATCTGAATAAACTTCTCCAGGAACAATCACTGAATAAAAAAATAAAATACAAGACAATTGAGCACTAAATTCATGAAATGAGATTAAAAATTTATTTAAGCTCGTAAGCACTTAAAAAAATAAATTAAGCTTCTCTCGTATGTTAAAATCAACTTCCCGATAAGCACCTAACTTTCATAGAAACTTTCACATCAAATCTAACTTACACAAAAAGCTAGAGGGCCTATTTAAATAATGTTCTCCACAAGTACTTCTAGTAGATGAAAAAACTAAATATAACTTCTCAAGTAGAATTAACTTATGCATAAGTTAAAATCATCTTTAAGAAAATACTAATGTAAGAGAACTTCTTCAGTTAACTTATATATAAGTCAATCTTATAAAGAAGTTCTTACATATAGTTTACTCACGTGCTCGCATAATCTTCTCCTACAACTACTGCTGAGTTCACCCAAACAAAAGACAGAGTACATAACTTAATTTTAGCTTATGTGAGGAACCTCAACTCGTTTTATCTCTCTTATTTCCTTCTACTGCAATTGCTAAGGGAGAAATTTATTTATACCTTCCTGCTCTGTACATGTAAACCCCACGGCTACCCTTCCCAACACCAAGTTGGGCCCTACTTCTGAAAAACAACCTTGCACCTTCCAAGCCGCATCGCATCAGAGCAGTGTCCTCGCTCCCTAATTCGATCAACGCGGCATTGTGCCGCAGCAGAGACCCACACAGCGCCTCCATTGCTCTCAGATACGGCCCCGCCGGTGCCCCGTCATAGGGGGCAATGTCCGAGAGGCGGACTCTCACCAGCGGACACGTCGGAACCGCCGTCAAAGCAGGCTCCACCGCCGTAACTGGCACCGGATGCGAGGATAGCGGGGTTTGGCGGAGGGGAGCTACGACGGAGATCGGCGACTGCGAGGAGGGCGACCTAATGGAAGTAGCGGCGGGGATTGAGGTGGCGGCGGTGACGGTGGCGGTGGAGGATTGGGGATTTTTGAGGTGTGGCACCAGTGCAGAAGGGTTCTGCTGTTGCTGTTGTTGCTGCTGCTGTTGCATGATCACTACCATGAATCATTCTGAACCGTCTTTGGGAATATGACTGATGGATGAGTCGGTTAGGGTTTCTAAGTTCGTTGGGCTCTGTGATCCATTTCGCTGGCGCGCCACTCACCCGTTCAGGTTTTGCTTTGTGTTTTTGCCTTTACCTGTGGAAGTTGAGGAGCTTCTCTCTTCTACCAGGGTTTTTTAGCTCTCACCAGAGAGGAAGATCTAACTTTCTTTTTTCTAAAAAAGAAAAATATTAAATTAAATTAGGGAAAATTATCATAAATGAGATTCACGTCATCTCTCCTTTTAAACCAGATATTTAGACTGTGGTAAAATTATCTGAAAAAAAAATGAAAAATAAAAAAATAGTTTAAAATTTAAATAACAAACTCAAAAATTATGTTGAAGTGTTTGGTAAAACTAAGTTATCAAGAAGTTTAAAAAATCTAATACTACGTAATTATATATTTTTATTCTTTTAAATTTTTTTATAATCTTAAAAATTCTATATCAATTAAATTGTACTAATATTTATGTAAAAAATTATTCTTCGTTATAATGTTAAATACTTGTCATCTCTTAGTAAAAATATTTCATTAAAAATAAGAAGAAGAATAAATCGGTGTAACATTAAATCAATTATAATTGTACGATAATAATCCAACAGTTGTAAAAATATACAAAAGTTTGAACGATGAATTTTTTTTATTATTTAAAAAATAAGATAGTTTTGTTTAAATAAATTATATTGAAAGGCTGATAATATAAGTAGTTTATTGAAACAAACAGGGTTCTTAATAAAAAATTAAACTATTTATCGATATCTCATTTATAATTTACATTACATGTTTTTGTCAAACACGCACTTACTTGTGTTTTTAATTAAATAGAATTTATTTTTAAATAGAAATTCATATTTATATATATAATAATAATAATAAATTCCATTACTTTTATTGTGGTTTTAGAGAATTGAGATTGGGTTTTTTTTATTTTATTATAAAAAAATAAATTTGTTGTTTCTAACACATTTTTTAATTTTTATATTTTCAACTTTAAAAAAATTATAATATTTTAGTTAAGTTTATTTTTTAATGTAATAATTTTAATTTAAACAAATAGTATCATTTTATTATAAATATAAGGGAGACTAATTACTTTCGAAATGTTTTTGAAAAATTTTGAAAAAAAAAAATATCATTTAATATGTTATGTAAATAAGATACCACTTTTATCTATTATTCGATAATTAACTCAAATATAATTTTATGAAAATAATATATTATTTTAGTTAAAGGAAACTTCTATACTAATTTTTTGTTTGAAGTATGTTAAATTATTTTCTATTTATTTAATTACTTTTAATTTTTGTAAACAGGAATCAGTTTAGTATTATATGACACATGTGTATATTTATCTTTTTATCCCTGTAAAAAAAATTGTTTTTTATTTTCAATCATTTCTTTTCATTGTGATTCGTAATATAAACATTGTTTGAGTATCCATCATTTTTTACCATCATGTAAGTGATTAATTGTTGATTGAGTGATCATAAAATTACTTAGTTAGCATTAACATGTATATTTAATTTATAATTATTTTGTTTAGAGAAAAAACATTAGCTATATAGATAATGTGAGCATCTCTTGATTAAATATAAAGGTAACGAGGATGATGATATAAATTTGAATCCTATTAAAATTAATTTACATTGCTTGCATCATAATTTTTATTTTTTTTTTAAATAAACAAATTCACGTGTCAATATATTTACATGGTCAGTTAATCAAATTATTTCTTAAAATATATTAAAGAATTATAGGTGTATGTGACTCATATGCTAAGAAATTATAATTTGTTATAGGATAAAAGTAATATAATTAAAATAATATAAGAATATTTTTATTATTAAAAGTGAAAGGTTTATATAAATATAAAATTTACTTATTTGAGTTTCATTTTAACATAAACACATTTATTTAAAATAATTTTCTTTTTCTCTTCTTTTTTATTTTTCTCTAAAATTCTAATATATTAATGATTGAAGGTGATTATTAGATATCTAGTGGTGTTTAGGATAAGCTTATCCAATTAAAATTTTGATCTAAATAAGTTAATTTTATCTCTTTTTTTAATTACTTTTTAGTGTAATATATATACGTGGACGGTTATTTTGTTTTATCCAATATTTGATATGTTAAGATTTGTCTATGTTAATTTTAGATTTTAGGGATATGTTTATATCATTTATTATTTTGTCCATTAGTTTTTAACTCTTTTGAAGATGTTTATAATTCTAAAGTAAGTAAGGGGAGCTAGCTTATAAAACTTATCAATAGAATCGTGGGTTACATAACTTGAATGTGAGATTGATGTATTCACCAAGTTTAATATAAGTGACATTGTGTGTCATATCACTCGCCCCCAACTCACTGTTGAGGGGTTGACCCTTGTGATGGCCAACACCAAGTACCACTTCCTTGGTGTTAGATGCAGAGTGTTAGGGGTGTTTTCGAGTTTGACTGGTGTTAAACACAGTAATATTGATATTGGACACAATAACCATAATGTCAAATGTATTTCAAATAAGGTGTACCGGATTTAAGTTGTGTCGAGAGTAACTTAACTCGCGTAGGGCCCCATTCAATAATTTGATTATTTTTAATTTTATTTTTCGTGAATTGTCATGATTTCTCAAAGTTGTATAACTGATAGGTGTTAAGGGATCTTATATTTAGTCGAATGATCATGTTTGGATGAATTACATGAAATGTTTATGAAAATGTGAATATATATTTGATGGTTTTGAAAATCAATGTTTTCGTATGGGGTGTACTGTTTGGAAAGTGTGGAATGAGCTTAGTGTTTTTAAGAATCAAGAAAGAAAATACTGTGTTGGTGTTAAAATTATTTATAGTGTGGATTGGATTTATAATTTGTTTATAAAGAGATATTCAAATTCTATTAGTATATTACAATTATAAAAATGAAAACATGTACGTAATGAGAGTTATACAAATTATATAGGCAATACCATATAAATTAATCCTATCCTATGAGGATATTTGATTTATACACAAGTGAGGCTAAAATATGTATGAACAAGTAAATTTTTATAGTATAATTTAGTGTATGAATCTTCTCAAAATAAAGTCAATTGTTACTTTGTATTAGTCAATAAAATTTGATACCAATTATATTATCAGTGAGTTAATTATAAAGTTTTAAAAAGTTATTTGAATGGAAATGTATAAGTCATTATCAACATTTTTGAATTTAATTGTATTTAGTTGAAAATATTACTAATTACTAGTTTATCTTGTTTTTGTGTTTTATTTTAATTTCATGATAATAGTGTATTAGAGAATAACATCCAGGTAATAATGTAAATTGAATCAATAATGCAAATTGAATAAGTATTTTTATTTCAAGTCATGGCAAAGAAACATATATTTTGAATTACTTTATTAATGGTTATATATAAATCTTTTAAATTTAATTTTTAGTTATATTCATAATATTTTAAATATTAGTTTTTTAAATTTAAGATTTATTACAATTTTATATCTTATAAATTTGTATATTTTTATTTTTATTCACAATTTATTTATTTTAATTCTTAATTTTTTCTCCGTTACTCTTTATTATTATTTAAGTAATGCCTTAATATTATTCAAGTAATGAGTTGTTGGTTAAAGGATTACACCAATTTAAGTATGACTAACACATGTATCTTATTAAAACTATTTTGTTATTATGTCTTTGAAATAATATAGCGTCGTCTGTTTCATTTATTATGTCTTTGAAATAATATAGCGTCGTCTGTTTCATTTAGGATTCCGTGTTCCGTGATGATAGTCGAAAAATGAAAATCAATACATATATAATGTCTTTTTTTCTAAATTCTTTATCTTATGTTGACTTTAGTATCGTATGGAAAAATTCATAAATTCCTTAATATGAAACAAAGTAAACCAGGATTTTGTCATTACATAAAAAACATTTACACAAGTTTCATTTTTATCAAGAGAGTGAAAACCCTTTTATTGAAAATTGTAAAAGTATATTTAGAGTGCAGGGTTTAAATATTGTATAAATATGTTTAATTATTGACAAAGTGTGATTTTTTCAATAATTTGCAATAAACTTCAGTAAATAACAAACTTCTATTCAAAATAAAGCTTTGTTAATATTTTTTCATACTAAGATTAAGATTTAAATATTAAAAAAGGCAAACTATTAAAATTTCAATTTCACTCTTATGCAATACATAAAAAATTACCACGTGACGAGAAAATAATATTATGTTAAATGACCCTACAATTTTTGTTAACTTTAAAATTATGTTTTTCTTATGTTTTTAATAAAGTAATATTTATATTTCATTTGTTTTAAAATAAACATTCACTTTTTTTATATTTTAATTAATGACATTAACAAGACAGCATTCACTTATTTTATTTAAAAACATTGAATTGAGTAAAACTTAAATAAAAAATTATAAAAGCTAAAAACAAAAGATTTAAACAAAAAGATTAAAGATTTTTTATAAATAAAAATATCATCTTATTAAAATTACACAAAAGCATGAGTATCACTAATCAAAATACGAAAAATGTAAATATTTATTTAAAAGCTATAAGAAGTGTGAATGCTATTTATTGAAAAGATAAATAATGATAATTAGCTATTTTGAGGAGCATTAAGTGTAGCTTATTTAGAATCGTAGATGGAAGCAAGTGTAATTTTTTTCCATTTTTTTAACTTAAAAATTAGATAAATATCACTTTACCCTAATTTTAATATTACCTTTCTTCCATAAATAAGATGTATTGTCATTATAAGAAAATAAAAATAAAGAATTTGGAGAGAGTGAAAAAAGATATTAAGGATTGGCATTGGAGGTGAAGAAGAGGAACAGTTCGGAGTGTTGAAAGAGTGACCAGAAGCGATAAATCGCAGATCTAACAACACAGTGCTGTTTCTTTCCTCCGATTAGGGTACGAGCATTTCACTTCCCTATCATTTTTCTCTATTCGTTTCTTTGCCTTAATTTCGTTTTCTTCAACCAAAACCTTTCAATTCTCCTTTTTCCATCGATTGTTACACCACTGCTTTGTTTTTCAATTGATACGATGTTACGAGTTTGCACACTGTAGATTTTTCAACCTGACGAAACTTCCCTACACGTGTTTCAACTCAATAATCTTTTATCTTGCATTTTCTCCTGTGATTTGCGCTCTTTCGATTACTACGCAGGTTTTTTTCGGGAAAACTAGTTTTAGGTTTTTCATCACAATGCTCAGTTTCCCCCGTAAATCCGATGTCTGTTAGTAATTTGTGTATCTTATAATTTTTGTTTACTTTGTTGTGAAATTTCTCGAATAACCTTGGTTAGGTTAGGGTTGTGATAGTTTTATGTTGTCCTCAGAGGTTAGTTAATTACTGGTCTGGTTTTGTTTACTCGTATGTGTGTGTAAGGGGAATTAAACTGCCTTGCTCCTTTTGCAGAGCTCTGGTAGTTCGGTTGTGATTGCTTCTGTTTCATGAGATTGAGGCCCCATGGCAACCCATCCTGGAAAACAAGCTCCTTCGAATGGGTCTGTCTACGTGTGCAACTTACCCTACGGGACTGACGAAAATATGTTGGCTGAATATTTTGGCACCATTGGATTAGTGAAGGTATGGGGTCTCTGCATCAAGCATGCCAATCATTCAAAGTAATGTTATCATGTTGTGAAAATTGCTTTCAAAAGAAGATTGGAAATATTGCAAGGAACATACATATGGGCACGTATTTTTACCCTGGCTAGGTTGGAATCTTTATTTTTATGTAAGAAGTGCTCATTTGAATCCGAATTTTGGTTTTAATTCTTGCAAAATAAGGTTTATTTGGGGTTGTTTATATGCTCGGTAAAATGAACTATAATTTAACTTTTCCAATTTCATGATTGATGTGCCTTTTATTCCACTTCTATCTTGACCTAATATTGGTCCTTTTCCTCTTTTTTTTTTTTTTTTTTTTTTTTTTTTTTTTTTTTTTTTTTTTTTTTTTTTTTTTTTTTTTTTTTTTGTTTTTTTTGTTTGTTGCATTCTATTTTGAACTTTTAGTCCTATTTCATTTATAATTCGTGCTCTGCAGAAAGATAAACGTACAGGGCGACCAAAAATATGGTTATATCGAGACAAAGAGACTAATGAGCCAAAGGGAGATGCTACTGTGACATACGAAGATCCACATGCTGCTATAGCGGCTGTTGAATGGTTTAACAACAAAGATTTTCATGGCAATATAATTGGAGTTTTTATAGCAGAATCAAAAAACAAGGATGACCAAACTTATAATTCAGCAGCAGTAGAACCGGTAGTTGCTGGTAATGTTGTTGGATTAGAGGAAGGTACCAAGGACGTTAATGGTGGTAGTGGAAGAGGTAGAGGCCAAAATGATCCTTCAGGCAAGGCATGGCAACAAGATGGCGATTGGTTGTGTCCGAATACAAGGTCTGTGATATGAAATTGGTGAGCAGCTCTTTCTTGCTCTTGTACTTGTTCAGTCATTTTAGATGATTTAGTGCAGAGAGAATAACATTTTCTTCTTGTCATAGCAGTTGCTCCAATGTGAACTTTGCTTTTCGTGGTGCGTGTAATCGCTGTGGAACTGCCCGTCCTGCTGGTGCTGCTGGAATATCAGGGGCTGGTGGCCGTGGCAAGGGACGTGCTGCTGGACAAGAATCAGGGGGTGTTGGGCGGCCAGTTGGTGGGGGACTATTTGGTCCCAATGATTGGCCTTGTCCAATGTATGATTGTGTTGCATTGGCCCTGTGTGCCTTTTCTTTTGTGTCTGATTTCCTTATAATTACTTTTTGTTTTACTTTATTGCTTACATTCAAATTCATTATTTTAGTGGTACCACATACACTTTTCTTATAAATTTACAAAACTTGCTGCTTAGCTACATCAATCAGATTTTGTGTTATATTATTTTTTAAGAAGTGTTAGCAAACAATTTAAAACATCAGTAAATTGATTTTTGATGGTAAGATGTCTGTCTATATGCATGGGGTACACAAACACAACCTATATGCATGCATTATGAGGGCTCAAACAGAATTACCAGTTCCTGTTTATTTGATGCCAAATCATAAAAAAAATCTTTCTTTTGCACTTGGTTGGCTTCAAGAGTTTTGTTAAACATTTGCAGTAAACTCTGCCTATTCCCTCGTTCATGTATAACTATCTATTCTAGCACATTCCAGCCAAATATATCATTCCGCCTACTGTTATTCAAGTTGTCTGTGAATTTTAAAGAAATCCGGCAACCATCATTTGATGGAGTGTTACTCTGGTGGCATTTCCAAACTCAAGTCACAAGAGGTCAGATGGTTATGCTGCGACCTATGGACAATTTGATTTTCAAGAGACTGTTGATACTAAAACGATAGATTAGAACTTTGGCATGGGGTTTTATTTGAAAATAATCACTGGTAACTTCTTTGACCATTTTTGCAATCCTTTCCTGGGTTTAGGTCTACAACCCCAGCTCTTGAACCTGTCCCTCCTTGATCCTTGTGGTGATTGGTTTTGTGTTTTCATAAAGTTTAATTCCAGTTCTTACAATAATGTGTGGCTGCATTACATATTTTCTGGGATTTGGGAGTTGATCACAAGCTGGCTATGGTTTATGGGATTATTTTCTGTTCCATCACTACTAATTGTTCTGTTGACTGAGTTTTTTCATTTCTTGTGAGTCACGTTTTACTTAATACCTGTCTGAGGTATTTATACCTGACATTAAACTTGCGCATCATGTGTGTACATTTTTGTGTGATTTTTGAAATAAAATTTAGTGTAATGAATCTTTTTTCTTAGGTGTGGCAATATCAATTGGGCGAAGCGGACTAAATGCAATATTTGCAATACAAACAAGCCTGGGCATAATGAGGGTGGTGTTAGGTATTATTTTTATTTTTTTTATGCCTTCTATTGCTAATTAAGTACATTGTGGCTTAGGGAGGAAATGCATTTTGTATTGTTTTCCATTGTGATAGATAGAGATATTTATTTGCATGATTGATTCAGCTTATTCTAGAGAAATAATAGTTTTTTTTGCCAGCTTTCTGCCGGAGCTTTTGAAAAATAAGCAGTTATTTTTCCAGAAAAATGCCAAACCAAACATGCATGTCATGTCATAGTGTGGTAGTTATATTTATATGCAATTTATGATATACAAAATATCACGCATTATTTATCAAATGTAATGTGATTTGTCTCTTTATACGTCATTTCAGCATTGCCCATGTCTTTTTGTGTTTGCACTTTTTAATCCAATCAGATTTAAGAGATTAATTTCTAGAAGTCTAGTATAGCCATATAAAACGTTAATTTCTAATGCCTGTATATTTGTTATATATTTCTTATCTGTTCAAATCTCATTTAGGAATTTTGTACGTGTGTGGAAAATTGAATAATCATTTGATGCTACCTCTGCATGATTACACACCTATGGTTGTGTCCTAGTTGTATATCAGTGCCCGTGAGGCAAGCAGAAAGTTATGGCCTCATGCTTTTGCCTCCATCGAAGTACACGAAGTCACCAATTTGTTTTTCAAATAGAAATGTAGCACTTCATTCATTAAAATATTAGCAGAGATGTTTACTATCGTTTCACAGCATAAAAGCACCTTACAATCAAATGTGAGCATAGCCTTTTCATATGAGCATAGACCACAAATACATTTTTCTCAGTGTGTGTTAGACGTCTGTTACTGTAAAATGTGTTGCATAGTGTTGTTTTATGTGAAATATCATGAAGTATTTCATTTTGGGAGACTGGGAGAATTTCAACTTATGATGTCTTGGCAACCAAACTTCCACATTGTAAAATTATCCGAAGTCTACATTCATTAATCCAGTTAGTATTTTTGGTTTAAGCATGGATTAACCACTATTTTTCATTTTGGTTTCAGTTTTGAAAATGTTGGATTTCCTTCATCATAATTTGCCCCTTTGTTTTTTCATATGTTGGATTGAAGTTAATACTTCAACTTAGTCTATCCTTTTTACCATTGACAATTTGTTTTCTAAATAAAAATGTTACTTAGAATATTCTCCTAATTAAGGTTATACTGTAATTAACAGAGGAGGACGAGGTGGAGGTTACAAAGAGCTCGATGAAGAGGAAATAGAAGAAACCAGACGTCGTAGGAGGGAAGCTGAAGTAAGATTGATTAAGATTAACATATACTACCTTTGTCTTAAGTACTACGTTTGTCTTATAATCTGTTTTTTACTGCCAGGATGATGGGGAGTTGTATGATGAGTTTGGAAATCTAAAGAAAAAATTCCGTGCCAAAACACAGCAAGCTGAAGCTGCACGTGGGCTTCCAGGTTCCGGACGTGCTGGTTGGGAGGTTGAAGAACTAGGTACTACTGCATATCTAGAATGTTTGCCCTCCATAATTTATTATAGAGAAACCTTAAGCTGCACGGATACTTTCTGAGCTAGTGAAGCTCCCACCTCCACATGTTTCCATAACACTGATAAAATTTCTGGATGATCATTATAGTTATAGGTCTGATGGAATTACCACTTTCAAATGAGTTGCATGTTCGCTTAGAATCATAGTTGCGTATAATTTATGTTTTCTCTCGTGTTATATCTTTTTCATTATTCCTTTTCAGCCTATGCAACTAGTTAACTGTCGGACTTTTTGCTTTCCGACCCTGCATACTAAATCATAGTGGTTGTCTTGGTGCATCTGTTTATATAGTAGTTGATTGTGCGCCTCAAGTTTCGTGGTTTATTATATTGAGCTGGTCATTAGTGTTGTATTGTAGTATTTTATACATTTGTTCTTGTCTTTTTTTTTAAACTCTCCTGGTTAATTGGGACCTTAGATATGCAAAATTAGTTTGGATGTACTTGTTGATATCATGGTTTGGCACGTTAATACGAAATTATGAATTGATTGGACCTGTATTAACCGAGTTATTGTTGTGTAATAATACCTATGACAGGGTTAGATAAGGATGGTAGAGAAAGTAGAGACAGAGGAAGGGAACGTAATGATGGGGAGAGCAGGAACAGAGAGCGAAGTGACAAAGAGAGGCAAAGCAGTTGGAATAGAGACAGGGACAGGGGAAGAGATCGAGATCGAGACTGGGACTATGTTGATCGAGATAGAGATTATGGGCGAGATCGGGATCGTAGTAGACACCGATATTAAAAATCGCAGCAAGAGTGCATGCACTCTCGTGTGTTGGCTACCATGCTTTTGTCGGACGATTTCAATTGCTTTGAATTAAATCCTTACATTTGGTGACCACTTCCTGCAGTCTGGTATTAATGCCTATTTCACTTGGCATGGACATTTTGTACAACTTATGGCATTTATGTTTTTGGCTATTTCACAAGGACATGTTTCTTTTTGAGAATGTTCTGGAAAGTTCGAACCATTAGTTGTCATCAGCTAATTTATTGTGTAACTTGAATGGAGTAATTTCATTTGCCGTAGACCGAATGATAGTACTATCCGGAATGCTTGATTAGTCTTGAAAAAAAAAAATCTTGTATAACTCATTTTCTTTTTCCTTTATAAACTCTAAGCCCTTCTAATGAAATAACTTATTGTTTTCAACTAGTCTCACCAAAATTTAAGGTCATAATATTTTATTCATAAATATTTTTATAAGATTTTGGATTACGTTGTATATTATTTAATTAAACTTTAAAATTAATATTTTTTTAGTAGTATTATGATAAATATTTTTTGTGGATGTTTAAAAATTAAAAAGTAAATATAAAAGTAATTAAAACATTGTTTTTTAAAAGGGTAAGTCATGATAATTAGCATGGACGTGCGATTCAAAATCTACACAGTGGTAGTAAGTCTTGTAATCACAGTAGTAAGTCTTGTAATCACAATGTATTAAACTTTCACCTTCTTGAATCTACTTTTATTCAAAATTAATGGAATTAATCTAATAGAATTAAATTCTTGAGTCTATATTTATTCAAAATTAATAGAATTAAATTTTGACATTGTGGCTCTTGTCATCTAACACCACCCAGTTAAAATTAATAATTAAAATAAAAAATAAAAGAGACTTTTCATGTTTACTCCTCATTCCAATTCATTTGAAATAAAAGTCTTTTTAGCTTCTGAGTCTTATTTCATTTTAAATCAAGAGTCTCTTATATTGTTTTACATTGTTGTTTTGCAAGCTCAAATCTCTTGATTGGATCTCATTTGAAATTCAATTAAAATAAAGCTAAATTAATTTAAGTAAGGCGAGCTCTGGAGTTTACTCTTACTTCTTTCTTCCTTCTTTTTGCTTGATTGAGTTTTATTTCAAATCCAATTAAAACAAAATTAAATTAATTTAATTAAGGCAAATGAAGAGTTTCTCTTCACTTTTTCTTCTTAATTGGTTTTATTCAGTTTTAATTAAAATAAATCTAAATAAATTTAATTACGGCATTTTAACCATCTCTTAATTCTTAAACTTCAGTCACACTTACACATCTAAAATCATTAAAGCATACACTAACAAGATTTTCTTAGACTTCTCCTTATTAGTCAGAAAAAAATCACACTCCACAACTCACACACTCTGGCGGTATAGATTTAAATGATACTCTTAATTCAAATGGAGATGAACACTTGGTTGAAGGTCAAGTCTGAGGTGGTATGGAAGATGATAATGTCTTGCCATCCCAACTTTATAGGAGGAGAATGTTGTTATTGATGTGCTTCATGAATTAGATAAAACTAATAAAGATTCCTTTAATTTTCATTTTAATGGGAGTGATTTATATTAGATGAACTTAAGTTTTATTAAGTTTGTCAAAGTAGTTGATTTTATAGACTTAAGTTTGATGAAGTACTAACAAATGAATTGATTAGTTATGTGTGTATATCTGATTTGTGTTTAGAGGGTTAGAGGCTCCTGACTTTAGTTAAGATCTCATTTGGACATTAGATGTTTTTATATAGATTTTACATTGTTATTACTCCTTCATAATATATCCAACACATCAATTAATATTTTTAATTAACACTTCAATTAATATTTTTAATTATTTAATTACTTTTCATATAATAAATTAAGTAAAACAGAAAAAAATATGACTATATAAACTTAAATATTTTTGTATCAAGATTGAATCATCCCTCAAATACCTTTTTAATTTCTTTTATTTGTTTAATTTTTTACAAAAAGTATTATATATATATATATTTTAAAAAATAAAATCTACAATTTGTTTTACGATTTCACGATTTACGATCTTATAAACTCTCAACGATTATACTCAAAATTTTGATTTTAACTGCTTTAATAATTAGTGTGGTTATAGATATATATAGGAAAACTTATAAGCATGAAATGAAATTACGGGGTATTGAAAACTTGCCATATTTTATTTTGGATTATTTTGTGGATTTTAGAAATTTCGGGAACTTCCAAATTTTGGATGAAATTAAATCATGGATGTATATTGAAGGAATTTTGATTTGGATCCATTGAAAAGAGCCTATGGCAGAAGTTGAAAATATCTTGAGAATAACGTAAGGCATAATTTATTTTATAAAAAGATATAACAGTTAACATTAACATAATTCTTCAGTCTTGAAAATTGAACTATGTTTATTTTATATATAAATAAAATAGCAGTTAGCATGCGTGTTAATCTTCAGTCTTGAAAATTGAAATATAACAGCTACTATGTACTCAAATTCCAGTTTTGGAAATTGAAATATCATTTCATGCACACAAGTCTTGATGCACAACCGTTTTTTTCCTATATTGTCAATATTTGCTACCCAGTGTTCTTTCTTCCTAGAAATTGCTTTATGGACATCTGATTATCTAATTTAATTTAATTTAATCTGATCTTAAATAAGTTTTAAATTAAATTTGACTCTGTTAACAAACAAATATTATTATTAATGAATATTTGAGAGCAAATAATCCCCATTTCGAATCCCAAGAGAAGTAGCCTTTCCGAAAAATTTAAAAAAAGAAAGAAAGTAAAACTAAATTTGAAAATCGAATAGCACGTGTTAAGTGATATTTGGCCGCTGTTGATGGAACCGCGTGGCTGGGCTGGACCCGAGTGGTTCGTTCCCGTTCACAATACTGTCAATGTCCTCCTTCATTTCTTCGTCCCTTTTAAGTCATAACCCTCCCCTTCGAATTTTCCCCAAACCCTAACCCACTTCTCCCCTCTCTCCGTCGATTGCCACCACTGTGTCTTTCTCTTTCTCAGATTTCTTTCTCTCTCTCTCTCTCATTCTTTTTGGCTGCGACGTAAATTTCTCTTCCTCAACGGTTCACTTCCGCCTCCATCGGTTCCGTTCCTTTTCCCTTTTTTGTGTATGCGATTCTTCTTTTAGTTCGATTAATTTTATTTTATATGTAGTCCGCTGTTGATGGATATGTGTGATATAATTGGATCCAGTCACTTCAAGAAGCTTTATCGTGCACGGAAATAAACAAGTTTTAGGGTTTTTATGTTATCTAGCTCTGTGCTAGCTTTTGTATGTGCATAGGAAGCTTTTATCTGTCTTGTCAGTTTTATGATTGTCTTAACAGCGTACTTTTTTATGCCTGGAGCCATTTTACGAATTGTGTTGTGGTATTGGGGTTTTCACGTTGCAGCTCAGGTACGGGAATAGCGTACCAATGAGTTCTCGGACCGGCAAGGGACCTGCTGTGAGAAGCTACCGGAGGAGAAAGACAGTTTTGGACCTTGACCTTAATCGTGTACCGGCTGGTGACAATCGCGAGCAGGAGGGACCTTCAACTCAGTCATTGCCACAAGGAGTTATAGTTGGACAGCAGCCGCCGGCCTCACAGCCAACGATGATTGATGTGGAAGCTATTGATGATGACGTTGTTGAATGTACCCCAAGGGCATTTGCTGAGGTTTATCTCCCCTCGTACATGGTTATTTCTATTATTTTTTTTTCATTTATTATATTTCATGGTTGCAAACTGAATTCTTATTTTCTCGTTTGTGTTCCATCCTAGGCCAAAAACAAGTCTAGAAGAAATCGTGGGAGGACTATAGTTGATGTTGAACTAGGTAATGCTGTTCTCCACTTTTGCATGCATTTTTTCACCAGGTTGTGCTGATCTTGTATGTTTTTAGAAGAATACAATAGGTGTCAAATAAGATAACCTCTTAGCCAGTACACTTGCCTTAGCTAAGGTAATTGAAGGCTATAATAGAATTCAACTGGCAGATATGAACACATTTTGTTTATAGGCAATACTAGTTACGATATGGCTTTCTACAATGGAGGGAGTGTGTTATTACCAGTCACTGAAATTAAAACCATGTTTGCTGGCTTTCTACAATGGAGGGAGGGTGTTATTACCAGTCACTGAAATTAAAACCATGTTTGCCCTTCAGCGAAAATCTCTATATAATATATTTCGGTAGTGCCTGACCTAACTTTCCTCAATGCTTTTCTATGCTGATTGGGTTACTGGGTGTTGTACAAGTGTTACTGTATCCCACCTATTAACTTTTAGAAGCAGGATTTAAAAAAAATTATAATCATGTATGATATCATATTGAATATCTTTTGCATTCTTTTTTTTTTGGCCTTGTTGCTTACGAGCTTTCTGACTGTCCCAACATTAGTGGGGACTTCTTTTGAGATTTCTGCCTGCTAGTGTATCCCGCTGATAGATTTATAGATGCAGATCATAGCAGTTGCTAAAGCAAATAACAGTATTAAATTAAAATTCTGGATTTCAATTTAATTAAAAGAAATTGTAATCATGTATGATATTGTACTGAATATCTTGTTCATTATGCTTTTGTGGTCTGTTGTTTTGTGCGTTTTCTGCCTACTCAACATCCATTGTCTGGGAATTTTTTTTAGCCTTTAATCTCTACATTACTTATTATAATGGTGATTAACACATCTGTTATTCATGATTGTTGCAGAAGATCAGACTCGGCGCAACAAGCGCAGAAGAGAATTGCGAAACCAAACAATTATTAATTGTGAGAAGTATATAAATTTAGAAGGCAGTAGCAGTTCTATGGTAAAAAAATCCTTAGTGAGATGGCACACTGTTTTATGTTTTGTACTTCATCTTTTGTTCATCTGATTAAAATAGCTGTCAGATTTGTAAAAGGTGCATATCCACATCGTTAAAAAATAAATTTGGTATTACCACTACTTTGTCATTTGCTTCTGGGTGTGCTTTCACAGATGCTGTGTTGGTAGAGCAGTTTATTATTATTATAAGTTAATTTCCTTCATGCTTTAATTTTGATAAATGACCTGTTTCTACACAAGTAAAGAACTTGATAAACAACTTTGAAGGTTTAGTGGAAATCGAACTTCTGATTTGAATATTTCTTTTGTAGAGTGATACTGCTAAAGTGCTTCCTGAACCACGAATTGAGCCTGTTTTCAACTGTCCAATATGTATGGGACCATTGGCAGAAGAAATGTCGACAAGGTGTGGTCATATTTTTTGCAAGAATTGCATCAAGGCTGCTATAAGCGCTCAGGGAAAATGCCCTACCTGTAGAAAAAAGATTACTGTGAAAGAGCTTATAAGGGTGTTTCTCCCATCAGCTAGTTGAAGGTATGATTAAAAATTCTATTTTGATTATTTATGTTGCTTAAAGTGTTTTCTTGTTGTCATATAGATACGTAATAAGTGGTAGTCCTAGGAAAGGCTGTTAGTGCTCCTATTAGTGGGTTTTGAATAAGTATATGGATCAGTATTATATAATGATGGTGATATTAAAGATTACGTCCAGTTTACAAACTGGGTGGGTAAAATGGAGAAATACATTGGATTTTATTTGTGACCAACTGACTGCAAACTACTGATCAATTTAAAAGTAATTTCTATGTTATGGTAATATATGTTAAGCTTTAGAGGTGGTGATAATAAGGTGGGAGTACTAGAAATATGATTAAATGACTGTGTTAAGATGGGTATGGAGCCACAGAAGGACAGGTAAGGGGAGTAAATTTAGCCGTGAAGGGATAGGTAAACTGAGAAGAACATTTGAGAAATTGTTATAAGGGATTTCATGGTGAGCGATAAACAAGTCCAATTAATTGTGTTGTGTGATCCACTATACTATTTATCTAGTGGGATAGGGCTATTGTTGGCGGTACTGGGTAGACATGATTTATGTATGGACATAAATACCATTATATCTGAAACTTAGGAGGTGTGGAGAGAAAATGAGATATGTTAGATAGGAAGAAAGGGTGCTCGAGACATCAATCGATGTATAAGTGATTTGAGTAGAGAAATTAAATAGAATTATCTGATTAAGTTAGCACATTTATAACCTGTTTTTTCCCCTTTTTTATAGAAAATTTCTTCGACAAGCTTGTAAACTTTAAATAGGATGGAGGGCAAGTTATGATGCTTTGTTACATTTTATTTTTCTATTGCATATGCATGTACTTTAGTCGGGGTCAAGCAATAGCTTCCTAATTTTGTTTGGCAAGAAATATTTATTAAGTCTATTGTTTATCTTCGATGCATTCTGATGAATGGTTGCTGTTTTGCCATGCAACAGGCTTTCCATGTAAGCTGTAGTCGGGAGAGTGGGGAATGTGAGAAACGTCATTGTACTTTGGACATTACTGAATGGCTGTGTTGTTTCAAATATGTTCCCCAAAGCGCAGATACTTAGTCTGTTGTTGAATAGCTGTTCCTCATTAAATTATCGTATTATTAATAACATTATTAAGACGTGCGTTATAGATATAGTTCGTCGCTCAGGTTTTGTATCCTTTCGTATTACGAACTCATGGTCTATACCTTTTGGTGATATTACAGGGCCAGAGAGGCCGATCAAGAGTGATTATTAAGTGTGGGGATTTATGCATGTAAATCCCTCACGAATGGATAGGAATCCTTTGCGTTATTACTGGCATAGATAATTGGGTTGCCAATATGAATAACTATGTGATTTGGGAACTGTTATGCAATACTAGTCCAGCGTGTTTAGTTTCAGTTTAGATATTAGTTTGCTGGTTAAATACCGTTCTGCTGTTATCCTCTACTTGACAGAAAGTGCTATGGATTGGGTAGAATCAATATTTTAAGAAGCATTAAAAAGTTATGGCCATAGTTTTTGTAAGGTTCGATTGAGGAGCTTCAATTCAGTAAAGCGTAGTAAAATCAAGAGCTCTCCACTAAAGAACCCGAATCTCAGCCTACCGATAAAGTCACGCAAGAGGATTTGCGTGCGCTGAAGGATGAATTTCAAATGCGTATTTGGAGAAACATCAAGAAGGCTTTTTCTATGCAAAACTGCTGAGTGAGGGAAGGACAAATCACGGTGAAGTTAATTATTGGTTGCAGTAGCACTTTGGATTAGGAAGTTCATGTGGTAATAACACGGGTAGAAGAAATGGCATTTTAAAATATACGTTAATTTTTCAATGGAGTTGCATTACCATGCCAGTTTTGAGCACGGAGGAAGTTGTCGAATAGGACAACTACACTCTAACATTTCCCGATGAATATTATCGTTACTATTATAGAAGCACTAATGAGCATTGAGGTTTTTCGAATAAGAATCGAGCTTTTATTTAAATTAGTACTTAAAGATGGGTGAGCTTATTATCACATCACATGTAGATGGTTCTTACACAACAACACTGAAGGACCTGTTTTTCTCGCAAAAACAACTGTCAAATGAGAGAGAAAGGGGTAAATTCAGATAATACAATATACTGTTGGATTCATTAAAAATCAGATAAGAACTAAAATCAAATTTTAGCATTGGACTTAAAGAAGTGTGTCATGAACCCAAAATGAACTTACTCTTCGAGAGAATACATGATGAATTTACAATTAGAGATCACCTGAGAGATTTGCCATACCGGTGAAGGATGTTTGGAGCACATTCAATACAAATTTACTTTATAAGAGTAACTCGTTTGGGAACTGTTGGTCTTTCTTAGGATTCACATTGATGAATACATTTAAGTAACTTTCACTTGAAATTATTCCAACGTAAGGTTTCTAATGGAGTTCTTATATTTTGTTGGTTCTTTATGTTTTATTTCCCTTTCTCAAATTGATAAGACCATGTGTATCATTTCCCGCTGACTACATGCTTTTTCCTATTCTTTTTAGCTCGAGAGCCATGTGAAGAGTCATTGTGACTCCTCCTTACGCTCTTCCTTATCCTTCTTCTCCCACAACCAAATGCTAAACTAATTCAAAAAATATTTGAAATAAACTAAATTACTGTAAATGAATTCTATATAAAAATTGAATTCTTATGCTAGTTTAGTTTTTAAAAATTGAATTATTATTGAATATAATTGTTTTTAATTAAACTACACTATAATTTATTAGTTTAAAAAAGATACTCTAAAATAAGATATTTAATGGTAATGATTAAAATAGATTAAACAAAAAGTAAAATGCATTTGAATATGTATATATATATATATATATATATATATATATATATATATATATATATACTTTAATTTAATTCTCTCAAACCATTTTAAAGTTAAATTCAACTTAAGTTTTCATTACCTAATGGTCATCCGTCCGCTTTTCCACCTTCTTCCACAAATAAACCAATGATTCTTTAGTTAAACTCACTAACATGTTCCTTATATCAAATATTTGAAATTATATTCTCTCCTTGAAAATCTCGTAACAACATTCTTCGCCTGAAAAAAAGTCATATTAGTGTTCTTAAATGAAAAAACATTTATGTAAACAACGAAAAAGATAGTCATTGCAAAACAATAATTTTCTAACCGTTAAGTAATTTTAGCTCACTTTAACGTCTTTTTATTTTTTATATAATATCTTGGATAAGTGAGTTTTTTACATCTTAACATATTAAAATTGTACATCATAAAAGTGTACATCATAAAGTGTACGTTATAGTAGGAAATAACTGCACAATAATTAAGAAACACTTATGTCAAGTTGTTGTGAAAGAAATCAATTTTTTTTAGAGACAACATGATTTGATCTGTATTTGAAAGAATCCACAAAAACAACAAACATTTCTTGTTGAGTATAATAAACACATAAATATTTAAGAAGGTACGAGATTTGTTTAAACTATGTAAATGTCATTTGAGCATATAATGCCTTATCAGATGTGAAGATAAAAAGTACACAAGGTTGTATCATCTGACAAATTAAATACCTTATACAAAAGATGTATTGTTATATTTTATGCATATATTTAAACATTCAATTAAACTTGAGAGTGATAGACTTTTTCCTAAAACAAAATCTAATATAATTAACTTGCTCTATAACATTTGGATTTTTAATTACATTTTTCAAAAGATCTTGATAGACATTATTTGGAGATCCTCTTGAAATAAATAAATAGTCAAACATTCACACACAAAGAAAATGAGCAATCCATCTATATTTGTTTCACAATACTACTTGCATTTTTAGTTTTAAATAAGACATTTATGTCTAACAATACCTAATTTTCACAAAAAATATATTTTATATTTTATTGTTTAAGTACAAAATAAAAATATATATTAAATTTTATGATCGTTACTTTGATTTAAAAGTGTACTATTGTGCTAAAATAGTTACTAACAAATAGTAATTTATTTTCAATTGGTGTTTATACGAGTGTAAATTAATACTTGCATAATCAGTGTGTATTTCTGACTGTGCTTAGAAAATTACTACCAGATAGTAATCTATTTTTAAGTGGTGTTTATAGATGTAGGAACTATTACTTACTTGCGTAATTAGTGTGTTTTTTCCTTAAAAAATTACTACCAAAAAATATTTTTTTAATCGGTGTTTATATAATCAGAAATTAATACCTGCCTATCTCTATTTTTTAAAATTCTCTTTTGCCGTAAGCTACTAAGTTGGAAAAAACATCAAAAACTGTTTTGTCATGAAAAAAACTACAAATTTTCATCTTCTTTTAAAATAATTTTAACGAACCATTTTAAAAACAACAATATATAAGTGATTATTTCACTATAAAAAACACCTTTTTCCTAACACAAATCTAAACAAACATACCTAATATATACAAGAATAGTTTATCGATATAAAATTGACATAATTGCATTATGAACTGGAACGTCCATGTCATGAAAAAACATATTGATCATCATAATAATGCAGTTTATTTATTAATTAAAATCATTTATTTATTTTTGTACGGAAACCAAGTTATTATCTGGTGACAAAAACTTATAGGTATGAAAAGTATTAAACGATCAATCTACTTATAGTGTGATATATTATCATCTAATCCACATAAGACAGAATATCATATACTATTTAAAAAAACAAAATATTATTATTGACCAAACATTTTTAACATGCGTTTTTAATGAGGTTTTTCTAAGTATCTTCAAACCAGTCCTTAAATTTATTCATAGAAGTTACTCTGTCTTAATTTGTAGCAGTTGTTTCTCTCGCCAAATTATAATTATCAAATCTTATGTTTAAGTGATTATGATCGAATCAAGAAACTGAAATTAGTCGATTAATATTGTAAAAAGTACTATTTAATAAAAAAAATGTTAAATTAAAATTCAAATAAGTACTCACACTCTTATACTTGGAACTATCCATATGACATAAGACTTCAAACTTTCTAGCTTTAAATACATGATTTTTTTTCCAAAAATAATATATCTACAGAATTTTAATTATTATTTAAATTTTTTTTTGAAAATATTTATTTAGAGGAACCTGTAACAAAGCACTCTATCCATATTGAACATCTTATATTCCATTATCTAATCCTTCTAATATCTATTTTTATCACAAAAAAATCAACTTTACATTTCTTTATTAATTAGAATGTGATTTACCTCATTTAAAAAATAAATGATAAAAATTTCTATATTATACATCAGTTCAATATAATAAATTTTATTTTAAGAAACTACTGAAAAAATTTTAATTTCTATATTATAATTTGTCTTATGCTTAAATTAGTTAACACTAATTACTGATTAAATTATAGTGAACATCAAATAGTATTTTCTCTTTTTTAACTGGGCCGAAAGGGTTCTTTCCAGGCCCATTGCTCATATATAAACACAACCCTAGTTAGGGTTTTACTCAGAGTCAGCTTCTCTCCCATCGCAAGACAACAGCAGCTGCAGCAATGGTGAGTAACAAATAATTCTATGCTTCAGTTTCAACATTTTCTTCGTTTCTATGTCATTTTATGTATAAACTTTGAATTTAGTAGCTATGATTTAACCATTGCGTCGATTTTTATGTGAAACCTCGTCTGCGTTAGTTTAATGTGTGATTCTTATTGTGTTTAATTTCGTAGGCTCCCAAGCGTGGTGGAAAAGCTCCGGTTGTTGCCGCTAAGAAGAAGCCTGTATGAATATAACTACTTCAAATTCAATTCGGTTGTTATTTGTTTATTGTTATAGGTTTTTATTCTGATTTTGTGTTGTTGTTTTTTTCTGTTTTTGGATCTCAGGAGAAGGTTACGAACCCGCTTTTTGAGAAGCGTCCGAAGCAGTTTGGAATCGGAGGAGCGTTGCCGCCGAAGAGAGACTTGACTAGGTTCGTGAAGTGGCCCAAGACCGTTCAGATTCAAAGGAAGAAGAGGATTCTGAAGCAGAGGTTGAAGGTTCCTCCAGCTTTGAACCAGTTTACAAAGACACTCGACAAAAACCTAGGTCAGAATTACTTGCATAGTGTTGGATCTGATATAAATTTGCTTGTTGTGTGAAGTATAATGTTTCGTGTTTTTTGTGTTGCTTGAGATGCATCGTTTACTTAGTACACCTGAATGTGTTGGAGCTGATGTTATAAGGTATGTATGTTGTGGTGGTTGTTAGAGGTAAATTAGGTTAATGTTGGATTAGGTAAACTTAAGGTTAAGGTTAATGATAATTATGATTGCTAGGTTGTTGTTATCCATTATTTCCATCCTGATTTTTGTTGAACGTAGTTGCAGTTTTTGTTGTATTTTAGTATTCCCTATTCCTGATTTCGATGGTTTTTAATTACCTAATATGCAGCAACAAGTCTGTTCAAGATTCTATTGAAGTACAGGCCCGAGGATAAAGCAGAGAAGAAGGAGAGGCTTTTGAAAAGGGCACAGGCTGAGGCTGAAGGAAAAACTATCGAAGCCAAGAAGCCTATTAATGTGAAGTATGGTCTCAACCATGTTACCTACCTCATTGAGCAGGTTGTCTTCTGCTTCATTATCACCTTGTCTTTGTAGTTTACTCTTGCTCCATTTTTTTTCTGTTATTGTTGAATGCGTGGTTAACTATGTTCTTTTGTTTCCTTGCAGAACAAAGCACAGCTTGTCGTGATTGCTCACGATGTGGACCCAATTGAATTGGTTGTCTGGCTTCCAGCATTGTGCAGGAAAATGGAAATCCCTTACTGCATTGTGAAAGGAAAAGCTCGCTTGGGAACGGTAGTGTTTCTTTGAATATTGTGATTATCATGCTGTATAAATGACTTTTTATGGCGGCTCTATCTGATGACTGTTGTAATCCATGTCCATCGAATCAGGTCGTTCACAAGAAAACCGCATCTGTTTTGTGCTTGACAACAGTTAAGAATGAAGATAAATTGGAGTTCAGCAGAGTCTTGGAGGCCATCAAGGTGGCATTGATTAGTTTATTCTGTTTCTTTTATGCTGTTAATGCTCTTGTAAAATACTAATGTATTGTGTTTAATATTCCTTTTAGGCTAACTTCAATGACAAATATGACGAGTACAGAAAGAAGTGGGGTGGTGGAATCATGGGATCCAAATCCCAAGCCAAAACCCGGGCAAAGGAAAAGCTTCTTGCCAAGGAAGCTGCTCAGAGGATGTCTTAGAAAGAGTTTCTTATATTTTGGTTGCTTTGCGACTGTTTATTGTGTTTTTCAATGTTGTTATCTCTTTAAAAACATTTGTTTTTCACATGAGCTAGAGCATTTCATTAAAATATCCATCGCTACTGTCCCAGTTCTTGAACCTCTGGTTACTTTCATTTTGGTAGTAGACTTTTTTACGGTACTTAATGAACGAACTGCATGAGGATGCAGTTGCATCCAATTTTTGATATTTTTTATATAAACCCTAATTTATGATTCTGTTTATACCTTAAATGGTATGCGTGAGTGAGATCTCCGAACAATGCCTCGCCGATTCTCGCTCCATTCCTTTAACGTCATTTTGTTTAATGTTATTTTCAGCCGTCAAGTTTTGTACATAAGTTATCTAATCTCAAAATATACTAATAGACTAGTTAAAATCCGGAAGTCTCCACTTTTAGCCTGCGTGGTTGAGCAATATACACATGTAGATATGCTCTTGGTTTGTATTGGCTGGGATTTGTTTTTTGTTGTATTTTGACATAGTTATTGTCTATTTATCAGTGATTGGTTATTGGTTACTGTGTTTTATGTAGGACTGTGAAGGTCAAAAGCGGACATTGTGTTTATTGATTTAGAACATGGTTAAATTGCCTTTCTTTTGTCTCGTTTAAATTATGCAGTCTCACTACTTTTGAAGTTTTCAATTTTATCTAGAAGTAACTAGTTTAGAAATAATTAATGTAATATCTTCAATTTTATTCAAAAGTAATTTTATGTAAAAGACTTTTAAGTACTTTCATCGGTTATATAATGTATACCTGGCACATAATTTTATAACAGTGAGTAGTAATTTTTAGACCGACGTATTAAGTTCACTACATGCATAGTAATTTTGGTCAATGAAAATAGTTGGATCACTAAGTAATACATTTTAATTGGAAATATAAAACACTGTTGTTTCCATTACTGTTTCTTAAAGAATGGAAAATAGTATATATGGATGTTACAAATGTAAAAAATTCAGTATTTTGTATACATAATTGTTTCTCAATGAATCAGCATTGCATCAGCTTATTTATTAAATCATTAATAATTTAAGCGAGTCTTAAAAAGTTATTTGAGCGTTTTTTTTTTTTCTGAAATATGGAAGATTAGTTCTGATAAAAAATAGTTACTTTTAGATTGTTAGTTATTTAACAAAAAAAAAATATTTTAATTCATAAGCAAGGATGATGAATGCACAATATAGTTATTTTATTAAATAAGCGAACATATTTTTCGTTGGGAACTTTGAAAATGTTAATTTATACTAGTGGAAAAAGGATACACATTCCCCGCGCTTGAATTAGTATATTTTTTTCGAATAAATATAATGACAAATAGAAGTTTTCGAATAAATATAATGACAAATAGAAGTTAAACGAAGAACATAGAGAAGATAAAGAATGTAAAAATGAACATAACATTATATATTTAATAAAGAGCTGTGATATTTGACAACCGGATATGGGAATTAAAATTATTTGAAAACTAAATAAATTATTTTATTATATTATATATTTCATTTTAAAAAGTAGTTGTAGGATGATTTTATTTTGAGAATAGTGACGCAAAAAAAGAGTATTATCCTTTAATAAATTGATAGCTAAAAATATATATTATAACTAAGTTAAAGAAAGACATTAGTCAAAATTTAAAAACTACACACACATATATATATATATATATATATATATATATATTTTAGTAACATATACGTAATTTTAAGGCATGCATGGCCATATATATAAATGTCACCTGAAAAGTGCGAAAAGAACAAAACACAACACATTGCACGTTCCCGCCATTGCAAAGAGGAACGAAATGGCTTCCAGAACCCTAACGGACTTTTTCCAACCCGCTTCGAAGCGCTTGAAGCCCACGCTCCCACCATCCTGCAAGTCCGACGACGCCAACGTCTCCACGCTCTCCGTCGACCAGAAGTTGCGCGTGGAATACAACAAGCTCGTCGCCAAGTCCAAACGGAATCTCAAACTCTGCGTCGAGAGAGTCTCCAAAACCAAAGGTAACTTCTATCGTTTTGGAAATGCAGTGTCGTTTGCGATGGTTCAAAACGCAGCGTTTTGTGACGGTTCTTAGGTTTAGCTGGCGTGAAGCTGGAGGAGGTGCTGGTGGAGGAAACATGGTTGGACGCTATCCCTGGTGAACTTCAGAAACCCTATGCACTCACTCTCTCGAAGTTCGTGGAGAGTGAGATTTCGAGCGGCGACGACGTCGTTTACCCTCCCACGCACTTGATTTTCAACGCTCTTAACTCTACCCCCTTTGATAGAGTCAAAGCTGTCATCCTTGGCCAGGTTAATCCATTTTTGTTGGCTTTTCTCTCAGAACATGTTGCGCTTGATTTTGTTTCGATAAAATTGTTAGTAATCACCATAAATGAAAATAAAAAAATTATGGAACTTTTTCCGTTGGTTTTAAATCAACTTATGCGGGTGTTTGGAAAAGTTTTTTTTTTTTTTTTCCTTCATTCAATAATCTTTGTGAAAATAAGTTTAGAAAAGATTGATTCATTTACTATTGCATCCAAACAAAAAAACAAATTATGATTGAATATTTATAATTGATTGTGAAAATAGTTTAATTTTCGCCTCGGTTCCAAGTACTTCCTTAACTTTAGTAGAAGCTCTCTAACGAGTTTTTAGAGTGCGACGTGGCTGCAATTGTGGTCAAGTTAGCTGTACGTGTCCTCAATTTTATGCAGTTTCAAGAAACATGACAAAACTTCAATATCAAACCTGATCTTTAAAAGTTGATGTGCTTAAATTGATTTTGGACTGATAGGAGTTCAGTTTTTTCTTTCTTTCTCTTGTAAGTATTTTTGGGGAAATTTATCCAAGGAGACCCAGATTGTCTCTCTTTTAGTGATTTGTGGGTTTTGTTGAATGTTTAGGACCCTTATCATGGACCTGGTCAAGCAATGGGCCTTTCATTCTCAGTTCCTGAGGGAATCAAAGTCCCTTCCAGTTTGGTGAATATATTCAAGGAGCTTCACCAAGACCTTGGTTGCACCATTCCACCTCATGGAAATCTTCAAAAATGGGCTGTGCAGGTACGTTCTCTGACATGCATCTGAGTTATGTGAGGGATTTGTTTTTTTTTTTTCAAATATTGCAAATAACGGGAATATGGATCCTAAGTAATAATTGCAAATGGGACGGACTAGCAGTTTAGTGTTCATTTTCATGTGAGAACAATAGAACAAATTCCATGAATAGATCGATTTCAATTTTATCCACTTATTTAAAACCATGCACTGAACCTATTGTATTTCTTCCTAGTGTCTGACTAACCAGTACTCTCTTTAATGCATGCTATATAGTTTTTAAAATAATGGTGATTGATGTATATGAACTATTTTATGGATGAATGCTTGATAAATATTATCAAATGTAAAGTACATAGTAAGTGTCTTGCGTGATGGAGCTTAGTCTTGCTCGTGTTGTGATAGTTTTTTCTGCTTTAAGTTCATCTTCTATGATATGTTTACTTCGGATAACTTTTTTGACAAGTACTTATGGGAGAAGTAAACTATGAGGTATAATGGATCAAATTTCTCTTATAAGTTGAAAACAGTTTATATACTTTAGGCTTTTTTAGAAATTCTGGAATCTAAATTTCTATAAGTTAAAATCCATAACTTGACTTTAACTAATGGTGGAAATATTTTATTATATCTCTTTATTCCTTCTCTAAGAAGAACTTTTGGAAAACTTTATCTAAATTAAGGTAGTATATTTTATAGTTAAGGCCTCTTAAACGTTTCCTTCAAATGTTTTGTATGATTTGAAGATAAAATCTATTTTTTAATAACTAAAATTCACACCTTAAAAGGTTGCCCATTAAATAGAAAGATGGATTGGTCTAGAAGTTTGGTGAGTTTGTGGTCTGAAAGCCAATTTATATCAGTGTAGATATTTTAACATAATGTGTGACTACGTTCTGTGAGAGTAGTTTTTGAAATACTATATCTGATCATAAATTTGAACTTTATTTCAGGGTGTTCTCTTACTCAATGCTGTTCTAACAGGTTAGACTTTTAATTTTTGTGGACTTCTAATCAAGTATGTTAAAATGACTTATTATTTTATCTGTATTCTAGTGGTGTTTTTTTACTAGTATTAAACTTTTGAGTTCAGTCAGGAAGCATCAAGCAAATTCTCATGCCAAAAAAGGCTGGGAACAATTTACTGATGCTGTTATCAAGACAATCTCACAGAAGAGGGAGGGAGTTGTGTTTTTGTTGTGGGGAAATTCTGCTCGGGAGAAATCCAGGTACCACAACTGTGTAACACTATAGCAAGTCTTTGGAACCAACCAACAAATAATAACCTGGGCTTGCTATAGTTTCCTTGATAATTTTCCAAAGCCTGCTTAAAGAATAAAACATTGGAGTAAATTTTTATTTTTGAGATATGGATGATCAATTTACTGCAACTATACATTTATTAACTGTAGGCTGCTTTTTGAATTGGATACTTTTCTTTCCTTGCCTGGAAGATAAATTCTGTGAAACTAGTTGATGAACTTGTGTTTGAGTGTCATATTCACAGGTTAATTGATGCAACAAAGCATCACGTTCTTACAGCTGCCCATCCTTCTGGTTTGTCTGCAAATAGAGGCTTCTTTGGCTGCAGGTAAGGTACTTATGCATTGTAATTTAATCTTGGAAAAAATGTTTTTAGTACCGGTACTTTCAAATCAATAAGTTAGTCCTCGAACTTTAGAGAACATGTGACCCCTCTTTGAACTTTGACAGTAACAAATTGTCACTAAATGTTAAATTTATGCATGAAAGGACTAATTTCACTTGTTTTCAGAAAGAGAACTAATTCGTCAATTTCAAAAGTTAGAGGATTGAAGCCAAGTTTAACAAAAAGTGTAGGGACTAAAAACACATTTTTCCATTTAATCTTTGTTGATATAGCTGTGAGTGAAGTACCGTGTTCAAACTTCTAATTATTTTGCATTGTATGTATAATATATTAGCCGACATTCATGACCATGCTTTATGTTTATGTAAAAGAACAAATAAATAGGCTAACTGCTATTGAAGAACTTCTGAATTGGAAGGAATATTTGCAACTATGAGTGCTCTCTGTGAGCATGTTAAATTAGTTTACTTGTATGATACTTTATAACTTCTGCCTTTCTTTAAAAATACAAAATACTTTCTTTTGGAGTCTGCAACATTAAAAAATGGAGACATTTAAGGTTTACTTGATCAGGTGGTTGAGTAAGTGGAAAGTGGTAAGCAAAAACACGTAAAAGTCTAGAATACATTGTCATTTTCTTTCATTTAATGCATTGTCATTTTCTTTCATTTGCATTTTCTTATCTAGAATTGCACTTCTCACACACTCAACCAAGCTCACTATTAGAATTGTAAAATCAATGCAGGATTTAAATTGTGTTTTCTTTTTTATTGTATTTAGTGCAGTCACTAGGCCTTTCATAGTCCAACACTACCAGGGCTTTCATTAGTCGTTCACATAGTGCTTGATGTAATACAGCTGATGCATGTTCTGTTCCAGTGGCATATGGAGCCATATTTTGGTTAGATTTGCTAGACTCGTGAAGTGAATTGAAACTCAAATCTTAATATGCAATTGATATTTGAAAAACCCAACTGATCAATTTTTCTTCATCGACATAGCAATTTCTTATTACTACATTTCATTTTGTCTATTTAAATTTATCTGAGCAGGCACTTCTCTCGCACTAACCAACTCCTGGAGCAAATGGGGATTGATCCCATTGATTGGCAGCTATAACTTTTAGGGAGTGTTTCAAGGGCATTTTTTGGTGAGGATCATTTTTGAAGCCTGCTATTGTAAGTTTGGGGCGCTTGTGAAGTCAATTTGCCTTAATGTACATACGATTCTGTCGATTGCACATCTACCTAGAAAGATGCTTTTTGTCAATATTTTGGCTCTGCAGTGCTTTTTCCTTGGACATTCTGATGTAATGACTGTAGTTTAGGATTTTGGCTTAACTAGGCTTCTTTCGGATACTAAATTTATTCCGTATATTATCTATATGTGGTGTTCTGATATTGAACACATGTTATGGTGGTGGTGATTCGCAGAAGGAACAACTATATATATATATATATATATATATATATATATATATATATATATACACTAGTTTCATCGTAGTTTGAGGTGGTAGCAGCTAAATGTGATGAATGCCATGTTCTTTTTTCAAATCAAGATCGTTCTATATTATGCATGTGTTTGCGGGACACGAGATTTAAACGTTAGTTCTAGATCGGTTTTGTTTTCTAATTAATAATTAAAACAATTTTGTATTGATATTTATTATTTTGATTTCAGACCCCACACATGACAAAGGCTGACTATCTATTTGTTACATGTTAAAGAATCGTACGATTGATTCATCGATTACATTAAAATTAAGACTATATTTAATTGAAAATACGTGTATAATTAAATTATAATAACGTGTGCCAAATTCAAGATAGATTACATATAGAAAATAGAAGTTTGAAGTATAATGTAACTAACAGGAAAAAAAGTTACTTCTATAGTGCAAATTCTAATTATACAAATATAAACTATACATTAAATTTTAATTAGAATGCAATACATAAAATAAAATAATGTAGATTGGTAATCTCAATTATGTAATAATGCAACAGCAAAACTCATCAAAATGAATTAACTGAAATTTTATTTTATATCAGTGGAAAATAGAAATGAAGCAGTGGTGCCTGGAGAGAACACAGGGCATCAGAAAGCCAAAATTGTATAATTGGGCATGAAACTGCATAAGGGTGTCCTTGTTTTTTATGTAAACATTTGAAATGATTCAAATTTTGTATGTGAATAACCCGTGACTATTTCCCCACTTTACGGAAAGTTATTAATAGCGGTCCTATAATTGCTGATCCAGCCTGTGTAATGTGTCTTACATTTTGAGTTCACTCACTGCATTTCACGTGCATTCCACGTGATCTCATCAAACCTAATAACTATCCCACATTCACCACTCACCGTACCATACCTTTATGCACGTGTTTTTATTCCACACATACCTCACCATTAGGTCATTATATCAACTCACACTTTTCTTCCATTCTACTTTTTTTTTTCTCAAATTTAGATAAAATGATAAATCAAGTACTAAGAATACACGTGCGTAAGTTTATTTTTTTAAATTAAATTCTAAAAGAAAATTTATGTGATAATTAAGGTTTTATATAGCTTATCTTTTTTATCGTCAGAATTTTCCTATTATACTGTAAAATTAAGCGACCAAGATTATTTTAAAAGTTATCTAAATTAATGTAATAATTTAATTGAAAAATATAAATATTTTATATGTTTAATTAAAAATAACTGAGAGAGATAAAAACTACTTTACCTTGGTATTCATTAATAAAAATAAGTGCAGAGGGGTTTGTTGCAATTAGTGCTCCTAAATGATTGAGGATATCCTGTTTCTTCTATGTTTTTCTGTCTCCCATCCTTTAGCAACAATTGCTCATTGCCAATTCGTCCCTGACCCTAAGATATTTGCGTTATGGTCCCTCCACCACTCCCATCCACTCAATAAAATAACAAAGCTGAGGTTACAACCACATGTCATTGGTATTATCATCCAAGTGTCTCAAATCTCATAGGATGACAGGTCATATTTTTAAGAATATTATTTAAAAAATTAAAATTATAATTGTTTAATACATTCATCTTTTCAAATAAAAATTATATTTCATATTTTTAAATTTTTTTATATTTTTAAAAGAAACTGAAACTAAATTATTTTACATCTTATTATTAATCCCCTGTTTGTTTTAAAGAAACATTAGATGCATGTTTCCAATGTACAAAATAGCGTTTTATCAGGATACCCAAAATAAAGTTTTTTCTATTTATACTCCCTGTTTGACTTTCTAATCATTAATTTTCGACCAAACTTTGCTCGTTTTTATTTGTTATTTTTTAAATTTCAATATAATATTACATTTTTATAGTTATATCACTAATGTAATTAATAAGTTTTAAAATAGTTATAATAACATAAAAAAAGTAATGACACAAATATATGTTAAAATAAAATATTGACAGAAATATAATAGACAACTTACTTAAATTATGTTAAAACAAAAGATTAATTTTTTGTATTGATTTAGGTATGAAAACCTTTATGTATGTTTGTTAAATTTGAGATGAAGTTAAGATCAAATTAAAGTACATGAGGGATATTTTTTAGATAGAAGGAAAGATGATAAAAATGAATGAAAAGATTATGAACATCTTTATGTAAGTTATATAATAAGTGTGGTTAATATTCTTTTATTGTAATAGATACATCTTTAAGACAACTAATTAGTGTTTATGGTTAAAACTAGTCCACAATTAAATATACTTAACCTGTTAGGTAGCATTATTATTATTATTATTATTATTATTATTATTATTATTATTATTATTATTAATTGATTCAATTGTAATTATTACAATTTGTCTTTTGTGGTTAAAATTAATCTATAATGAGATATGATAAATAGTTTTCATTATTAATAATAAATAAAATAAATTTCTATCAAAATAAGATTAAGAAATAAATAAATTAAATAAGATTGATAAATAAATAAATTTCCTAACTTAGGTAAACAAATTCAAATCTCTATAAAAATTTCCTAAAATAATACATCAAACTTACAAATAAATACAAATGTTAAATAAATCACATTGTTGAATATTCAAAATTTTATATAATATAAAATTTTAAATGTACCTTCATACTAGACAAATTAAATTTATAAGACAAAACAAAAATATTCACCAAAATCACCAAAATGAAAGATGACAAACCAAGTTGCAAATAATAATAGTTGTGTAGGAATAGCTATTTGGACCACTCTTTATTATAAATGTCATTTTGAAATTTTATGAAAAAATATTAGACAAAGGAGATATTCAATTATGTGAAAGAATCATCAAGTATCAATTATTCTTGTATCTTTTAAACCATAATTAACTATGTATTATGATTGATTATCTACTTGTTTTTAAATCTAGAATTGATTATATTAATTATATAATTTATTCATACGTTTTTGAAATTTATGATAGATAATTTTTTTTTCACACATAATGAATATATATAATCATGGATAATTAATTACTTTGTTGTATAATTACTTGAAACTCACTTTACATTATTACAATAAAATCAAAAGTTAAGTGTAACTATATGAAAATAATGTAACTTTCATCTTCAATCTGTTACTTGAGTCATCAATGTTGTTGAACATTAGACGGTCCAAAGTCCCTTTAGAGGATCAAATCATTTGATAAAGTTTTGATGATAACAAAAATCAAGTATATATTTATATTTGATGACTTATATACATTGCGCAGTTAACATTA
>Ga0209700_102294_pt1 | contig 39031 bp, 12 predicted proteins | sample SiratroredBW_FD_187528 | JGI IMG/M metagenome (GOLD analysis project Ga0209700, IMG submission 187528) | Root nodule microbial communities of legume samples collected from California, USA - Siratro red BW (SPAdes) (version 2) | ecosystem: Host-associated > Plants > Roots > Nodule | place: USA...
AAAATGCTAGTTCGACAGAATTTTTTTTAATAAATTATAGTTGTAATATAAAAGTAATTTAATTACTCAAAATTAAAAAAAAAAAATTTGCTTAAAAAAGGTATGCTCTCAAATTCACATTTGATATTTTCAGCAGAGTGGATACCTGCTTTAATTACCGTACTTTGGATACCTAACAAGTTTATTTAGACTGTTAATTGAATACATACTTATATACCAAACAAGATGGTATTAATTAAGATCTTGATTTGTCATAATTAAGTACGATTTTTTTGTTAGTATCAACTTATAAAAAATTATGTCAATGAATATTTCTTTAATTATATTTATTTTGTTGAAATAGATTAATATTATTCGTTTTATAGTTTTTTTTATCAATATCAAAGTAATTTTATCAGTTAATATGAACTTATATTATTTTTAGTCGACATATTAAGATTATAGTAAATCGAAGTTATTTCTGAATTAAGATTCATTAAAGGTTTTCTCAACTGAGAAAACAATGTTTCTATGTATATGAACTAAATTTCTTTCCAATGTCGATTACGTTATTGATATAACTATTTTTTTAGTCCGTGTTATGTTGATTTGAACTATTTTTCAATTATTAGAATTATTTATTTGATGATGCAGATTGAGTTATGCGTTTATCAGGAATTGTTCAACCGAGGTTAATGGAAACGAATTATTTTTTCTGAATATCTTTGAAATTAAAAAAGAAAATTAAAATATAATAAATTACCATTATTTATTTAAATTTTTTGAAGATTTTAAAAATTTGAAATAAAAAAAAGCCAAATTTGATGTATTTTAAATTTTCCTAATGTTGAAAAAACTATGTATACAAACACAAGATACAAGGATATATAAAAGGTGATATACTACTAAGATATCATTACATTACAAGTTCACATGAATTATTGTAGAACCATTCACGAAGGAAACAAAATGAAGATACATTCTCCAATGAATTCATTCACATCAATAAAGATTGAAAAATAATACTACTGGAAAATAATAGTAACAACCACTTAAAATACTTTTACAATTGGAAAATAATAGTACCAACCACCTAACAACTTTTAAGGGTATATTTTAAGGGTAAAAGGATATTATAATCTCTAGTGGTAACAACTTTTAAGGGTATTATGTATTATAATCTTTAGTGGGGCATTATAATCCTTAGTGTGACTTATATTTGTATACTAATTATCATTTTCCTTGGTGGTATTAATATATCACCATAAATGTTCTCTTTATTTGAAATTTATCACACGTGCACTTTGTAACTTGTGAACAACCTTTGTCGTGACCGTATGTAGGAATTTAGATTGCTACAATACAATTTAGCTGAGCAGCAACAAAAGAGGAAGAAGATTTGAAGAAAAAAATAAATTATAATTCATAAATAATACCTGGGTGACGTCCATTTTAACACCGTCAATTCCGACGGATTGCAAGTGAGAGTAGAGTCCGTCGTACAAGCGGTGCGCCTCATGCGGTGCCACCAACCCCACCCCAATCTCCATTAACTTCACCACCGCTTGGTCCGTCATAGTCATCTCCGCTCCGGGAGACAACTTGGTGGCAACCACCGTGGAGTCCGGCATCCCCGGCACGTTGGGCCTAATCCCACCCCAGTACCCACAAAAGGCATGCCAGACGTAGACGTACTCCAACGCACTAAACTCCTCCTTCAAGTCCCTCACAAACGCACCCATACCAACCTCGTTAGAAACCACCCTCCGAGACCGGTACTCCTTAAACTTGCAATTCTCTTCAAATTTTATTAGCCTATTCTTCATCTGTTCCCCCGGAACGGAACAGTTCAAGCTTCCTCCATCCGTAACGGTCTCATCGTCACGACAAAACGTCTGCCAGCCGTCGTCGATGATGACCAAACCCGGAGGGCACCCACCCTCCACGAGGCCCTTCACCCCTTCCCGCACCCCCTCGGGATGCACCCTCAGATAAAACGCGTCCCACGTGCACCACCCGAACTTATCCACGATCCCCGGCGGGGTTTTCTCCTCCATTACCCTAAACGTTCCCAGATGAACACGGATTTCTCTCACCGCTTCGTCCATAAGAGTAAAAGGGTCGTCGTTCACGTGCATGTAGAGGGCGCTTGCGAAGCGTGACTCGGTCACACGTTCGGAGCCGCTCTCCATGCAGACATCCACGTGGTCCTCGCGGAGGCCGGGCTGGAGCGAGGCTCGGAAGGGTCCTTCGAGGAGCGGGAAGAGGAGGACGTAGGGGCGGCCCTTGACGACGTCGTTTTCTAGGATCATCATCTGGGTTTCGTGCTCCACGTCGCGGCCGTTGCTTCCCGACCAGTGGGTGCTCCACCACACCTTGAACCTGAATATGCTTGTGAACCTGATGCCTCTCAGTTTGCCAATGGAAGTCACGTGCCGGCTGCGTGCCTCGTCGGCTTCGAAACCGACGAAGCAGCCGACGGAGTTGGTGGAGGAATGGTGGGAAGGTGGAGTGGCGGTTGTTATGTTGGGTGGGACATGGGTGAGGATTGGGTGGCCGTTTGCGAGAAAAGTTGAGGCTTCGAGTTTAATGGATAGGTGTGGATTAGCGTCGAGAAGCGGCGTTTCTTGCAGAGGTGTCAGGTCTGGCGGCGCCATGGAAGGGTACGACTGTCAGAGGAGGAGGATGATGAACTGTTTGGGCAACGAGAAGTGAGTTGAAGATAAAGGAAGTTGTGATATCTTATTATACCTTAAGAAATATAATTAATATATTTAGTTTTCATTTAGCTTAATTAAATTGGTAGTTTTTTATGTATTATAATGGTGTACCTTTTTTTATTATATATTTTTAAGTCGGTTTCACTGTAGTTACGTGTTCTTATGTGATGTATAATATGGTCTGTAAAACTACAAAATTTAATTAATTAGTATAATTAAAACTTTGATAATTTTTAGATGTAATTAAAACTTAAATATTAGAGTAGTTCTGATAAATAGAAAGCAAAAATGTAATCAAAACCATTTTATAACTGATAAAAAAGTAAGTGAAAGTTGTCAAAGAAGTTAATTAGGACAATTGGATAGGCTTAATATATCTAAAAACTATAGGATTTTAATTTTAATTTTTAGATTGAAATGAAATATGATCGTTTTTGTCATATCAAATCACAATTAAATCTATAAGCCCCAGAAAAACATGTTCTTTTTGGAACCTCACCAATAATAATACATGTATTTTTTCCTTTAAATAAGTAAATAAAATTAAAATTAACATAATTATAAAATTTTAATTAACTAAAATATAATAACATGATAACAAAATCAGATGCAGAGACGCTCTTCCACCTGCGTTTGAGCTAGAAATATTAAAAGAATTATTAAAAAATATTTTTTTATAATTTTTCAGTAACTACAAAATTACATATTAAAATTCCTATTTTTCAATATGTAAAATTACCTGTAGTTAAAGACATAATAGTTTTAAATAATATTCAAGAGTATAAAAATAAAAAATGTTAATAATATTAGCGTACTCTTCTAAACATATTTTCTATTTTTGGTTAAAATAATCTGATCTTTCAACTTTAGTAAAATTTAATCAGTAGTAAAATGGTTATTAAATGCACATTTGATAATATCTTACTCATATTTTTTGGAGTAAGAATTTTATATAGGTCAGCTCATTATTTACTGACGTCGAATTTTTTAGTATATTTTTCAAAGTCAAGTTTTTTTTGTGATAAACATAAAACACTATGTGAGTGAAAAATCTTAGAAGCTTTAATAACAAAAATTATTTTAAAAAATATTTCAGACAAACATGTTTAATCAAGATAAATTACGGTATAAATAAGGATCATCATTTAAATATTTCTAGGAATTCAAGTATGAACTTAAATTTTAAATTAAATATGACAAACTAGGCCCACTACGCGTCTTCCTCATTTAATAATTACTCATAAATTTGTGCAATAGTTTTTCCTCCAAAATAAAATATTCGTTAGGGTACAAATATGCTATATGATAAATACATTTCCCACAATTCATATAACTTCATATGTCAAATAATAATAATAATAATAATTTGAGTATTTTTTTATCCAAAGCGTTGCTTAAATAACAATTCGCCTTAAATTAAGTCGTTGAGTTTTGCATGCATGATCCGTGACACGTATGACGTTTATATTAAACAGCTAGAAATAAAAAGAGAAAAGGGAAGACTTTCATGATCTCTCAAAACTCCAGAACAAGCTCCACGTGCCAACGTCTAAAAAGTGGGAGCTACATTCACTGAATGGAATTCCATCTTCCAAGTTTGTCTTTCAGATATGTTAAGAAGCTGCATTTAAAAAAAACCAAGAACCTTCAACAAATCGGTTAAGATTTTAATTCCAATAATTAAGATATAAATATTAAATCATATTTAGATTTATTATTTTCTTAGTTTAATAAATTAATGCTTTCACTAATTTCATAGATATTCATATAAGCTACCTAAAACAAGGCGTATTATAATGTAGCGTATGTCGGTAATAATTACATTGAAGCTTTATTTAATATGACAAACTAATATAAACTATTTAATATTAAAAATATTATAATAAACAAGAAAATAATTTTTTAATAAGCTTCACAGACGAGTTTACTTAAATAAAATAATATTTAATAAATCTAATTAAACTTTTTCAGAGGCTTCTTCCTAGACCCAGTGCTGTATGGGATTGCAACCAATATTTTAGCTAACAATTTTCTTTTTCACATTTTCACTGTAAACACTGACAGTTTCCCCTTTAAATAACATTTAAAGACTTTTTTTTAGTTTAGTTTTGTTTTTTCGATAATTTAAATTTATTTTCATTACAAAATTTGGAATGCTTATATACACGTATGCGGTGAATAAAGGGTTACGTGGTTGATAAAGAGTATGAGAGTTCTGTAGCCTGCCACGTCACTGACTATCTCGTGGAGAGTTCTGGATGAGCAAAGCTCTGAGTTCACTATTATATTATTGTTAAATATCTTTTCTTTTATGGCAGTATTTCATATTCTATACATGTATTTTCATTTTTTAAGATGCATGTATTTTTATTTTATTTTATTTTATTTTGTAAAATATACATGTTTTGAGTAATTATATTATGATTATATATATACGTTTATTTTTTGCGTTTTTTTAGTAACTGAGTCATTATAAATTATTTCTTCAAAAATATATATAAAACCTAAGTGGAAGTTGTGATTTTTTTAATTTATAGATTTAAAATAATAAGTAAATTTTTATTTTTTTAAATTTCAAGATTAATTAATAATAAAAAAGATATATATATATATATGTATATTTTTATATAATACAAAAATATAAATATCATATACGGTGAGTTATGACAATTCAATCAAATTTTAGAGTCATGACTGGATAAGTTTATTGACTCAAAAATAATTATCTTAAAACTTATTATAATTGAAACTTATTATAAAATGTTTAACTATTGATAATATATAAAATATAATATTTTTAATACAATATATTAATAATTTTAATACTATATTCAATATTGATATTTTAGTACTATAGTTAATAGTATAATATAAAAACTTGAACTTTTCTTTTATACAAGTTTGGATTCATTGACTTAAATACAGTTTAAAAAGTTTATTTAAAGAGTTTAAATTTAACATACATGCCCAGATACAAATTATTAAAAAATTCTTTAATTAATAGTTATTAAAGTTAATAAATTTATCAACATTAATAACCCATGATTAGATAATAATATTAAAAAAATTTACACTGTTAATTCATTGAAAGTAAACTCATGAAACATTTTGAGAGAATAGTTTTTCTTCAAAATGTCTTGTTAATTATTTTTGTTTTGGCTTGATCAATTTTCGTTAAGACTATATAAAAAAAATGGGTTATACGGCACTAGTTATTGTCCATCGCAGATCAATATCTTCAAGTATTTATTTACATAATCTAAAAACCAAACAACGGGTTCACAAACCAAGCTTTCATCCAACACTAATGCCGAATGGGCCTACATTGAAAGAAGGAAATAAAAAAGTGTCTATTTAGTAAAAAGTAGAGGTGTAAATACAAGAAGCCTTTTATTGTATCTGTTTGGCCCACTTGGCCCCAAAGAACTTTCTTCTTATTGCCTTCAATTGCTGGGCTTATCATTGGGCCTAAAGTTTTCTCGAAAAAATTACCATTTGAACGGACAACGTGGCTTCTTGCAGGATGAATATGGACCAGGCCTTCAACTGGTCCCAAGAAAATAAAAAGCTAAAAGACGAGGACGCAGTTTGTTATTAAGAAAATTATATAAGCCATTTTGTGAGGTGTGTATATTTTGGACAATTTTAAATCTTTATGATTAGAATTCAGAGACTAAAGTTTCTTGCATTTAAAACCACAGAGAGATCAATTAGACTTAAATTGAAATATAAACTTTCTGGTTGAAATTTTAAATCATATTATAAAGTGATCAGTTTTTGAAAAAATATTAATTATCAATAAAATCAGTAAATATTTAATAACAAGATAATAAAAGAGAGAAAGAGAAAAGTATTTGACACTGAATTTGATTTTCGATATTGCAGGTATTCTTCTTGGTTACTTTGTGCTACTCCAACTTGTTTTCTTCATAGAGTCTCCACATTCCACTGTAAAACCCACTCGAGAAATGGCAAACACATGATATTGTCTCCGAAAATATTGTTTGCAATTCACATGCCTCCTTTACCCACCATTCAGTCTTCTTATAGAACAACTCACGTAATCATGGGTTTTTAAGAATTATTTGTTATTCTTTAATTATTATTATTTTATTATTGTGTTGCTAACATGCCATTATCCTCAATCAACTACAATCAACAGTTTAATTTCTCCTTGGATTGTGCAAACATGTTCTTTTTGTTTACACTCGCTGCAAGACGATAAAGACAAACAACCTTTTCTTCAAATCTTAGCATATAAGCGTCTCCAACAGTAGGAAACATCTCTCATATTATAGATTATTAAGTTAATAGTAATAATAATATACACTGTAGCACTTAATTAACAATCTATTCTTGGTGTGCCCACCACATCCATATGTTCCGTGATTGGCTCGTGTGACATGGGTCCATCTTCTCACAGTCTTATTGGTGTATCACACGTGAGGCTACCACAAATCAAAATGATGCATGACATGCACATTCTCTCTATTTTCAGTAATCTTATCTTTGATGTTCATATGGATGAAAAGAAAACACGAGCAGTTATGGGTTATGATTGATGGGAGGAAACGTTTTTAGGGTTTGTCGGCATTGTTAAATTTCAACTTTGTTGAAGGCATATCCATATTGAGGTATGAAATTTTGGCTATTATTGTAGCGGACAACGTTGTGACGCTAGGGCCCTACAGGTACTATATTGTTTTTTCCGTCAAAGGTAACATACACGTCACTTGTATTTTCTCTACGTTTATTCATCCTATTTGTGTTCCTACCATTATCATTGAAAACTGGCCACCTAAGATTAACAATATGTATTTTTGTATAAGAAAAATACCATCTTCTATGGCTAGATTAGGTATTATGTGGTTCTACATAAGGTCCAATTTACAAATCTTTAGTATCCATAAAGTGGAGCTGTTGGTGATTTGATACGAGTAATAATCAACACAATTAGGACTTTAATATGTTCATATAGTTCTATAATCATGGAAGAAGACAAGACATCCCTATGTGTGGTGGTGGATTAATATTTCTTTCTATCGTTTCAGAAAGAGAAAGGCTATGATAGCTGAAATGCAGAAACCTCAAATGTGAAAGCACTTGCACTTTCTATAGATTAGTAGGTTATAGACTCTAGGAGATAAAGCTATGGACTAATTATATTACATGCTAACAGCCAATAATGGAAATAATCGTATCAACTTTTGACCCCTCGATAAACTACTCTCTTATTTTTGTGTTTTGATTTAAACTATTTCGTTCTTCATATATATGGATACAGTAATTACTTCTTTCATTCTTTTGAAATCAAATTAACTTGAATAAGATGTACTAATACATTTCTAGTTATATGTTAAACGTGTCTCGGTTTTTTAGTTATGCTACAATTATATTTTAACAATAAGTTTAGCAGCATAAATTTGTGGTGTGTAGTGGATAAGACGGACTAATTGATGACATATAGTACCAGGGAATGATTAACAATATTGCCATGTGTAATTATTTGATGAATGATGAAAGTAATTAGACTGCTCATTACATTTAATTAAAAGAGTGGAGAAGGAAGACGCGAAGCTTAGTTTAATAGAAACATTAAAAAGTGGGAAATAAGACAACATATTAAAGCGTTTAATTTGAATTGCCAATTTATGATACGTCATTAAATTTGAAAAGAAAAAGCTCCTTTTCAACTAATGAGTTAGAGTATTGCGTCGATCAGGTGGGTGAAATAAAATTTCATACTAATTACGTTAGTAATAATGTTGTATGTGGCATGTCTTTAAGGTTAATTAATTAGCTTAAAGGTTAAGTCACACAATTAATAAAGAAGAGTATATTTATAGATATGAGCACTACACATGATATTTTTGGATCTGTTGGGAGTGTCAGTTAAATTTATTTGATTATTATTTAGTCTTTATCTGGGAAAATTTCTACGGAAGGATTTGTGCTATCGTAATACAAGGACACGCGTGATTTCGATGTCAAATCAGTTTCTTTATACTGTTTAATTTTTCTTCAATTAAAATCAAAGATGCGACTTTGCGTGATTAATTCGTACTGGAACTGTGTGTATGAAAATCCCTTCCCCTCTCGTGTGTTATTTTGTAGAAATTAAGAAGTATATATGTTTTTATTTAAATAAGTAATAATCTGAAGAAGAAATATTGTCATGTAGCAACTAAAATAATAGTTGAAGTATTAAAAGTAGGATTAATTAGTGAGTAAGTTAAAGTATTTTGGTAGGAAAAGAAGGTATAATGAGGGACTTCGGCTTTTGAATGATGTGGGTTTAGTGTGATGGAAGGATGTATGTGAAGTATGCATAATAATGCATGTAGTATATGTGTGTGGATTTGGAACAGTAGAAAAGGAGAGATTGAGTAATGTGTGGGCGCATGGCATGAAGGAATGAAGATCACGTGTGAAACTGAGTGGTGGTTGAAGAGGTGTGGGAAGTGATAAGATGGTGTTGGGAAATTGGGAAACAAAATGGGACCCTTATGCACTTCCAATTCCCTCCTTCAAAGGGTCACTCTCAATGCCTTACTTTTATCCGTCAAACCTCCAACACCACCCATCATTCTCTCAGACCCATCATCCATCAATAAAGACACTCGTCAATGCCACACATCAAAACCATCTTTCTCATCACCACGCTCCACACTTTCTCACTTCTTTCAAACTAACTCTAAATGGTATCTTCAATCTTCTCATTCTATCTCCCATATCATGAATCAGTTTCTTGAAATTCTCAATGCATGTTGTAGCTACCAATTATAATTGGTTTTTCCAGTGGCACACGTGTGAGGATGCATATGTTCATACCTTCTTTCTTCATCAGTGCATGCAAGCATCATCTGGGAAAAAAAGGGATGATGAATTAAGTATAATGTGATTACTTTACTTAAGATGGGGATGTGTACATGTAAATCTTGGTCAAAACTAATAATCTTTGGTGTAGGGGTCAATTTTTATATAAGAAAATGTGTGTAGGGGTCATTCTAGAAAACTTTAAAGAAAACAAATTGACGTGCATGAATTTTGCCACTTGATTTCTATGGTTATTCATGATCAATTCCGGTATTAAAATAAGAGAGAAATTCATTCCCTTTACCTGAAAAGTTGCACCATTTTTTCTACAAATCATTCATAGTGTTGGCGAACGATTGGATACCTTGCCGTATCCTAAACATTTCGGTGACTGTGAGATTAACTTTTTGTATATAATATGCAGGGCATGGTCAAAAAACTTGTTTGGAGGGAAAAAATCGAAAGATACATAAAGAAAGTTTTGACTACTACTACGTGCGTGCAAGTATGAACAAATTTAATTTGCATATAATATTGTTTTAATATATCTATAATTAGTGATGCTAAATATATTAAATATACAATAAGAATACCTTGTGCACTCGAGCTAGAAAGCAAGAAAGAAAACGTACTTTAAAATAAAGACTTGATGTGGTTACTTAATAATTTCTTACCATCATTAATACAAAGTCAAAAAGATGTTTGAAAAAATAGACTATAAATTAGTAAGTTTCTTCTTTATATTGATATGCACGAAATCTAAATAACTACTGAAAAAGTGGGGACCGATAATATTTTTTCTTTCTTTCAAATATTATCAATAAACATACAAAACTAATAACCAAGGGACGATATGTTTTAAAATGAGTTGATAATTAAACCAATAAGTTCGTCTATTTTTATTGCTTTATCCATGATAAATCAGTTTTTTAATGTGATAAAAAAATTTATATTATATTACTTAAATATATTTGGACGGTAAGTTTAGTAAAGATAAGAAGATATATAATATAAAATGATTTTATTACATTGAAAAAGTAACAAATAGATTGATCATTTATTTGGACATATTTCAAGCAAAGGACGAAAGTAAGAAAACACATTTTCATACCTTTTTTATTTTCTTTGTATTTCTTGACGTTAACGTATCGTAAGAAGTAGAATATATAATTAGCTCGTGCAGAAGGACGTGACTTTTGGTGCAACAAGCTATATTTATGTCGCACCGCACACTGCATATATACCAACAGTATCTTTTGGTTGAAACTTGGAAATAATAGTTGTAACCCAAAATAAGGAAAAAAGAATGAGAAAAAGGAAGTTGAGTGGAATATGTGAACGTGGCTGTGGTATTTTTTTGATTTTGTGGAACTAAAAACCTATTTATGTGATAGTATAAACGGAGTTTCAAAAAGAAGTTGGGCAAAGCAGATCACGTATCTTGCTGAGCAATTGGAACTGGATCTTCTTGTCTAGTACTCTTTGTCCTTTCAATTGTATAAAGCATCACATGATATAGTTCTGTCACCATATATTAGAAGAAACAAAAATAAACTTAAGTCATAGATTGTGGATGGATCATGGAACTGAAGCTCCTCCACTGAAGGAAATAACTTTGATTCAAACTGCGCAAGATGGCAAGAGGGCCATAAGAAAAGTGAAAGAGATTAGAGGAGGAGGAATCCTTGTGGAAAACAAAAGAAAAATAAAAAGAGGTACCAAACATCATTGATTTACACGTAAGAATTGGGTTTTACTTGAGAAATAATCTTCACATAATTAATGATTCATTGTTACTCTTAATTATTACCTACTCGAAAGTTTTACCAAAAACACACCAAAGTCCACAGCCCAGTGGAAAATGCAAGCCACTTAATAAGGACAGCAGTAATTATGAGAAATGAAAACCGGAAAAGTAAAGGTGGAAATGTCCAAAGGAATTGCAAATAGGGATGATGAATTGAATACGTGGTGATATAATTAATTAATATCTACCGTTTTGGTAGGTTCAAATCACATAGTTTGTGGACCATCCAACATGGGTGCTCTCAACTCAACTCAATCAATTATGTTACTTCAGAATTAGTGGGTACTCTAATAGGAAGGAACTGTGTGCCATTCAATGCATTAACTTACGTTTCACTAACCATTCTACAAAACTCTTAGCTCAGCTGCTGCCAAACAACTTCATTAATATACAAATTTATTTTGGCTTGGTCCAAGTCCACGCTCTAAGTGACGTTTCATACACGTGTTAAATCAGCACATATATATAAATGAAATAAAATGTGAGGGGTTAAAAAAAATTACATACCTCAAAACAACAAACACATAATAGTCTTACGTTATACAATCAATAATTTCTGTGTTAAAATAGGAAATTATCAGCAAACACTACCTAGGTATGAGTTAGCATATATATAGGTATGTGGGTTTTAGTTGCACACACGAATGCTTTGTCCTTGTGAGAATCTAACTTGTGAGAATCTAAAGCAGGGCAATCCATGAAGGCAACACTACGGTACTTAGCAGGCATTGCTGGCCCTAGTGGTTTCGGCTCAAATTCAACAGCTGAGCAAGTTACTGAAGATTTCTCTTCCTTCCTCCCTTCAAATCTAACCGCTCTCATCACTGGTAAGTCACCATATAACAACACCAATAATATATATCATGAAGAATGGTTACATAGTATGGTTAAACTTTCTACTTGCTGTGATATTATATATATATATATATATATAGGCATAACATAAGCTGTCACAGTATCACTCGCATTTTCGTTTGTACTTGCTCAATCTGCGTTTGTTTTGTCTGTGTCAGACATCTCTATCCATCTTTTTTTACCTTGGATATGATAGTAATTTACCGGCTAAGGTTTCACCTAAACAAATGTTCTGTTGTTTTCAAACTATGTGGGACTAGCTCAAATAATGAAGTTGCAATGTGTGGTTGAATTTTGAATTGAAGGTGCGACTTCTGGAATTGGAGCTGAAACGGCTAGAGTGTTAGCAAAAAGAGGAGTAAGGGTTGTGATTGGTGCGAGGGACTTAAGAAAGGCGAGGGAAGTGAGAGAGAAGATCCAAAAGGAGAGTCCTCATGCTGAGGTTATTCTGTTGGAGATTGATCTTAGCTCTTTTGCTTCTGTACAGAGATTTTGCTCAGAGTTTTTAGCGTTAGAATTGCCCCTTAATATTCTCATGTAAGTTTTACTTTTATCATATTTTTCCTTCGTTTCATTAGGTAAGAAAAGTGAAGTTAGTATATTGATCAAGTGCTAAAAGCTGGACTGGAATATGTTTACTTCACAGAAACAATGCAGGAATGTACTCTCAAAACTTAGAGTTCTCCGAAGACAAAATTGAAATGACATTTGCTACAAATTACTTAGGTACTTCTCCATTCTCACCTATTTCTTGCAGATTTCACCTATTTCTTGCAGATCTTAATTTCGTATTATTTCTTAAATTGTAGGACATTTTTTGTTAACGAAGATGCTGCTAGAGAAAATGATAGATACTGCAAGGAAGTCAGGCATTGAAGGAAGAATAATAAACGTTTCTTCAGTGATTCATAGCTGGGTGAAAAGATCTGCGTTTTGTTTCAACAACATGCTCTGCGGAAAAAAGTACAACACCATACCACTTGGTCCCTATCTCTGCAAAATTAAGATCAAATTTGATTGCATTAAATGTAGATACCAATCACCTTAATTATTTTAAATAACAAATGCAGTTATAATGGGACACGCGCATATGCTCAGTCAAAATTGGCAACAATTCTGCATGTCAAGGAAGTGGCAAGACAACTTAAGGTTAGAAAATGACATATAACTTAACTCCCCAAACTTTCTATTTTTTTCTTTTATTTTATTATTTGAGTGGAATCGTGATCACCACGCCTATTTAATTAAGACAAATACTAATGAATATATAAAAAATACTAATTAAGAAGTTATATAAGAAAACGTTTTTTTATTGATTTCTAATTAATTTTTGGGTGGGATCACAGGAAAGGAATGCAAATGTAACAATTAACGCAGTGCATCCAGGAATTGTGAAGACGGGAATTATTAGAGCACATAAGGGCTTAATAACGGGTAATTAATTTAATAAGTCGTATGCTCAAGTCATTTTCATAAGGTTAACGCAACTAAATACTAATAAGATTTCCATGCAGATTCCCTGTTTTTCATTGCATCAAAGTTACTGAAATCGATATCACAGGTTTGTAAATATTTTGGTGCTTAATTAATGATGAGTTTCCACTATGAGTATGATTAATTAGTTAATTAATTAGTACATGAATGCATGTTGACAGGGAGCATCAACTACATGTTATGTTGCGCTAAGTGGAAAAACAGAAGGAGTGAGTGGAAAATATTTTACAGATTGTAACGAGAGTAACTGCTCAAGTCTGGCAAACGAGGAATCAGAAGCTAGAAAGCTATGGAATGATACCTATGCATTGCTTCACAAACGGTTACGTCAAGCCACAAATTGAAACTGTTTCTTCCCCCTCTTCTGTACCTAATACTCTTCTACACCATTTGTATATATTTGTAATTAATTATCTTTTCACGTTAAGTACCACCCATTGAAGAGTTCTAAAAACTAGCCCAAAACGACACCACTTTACGATCATATGTTGTACAAATTAGTTACCTAATAAATTGCCACAACTTTTCGGTAAAACTAAGTGGTATTGGTTGACATAGTTGAAGAATTCCTAAAGGTGCTGTGTGTACTAGAAAGTAAAATGTAGAATTCAGTAGTCATTTGTAAATTATTCAATCAATATTACTACAATGAGAGTTTAACTCCACCACACAAATTGGTTTAATAAGATGAAGTTTTTTACATTTATATGCTATAAATTAATTTTATTTTTAATTTAGATGGGATTTTCAATATAATTCTCAATGATATCGTGTGTACACCTTAAAGATATTATAGACATTATGTGTGAAAATTAATGGAGTCTGATACACCATAGATTAAAATCTTGACTACAATAGACTCTTAATACCTCTAGCATTATATTAGTAAGTTAATCTCAAACTTGCCATCACAAATATACATGTTTATAAAATTGAGATAAATTTAAAATTCACTGCTTTAATACTTTAATACAATACTAAAGTGGATTCTCTTAAAACTTGAAAAAAATCATAACTTACAAGTTTGTTTTGTGATAATGGATTACAATTAAAATAAATTCAGCTTTTAATATGATATCAAAATTTCTCTTATGAAATAAGTAAACGTAGTCAATTATTTAGATGAGTTTAAGTTAGTTTTAGTTTAATCTAATAGCTTATGTATACATATTTATCATTTAGATATCATTTACTTTATTTAAAATTTCAAAATATCATTTTTAGTTATGCAATCACAAACTTTCTTCGAGAAAAATCTACCATCATTTTCGTTATCAAAGACTTCATTTTCAAATCTTAAATCATAGTAGAAAATTATATTTTAATCTTATTTTTCTTTAGTCTGTGCAGATTAGCATGAAGATGTGTGCTAATAAAATATTAATAAACAAAATGTTGTCCATGATTACTTAAAAAATTTATATTAAGTTATGTAATCAACTTTCTAAACAGACTATAAATTTTTTGGCGTGACTTGGATCCTACATCAAGCCAATCATTTTGATCCAATTCAAAAAATAAAAAATAATAAAATCAAATAACTAAAAATAAAAATAATATATTTTTAAATTTTAAATCATATTATTTAATTTAAATTTAAATTTTAGATTAATTATTTAAAATATAAATTATATTATGTGTTTTAAAAAATAATATTAGTTTTTTATTAAATATAATTATTATTTTATAAAAGGGGGTTCGTGTATAAAATTTATATTAATTAATTAAGATAACTATTTTTAAGATAAAATATCAAGTAGTGTTTATAATACAAATACAAATAACTAAGACATATAAATATCACACTCATTAAACAATTACATTCAAAACTTTGAAATTTTAAGATTCTCCGTTTGTGTCGTTAAATAAACTTTTTTTTTTCTTTCATCATACATTATCCTTTTGTTTTATTCATTGAAAGTGTTTTAGATATTGTTGTGCAATCCTTATAATCTTTTTCGTGAATAATGTTCTTATTAAATTTCAATTAAATCAGTATGCGAATCTTCCTCGTCTACAAAATAATGGAAACCATAACTTTGAATATATTATTCGAAACCTAAAAATAAAAAGTACTAGTAAGTAAAGACTAGTATAGAAAAACATGAATTTAAAACTAATTAGTAAATAAAAGTTTAGAAAATTTAAATTCGAGCTACTTTTTTTCCTAACCTAGTATTTAAAAAAAAAAAAAATCATCGAAGCTGGTAACTTTCAATGTTTTGTAAACATTTATATCATTCTTCCAAATCCTAAAATTTTTTAGACTCCGTCCAAATATTTTAAATTTTTACGATATCAATCTATTAAAATTTAAACTAAAAATTTTAAACATAAATGTCTTTTAAAAAAAAAAACATATGCCATGACATTGTTAAATAATCTTCTTAAATTTTACTTTTAAAATCTTAATATGTCCAGCATCTCAACGTAAACTACGTGCTTGGAGATGTCCATTGTTAATTAATAATCAAATTGCAGCTGACATAGGGTCACGCAAGTTTAAGTTCAAGTTTAGACTTCAAACCATCTAGAACTTCAGTACAAAGTTCTTACTATTTTGGGGTCTAGGCATGGTAAAATGTGCCAATTTGACATTTTAATTTTTTATTTCAGCCAAAAGATAACATTATATTAAAAGGGTAGAAGAATACCGAATCCGTATACAAAAACAAAATATATAATATCAACAAGACATGTAACAGCTTATAAAGTTAAACTATAGCAACCCAACCATTATATCATACATGTTGTCCACAGACCCTTTAAGCACATTATTTAGCTCATAGACCATTATATCATACATGTTGTCCTTCAACTTTCTAGTCACAACCATAACCATGATCTAAATTCAATGAGGTGAAACACAAGTTCACCATTTGATATCTCATTTTTAAAAATGATACAATTCCAGTGTAACCATAAAGATCAAACACGGGCAAATCAATCGAACAACCAACCTTCACCAAAATTCTTTCCTTTAAAACCATATTTACCATATTTACGTTGCAAGAAATGGTCTCTACAATCCACCACCAACACTCTTCGATTCCAAAGCCAACATTTAACACTTTTTCCACATACATTAAATCTAAGAATCCGAAAGAGAACAAAAAGCGTGAGTATTTCTGCCTCGATTTATCCAACAGTAACAAAGCCAATGATTCATTGTGGTGTACCGCAGGTATGGTTATTTCATTCATCAATTCATAATTTTCATAATTAGTTCTACTTAACTTTAATATGAACGAGCCCTGAGTCTTGTTGTGTGAGAGACTATTTCAACTAGAATCTGGAATATACAGGTCACAAAACAATCTTACCTATAATCAATCTCAAAAGTTCAATATATAATTGGTTAAAGTGAAAATTTGGAACACTAGGGGTAAGTGAAAGATCATGAAAAATCACTCGAATACATTGCTTCACTTGACTAGTTTAGGAACAAGCTAAACAATCTAAGAAGAAAAATGGATATTACAAGATGTCGAGAACTTTTAAACTACAACAAATCTCCTGCCTCCCACATAGACGTTTGACCCGTTTTGTGGAGATCATCTGATCAATATGTACAGATTGAGACATATAGAATGCACAAATGTCTGGAATTGTGTCAATTTGTTAGCACTTGGCAACCTGAGTCATGAGTTATGCGTCAACAGGAGAATTTCAGAGACCCCAGTCTGTATCAACAAATGACGAGGCTAGCATACTCCCCTCAACTTTCTTTCCTAGCCTGTCATATATAAACGAGACAGGTATTGGCTGTTGTTGTATGCATACATAGATATATATACAAGAATTATATCAATTTATTCTCAATTAAATGATGTCAAAATAGAGACTACAGCAACCCCCTACATCCAATCTATGCACCACAGGACCCACAAATGCATTAAAGATAAAACCCCCATCCTTCTTAACCATCATCCATAAAGAAAAATCCAAAACGAATAGTAGGATACTACTGAAGAAGGGCCAATGCACATAAAACAGTAGGCCGTAGCAATTATTCAAATAATGATAATTATATTTCTGATCCAGAAAAAGACCTATAAAAGAGGCAATTGCAATTAAGTGGGACAATCAAACCTAAACATGTAATTAAGGACAGGTATCAGATAAAAAAGAGGAAAAACTCAGTCACCTAACGAAGGGGAAAAAATTCACCCTTCCTCGTACACTTTTCCGTCTGACCATAAATTTGAGAGAGAGAGAGAATCAAGTTCATAAGAATTTCCGCTTTTCAGTCCTTGTTATAACTTATAAGTTATAGGCAAAACTCAATTCAGTTCCAATCTAAAAACCTAACGGGGCCAAAGTCAATTCCACTCACTTAAGCTAATTCAGAAAATAACAATTCAATTACCAATATAAAATTCTCAGCATCTACAGCACACATATCAAGGATAAAACTGGATATTCTGAGTCAGGTAGGCATTATTATCTTTTTCTAAGCTAACATTGATTGATGACACCAAGAATAGATAAGAAAAAGATCTAAAGGGACTGACTTCTTAACCATTCATTTCGATGGGCAATGGTCAACTACAACAGGAGAGCATCTTCTGTGAAGAGAATGATCTTAGATGAGGATAATGCTGTGTGATAAGACAGGAATTTTAAGTCACCAAATACAACAGTTGGGAACTCATACCTTCAAACGAGGAGACTGGCGAACAGATGATGCAGATCCTGGAGATAAGACTGCATTTAGCCTTCTATGAACATACTTTTTTCCGATTTTTGCATTAACTTCTGCAGGTTCAACTTGATGCTCATTTTCCTTACCCAGAAATTCACTTCTAACAGATGACGTTGACAAAACTGGAGCAGATGCAGAGTTAAAAGCAGACTGTTCATGTTCACCAGCTGTCACGACTAAACTCCCTGTTTTTATGTAATTTAAAAAAATAACATTCATAATAAGCAGCATTTTCACCAATGTTCCAAAAACAAGAAAAGTTGTTCAAATGGTTAAGAGTGTCTTTGTATAACAGAATATAAGCTCATAATATTCTCTTGTTTGCCATGGGTTTTGCAAAATTATACTTGAGTGCTGTTGATTCCTAAGAAAGTTGCACTATCGTGTTTTTTCCTGCACTTTTTCTATTCCCAGTGAGAGGTGGGAAACTTACCCTGACAATATAGGAAGTTATTTTCTAGAATTCTTTTAACTTCCATTTTTACTTATTTTTTATTTAAATTATTTGAAACTCTAATAAATATTCCTCAGAATATTAAAATTGTAACCAAACATGTTTCTAAAAGATCAAGAAAACATTCTTAGCTATAATATTCTAGGAATATGATACCCGGAAATGTATTACGATACCTTAAAACAAATGCAAACTAAGGAGATCATCACAAATATAGATAGATCAATCCTTCCTAATAACTATGTATGACTTCCAAGTAAGATCCTTTCTCCATACATTGGTTGCCATGTCTACAACAATGGCTATGGATAAACTAAGCAGAAGTGGCCAAGGCTTATTGGTTGGGCAGATAACTCTGGTTCACATGGTGTTCAGTAATCATGGTTTCAATTTTCAAAAAATAATCATCCTGTACAAAGGCCCAATAAACTTAATTTGCAATCGAAATGCTAAATTCATCTGGCAACATACAGAACTCTCCAATATCATGACTGCACTCGTGTAAAAGAATGAAAGGACCATTGTTGTACCTTGTGCCACTGCTTCTTGGAACTTTTTCCTCATTACTCTGACAAATTTAAATAGATCATTTGTGTTGTTTAATTCGTGGATCAACCCTTTGGTTTCACTGAGGAAAGGTTCACAACTTAATACTGAAAGATAAAGGACAGAATTCAGACTTCCTGAAGTATATCCATATACTTTTCAGATCATAAACAAAATCAGATACTATGCTTACATGAATATGTATCCTTTTCATGGAAGACAGTAAAAAAGTACTCCTCATTTGGATTGTTCAGATTTATATTCTTGAATGTGAATTTTACCCCTGAAGAGCAGAAAACTAGTTAGGATATCAATTGCAGAAGAAAAAACCATCATTGTACAAAAGAACAATGCCAACCAATTACCACGTCCGCTTTTCACATGAAAACCAAGGACCCTATTGTACCAGGAAATGACCTCTTGAGTTTCATCATCCTGTTCAACTCTTTCATTTAGTTTCCCTTGAGATGCAGCCAAAGCTTTTTACAAAAGAAAAGAGAAGAGGGGTGAGGAAAGATTAGCTTAGAATTGTTTATTTATAATATATCTCCTGATGCAGATATCCAATAGTAAGTAGAACAATGCAAATATATACATGTTAACAGACACAAACACAATTCCAAAATACGTCCAGCAGAGGCAAGAGGACACAAATGACAAAACCTTCATAGAACTTCTTTTACAACAAGTGAAACTTAAAACATTAAAAATTATATTAAAGATTGCATGATAATTCCTGTCCTAAAAAGTTCTTTGCTTCCACAAAAGGAAAGATAGACCGCATGTTGAAGTAGCTATTAGAAAAAAAATGTCAGTAAATGGGCGTGACAACCTCTATAATCTAATTTTAATGCCAATGCAAGATAGCACTTGGCTACGTTAATGCCACAATTCCTAAGTAATCACAGAGACATATCGTGCTCATATTTACATATAATTTCGTCATCACAAAAGATGAGCCCAGCAAACAAAATAAACATAAATACTGGAAAAGATCTTAAACTACAAACATGTCTGATTGTGATGACTATAGTAGACAACCAAGAAAGATAACTGTTTATTTCTTGTACAACATAAATAAGGGAATGTTGAGTACCTTCACTTTTCTGCAATGATTAAATTAAATAAATTTATAGTATAAATAAGCATCCAGAAGGAAAGATAATACATATAAATATATAAGCATCCAGCAAGAAAGCTGCATATGGTAGATAAGGAGGTGAAGTACCAAGAGATTGTTGAGATATAATTGCAGCATATTCTTGTTTTTTGGTACGCTGCTCCTGAATACGTGCATTGAGGTCTTCAACTCTGGCCTTTGCAGAAGCAACAGCATCCACCAGTGCCAATCGCTTGGCCTCTTTGCGAGTCTTGACTGCGCGTAAAAATAGAAGCGGTTATCTGAAGGTGGAAAGGAATTGAAACGGAAATGCGAAATTACAATTGAATAGAAAAAGTTGAAGTCACCTGCAAGTGCTTTGACCAAATCATCCTCGGTGTCTCTCAGTTTAGCTTTTGCCTCGTCTAGTTGAACTGGGAAGAAAGAAGAGGGAGAGTGAGAACGGAAACCCTAAGACGAAGGTAGTGAAGTAAAGAAGGTTTGGAGTTGAAACCCTAATGTGTGAGACGAAAGCGTGAGAGATAATAGAATGGAAGTGAAGGACCTTGAGAGCGAGCGGTTTCTTGCGCTATGGGTAGCAGGGAACGAAGGGATTCGGCGAAAGAAGCGGTGAAGGCGTCGATGTTTTGCGTTTGAAGAGAAATTTCTGCGTTGCAAATTGAGATTGGGGACTCCATCTTTCTTCGCTCCCAATCCGAATCTTGAGCTCGATTCCAGGCTTTTGAATCCTTCAATTTCTTTGCTTTTTTTTCAGAGACTGTTTTTTTCTCTTCCAACGAAAAAAAAAAGAAAAAAAAAGAGTGTGTTTTCAAATTGCAAGGATTCATCTAGTCGTTAGGTTATCGTTGGTGCGAGAATATATATATTTTTTATTTTCTTGAAACACACTGTAATAGGATATATACACTGAAAAATAAAAGTAAAATAAAATTTAATCCGCGGATTTAGCGTACATAAATAAATATACAAAATATATTTACATATAATTTCTTTTGGATTATTTATATTTTTCTAAAATTAATATAATATCTCTTTTAATCTACTAACTCTAAAGATAAATTCTCTTTATAATTTAAAATTTTTTAATTCAAAAATAAATATAGCTGATTTTTATATTAGTAAATCTCAACACAAAATATCTTTATGATTTAAATATTCTTTATGTAAAAACAAATAATGTTGATTTTTGTATGTGGAAAAACATTATCAAGACAATAAAGTAACTCAAATGATTGATTGTACATTCAAATTAGATCGGAGTTAATCGAGTGACACAAGGTTGCTTGGATATGCCTCAATCAAAATTATGATAAAAAAACTGATAAGTATTAGAAAATAAACTAGAATTCATATATCATAAAAGAATCTTCCCTTTAAACTAATTCTAATAATTATTTTAGTTAGCTTTTACATGTGGAGTTTTTATGACTTTCTCGTAAGAAACTTTTAGTTAATTTGGTATGGATAAACTTTTGTTATAAAATATCATAGGTGTGTGCAATAAACACTAAACTAAGTATAAAAGATTTATCAAATCAATAATATTTAAACTTTGGTGAACTTTGAAGTTCTTTGAGTGTACGTTGCAATGAAGGTGCAGGAAAAAACGGCCTAAAATAATACACTGCAATAAATAGGAAATGCTTCCATAAGGTAAGACGAAGCCCATACAATTTAAACAGTATGTAGCAAAAACAAAAAATAAACTACCACAAGTAAGCTTTTGATATTCACACCCTCCGAATTCATAAGTATACCACATTTTTTTCTATATTTTTATCACTAAAATACTCTTCTTCTTTCTTTTTTCTTTTTTTTTTTTCATTTTTTTACCCCCACCAACACTGTTTTCTCAACCTCATCTTCATTATTTCTTAAATTATATCTTTGCATCTCATCTTCATTATTCTTTAAATCTTAAACTTATATATTTTTCTTTATTAAAAATATTATAAATTTATTCCCTATATTAAGTACGATGTTTTTCATCAATATAATACATGATACTCTAATTTTTTTTCTTCAAAATGATAGTTTGAAATTGGCATGAAACCTTATAATACAAGATATGGGATCTTTTGCTTTTTATTTTTGGGCTTAGCTCCTCCCATCATAAAAAGGGAATTTCCGGAACGTGCGCTATATACGTGGATTTTTCTTTTCCTGGTGAACATGCTTCTTTTAATGCTATTGGAAATTCCTATTTTTTTAATGAGAAAAAAACAGGAAATAATTGTAAAAGGTTTATAGAATAATAAAGATGAGATATAAAAATGGATTCCAGAGAATAATGAAGATATATGTATGTGAAAAATAGAATTTTAAAAATAATGAAAATAGAGGATTCAAAAAATAGGATGAAAAAAATTAAACACATTGCTGAAAATATAAAAGGATATTTTCCCATTAAGAAAATATAGAAAAAAATACAGGGATATACTTATTAATCAAGGAGGTGTAAATATCAAAATCTGACCACCTAGTCTCTGTTCTCAGTTATTGTAGCATTAGCCATATTAGTCCTATAGTTTAAGCTTAAAAGTCTTCATTTGTATGTTGTTTCATAATCTTTGTTATGGCTTGACACTCCTTTTATTAGAGGTCTAAGTTAATTACATTTAATTGGGTTGATACGAGTTTATCTCATCTTTTATATCTATCTATGTATATATATGACTTTGTTTCTTTCTATATCAAATTTTAAACATTCTAATTATATAATTTAAAAAAAAAATTCTATGCATGACATTCCAATTATATAATTTAAAAAAAAAGTTCTATGCATGAATATGACTATCAATTTAAAAAAGACAAATCAAAATCTATATTACTTTCAATTTGCTTCAAATAAAAACCAAAGTCGTATATACTTTTTACTATTTTTCTTTTAGAAATAAAAAAGAAACTAAAGCTTTATAGCTTTATGACAATCTATGACTTTCCCATTTTTTTAAAAAAAAGAAAGAAAAGTGAAATTCGTATTTTCAAACTCAACAAAGAAAAGTGAAATTCTTATTTTCAAACTCAACTTACCTGCCTATCTATTCATATAACTTTTGTTTTTTTAAAAAAAATAATTTTACTATATTTAAAATAAAATTAAGTAAATATATTATAAATTAACTCTACTTTTAGTGGACATAGAAATTCTAAAATAATATTTATTGATGATTTAATAGTGGGTAATGCAAGACCCAACAGGTTTTATTGAAATAAAATTTAATATTATATTAGAAAGTAAGTTTATGTTTAACTCATATTCATAAAATCAATTTATAAAGTAAATATTATCTTTATTTATATATTATAAACTAGTTTTTATCTTTAATCAATACAAGATTTTTAATAAAATAAAACAATAAAGATACTCTACACCAAAAAGCAGAAAATCAATTCTTCATATTCTATTTTTAGCTTTTTACTATTTCAATTACCCTATTTGATTTGTTAACATCATCTGATAGTTTTTTAATCTATATTATACTTACATTTTGATACTGTTATTCATATTTTTATATTTTTTTTATATATTATGATACAATCGAGGTTTTTGTCAAAAGATTTATGATATAGTAAATGAATTTTTTTTAATTTTTTTTTTACAGTTTACTTCGTTTATTAAATTTGTAATGTTTTCTTTTTAATATACCTCGTTAATTGATTTGAAAATTTTAACATAGTATATATATAAATAATTATATATTATAAAAACTTTGAAAGTTTTAACATAATATATATAAATAATTATATATTATAAAAACAACGTCAGAAGTATTATTGGAACCTGATCATGTATTGATTTTTATCTCTTTATATCTCTTCTAGTCTCATTTTGAAATTCTAGAATTTTCAGTATGTTATAACTCTTACTGGATCATAGAAAATAATTTTAATGGTTGAATATATATATATATATATATATATATATATTACTGTGGTATTTCTTCCATTATTAAAAATATATTTTTTTTCACTCAAATAACCAACCGAGTCATTTATGATATAATTCTGTTGAACAATCGTGAATTGAATTCATTTGAGATGTAAATAACTTTGTTTATGGCTAATAAAAAGTATTTGTTTTCTCATTTTGCTACAATTAATGTTTCTTTAATGCACTTCCATTTGTCATTTTAACCATCTTCCTTGAATACTTATAAAGAAATTAAATTAAGACAAATATGTCTTTAATGTTCTTTTAATATAACTTAACTTGCAACCGATGTTAGTCTCTAATCAGATTTTTTTAGGGCAGTGATATTTTGACACGGCAAACAGTAATCTACTTCTATTTAACATTAAATAATAATAATATTTTATTAAGATATTATATTTTATTATAAAAAGCAGGAGTAAAATGGTGTAAGTTTTGTAAATAGTGTCAAAGTATATTTATTTATTTTTTTAATACCAATAACCTTGTTTACCCCTTACTACATGCCCGATCATCTTTAACCCAAATCCTGTAAGTTGACGAGAGTTTTAAGCTACTTTACATCCCTAAATCCATATATATATATATATATATATATATATATATATATATATATATATAAAAGAAGTAACATTGAATTAAATTGGAACACAAATTGTACCATAAAGTTTCACGTGGTGTTAAAGCAGATGCTCTGGGCAGTTTGTGCTGGAGTCTACTCTAGAATTATTGACCAATTCGGTTAATAATACATTCAATAATTCACATTTTCTAGTGTGTCAGAAATTGCTGCCTGTCGAACTAGCATTTGAAAGGATCCAAATTCATTAGTTCATAAAAATGAACACAATGCAATAAAATGATTAATAAGCCAAAGACTTGAACCAAAGTTTGTTCTTGAAATAAAAATGTACACGCTTCCTGCAGACACAAGTATGTGATTCACCATATTTTAATCTTCATCTTATGCTTTCTCCATCATTTTTATGAGACAAGTGAGGCTTTGGAAAATACTGGACATGGAGTTTCACTGAGCAATCACCATCTGGCTTCTGCACGTTAGTCTTCCCTCCTTTTGTCTGTTGCTTATGTAATACTCTTTTCTATTTCTAATTTCTAAATCTTTGCCCCACACCAAAGGGTGCCCGATAATGATTGATGACCATGAAAAAGAAACCTCAATAAAATTTCAATATGCTTTCATATATTTTTATTTTAAAAAACATTTTTAATTTTATAATATGAAATTCCTTCTGAATGCAATGGAATTTGGACACCTGTGTGGGTGTAATTCTTTGGATAATGTCCCAGGGCATTGCCACGAATGGCAAGAAGGAATGCGAAGAAAGAAAAACTCATCTTTTACCTACATTATGTGCCATGCATAATAAACAGTTTCAAAGCCTTCATCAATCTCGATGGCCAGTGAATTTATTAATTTTTAGCCAATAATTAACTTGCGTTATCTTGTTATATGCATCCTTGAAAATAAGTTAAAAACCTCTATAACCGTGAACGTTCACTTGAATTAAGACACAAAAATGTCATGCTGAAGCAAGAATCGACCTTCAAATGCAGTGGGCATCATAAACAATTTTATATGGTCTCGTAATTCCTTTTGTCTCGTCAATTTTTTAGTTAACTAATGATCCACTTAATACTTTACAGCCGAAAGAAGAAAAGGTTGATACATTAAGTCATTGATCTTGAAGCAAGAGAAGAACATTCCAAAAGAAAAACCAAGGAATTGAAAGCAAACTACAAAGTTATGGAAATAATTTTCTTGAAATGCATAAAATATTAGGACTAGTATTCCACTAGCTATATATAGCTGAGTGCTGTGTGAGTTAATTTGGGATATACACCATTGATTGGATCTTTTCCCTTCTGGTTTAAAGTTAGAAGACTCAATTATTGTTCTAAAGTATCTCTATTCTACCACCTTGCTTTGTCCTTAGATGAACAGTCACATTTTTTATATGCAGAAGCAAATTAGAAGATAATATCAGTCAATTGCACCCCCCATGTTTGGAAAAACGTGAAAAATAATAATTTTATCACTAATATGCTTTCCCTCTTCAAATCCATTATCTCTGTCAGACCTCATTTCTCTCCTAATCTTTATCCTCTATCAGTCTCTTTCACTCCTAAGTTGTTGGAACATACCAAAACTACTGGGTTTGATACTCATGTTATATATGCCTAATACAAATATATCTTATTTTCATAATATTTTTAAGCGTTTATTTTATAAAACTAGTCTTATTATGTGTTTCTTTATTATATCAAATTCGAGATTATTATTGTATTGAGTTTATTTGTCATAATAAATATTTTTCTTATAGTGTTATGTTTTATATACGTTAAAGGTATTATGTGTCTGATTCAAGTATTAAGTATTTCTTAATTATGTAACCCAATCCACCTTAATCCTAAAGTCTAGATAAAAATATTTTGCAAATGTGGAAGAAGTAAATGTGTGTTTGCAATTTCAGATAAGGAAATAAGTGTGTAACATTTATCTATAAGCACCATCTTTTCTTTAGTCCCTTTACATATGCAATGGGTCTTCAACTACTATTATTATTATTATTTTTTTATTATTATTACAATTTTTTATATTTTATAGATTTTTTTTATGATTTTTGTAAAATTTGTAGAAAATGAAATTTATAAAACCTTACATGAAAATTTCTAATAACGGATATATAGTAGAGTATTTCTAGTGTAATTACTTTTGTTTGCAACATAAACGTGTGTTCGACGGGAAGTTAAGAAATCGGATGAGTGAAAATAGAGAAAACTATAATAGAAATAAAAATTTTGGTTTACGAAAAATAAAAAGTTAAATAGAAAAGATAAAATGTTTCTTACGAGCATATTATTTACAATTTTTTTACTGTGAAAAGTTTGTGGAAAAAACATTATTACCCACGTATTAAAGTTTTACTATGAAATTTGACTATAACAAATTTAAATTTTTTTTTATAGTGTCTAATCTAAGGAATAAAAAGGACAAATGAATTTGCTCATTTACTTCATGCAAATATTTCCAATGTTTTGGATTGCTCAGGTTCGAATAGGTAAATGAGTATACTTTTTACCAAGTAACACAACAATTATTCCAGGATCTTTATTGTCTTTAGAATATGACAAAGGAATCTCTTTTTAACTGATGCTTATAAGGTTAAACTTAATATGACAAATTCAAACATGTTTTTAATGCTCTTATGGTGCTAAAATTTTTATTCAAGTTGTATGTAGTTATAACCTAATCAATGTTGTAAGGGGACACCAATCAAGACAATGTTTCTTGATTAATATCTTTAAGATTGATTACAGTAACAAAGGTTGTTTTCCTCTTTCTTAATAAGATTGATTAAGATTGAAAACGATACATTAATAAGATTGATTACCTTTTCTCCATCTCGCGCTAACTCTTTCCTTTTCCAAAGTTAATTTCTTTTTTTATGTCTTATACATTTATATTATATATGTATATTGAAAACATTCTTTCTGATGTTGAAGCAATGATAACGACGTAATTTCTGAGAATGTATATTATTTACCTAATACTTACATAGTACCCATTAAATAAAGCGATGTTTCGCTTTACTAGGATGAAAATGATCTAATTTATGTTTTTTTATCAAATAAAAAACACAGTTTAAAGATAGATTAATCAATTAAAAACTAGGAGAGTTGAATGTAACCAACAAACTGAAATAATAATAATAATAATAAAAAAAAACATGTGAACCTTATATTCTTTTCAAATAACTATAGAAAGGATATATGTAAGTGTGTGGTTGGGAAAATGAATTGGAAAAATCACTTAAGTCACCTTCAATCCAAAATTCTAAAATTTCAACATAATGAATTTGTTAATCTTTTTTTAATATATTATTCAATTTTTTCAATTTTATTTAATATAGAATTTAAAGTCACATTTTGAATTTTTAAAAGATGTAATACTGTTAAATGCATAACCATTTTAAGATTTTAAGATTAGTAAGTAATTATTCATTAATATCTCGATTTCAATATTCACCCTCTAGCAATTTTCGATAAATATCGACAAAATAAAAATATAAATGATTTCTAGAATTGTTTTCATGATCATTAGTGATACAAAGCCTGACCACAACCATATCAAATGCGCCAAATTTGGTGTAGTATAGATTTATTGGAGCTATCTTTAGATATATTTTTTCAGAAATATTTATTGAATACAAAAATAAAATATTTTTTTATAAATTTAAACCAACTTATAGATAAATCAGAAGTCTAATTTTAAAAAAAAATCTGAAACTCTTTTACAAATTAACATATAACAAATTTATTTAGTTTTTTTCCCATAATTCATAGATCAAAAGTCTAACGTTAAAAAATACTATAAAGTAGCTTTTATAAATTGATTTATAAAAACAATATATTTTTTCTGTTTATAAAAACTCCTCCAAAAACATACATTTTTTACTCTCTTCTTATATGCTGTCTTTTCTTTCTTTTCTTCGATTATGGTGCAAAACTGAGTTTAGCCAGCATCCAAACCACACTATTTCTAAAGTGGTTTAACCATTTGATAGTAAAAGATAAAGTGAATAGAAAAAAAAAATAATGAATAAAATAAAAATAGAATGTTTTATATAAGAAAAAAAAAGTTAATCCGTCTTCAAATTTTTTATTTCTCTTCTTTCTTATTTTTCATTCAAATTATACTTTATTTTATATTTTTTTTCTATTTTTCCTCTTTCTTCACTTCTTCAGGAAACAAAGCAAAACTATAGATAGAAGATGATGAATTGAGAGTGAAAGAGCCCTCTGGTTTTATTTTGTGTCTTTCACGAGTATAGTAATGTCAAGTGACAGACTATCACTGTCAATTTAAACTATTTAAATATTCAGTGATGCTTATCATATCGTATATATGGTACCCTCAGCTAACGTAGTTTTCTCCAATTACGGTACATTCTCTGGCTAGCTCGTATACGGTAGCAAATTATTACAGATTAGATTTGTTTAGTCCTAATGTATATAATTAAGCAAAATAAGACCATAAGAGCAAATATAATTCATGATGTTTCTTGAGAGTCTTAATATCTAAATTTACGAATTTTTGTGGTCTGAATATAGATCTAGAGAGAACATAATTTATTTTCCAGACTGAACTTATTTTATTCGTTTAAAATATGAGTTTTGTGGTCCTTAAATAGGCTAGACTAATGTGATATTAAATTTAAGACTTGAATTTAATATAACGCCTTCAGTTTTAAGAAAAAATAATAATTATACTAATTTAATTCATTTTTAAAGTTATAAAAAATTAAATTGCAAATAAAAAGTTATAAAAGTGAATCCTATAAGAACTCATTGAAACAAAACTTCCAAAAGAGTTTTAAAATTGATGTGTCATGACAGAATAATACCTACTTGATTATAATAATATGATTTATGAAAGAGCATAATATGACTCTTCCATTATAAATGCACTAAAACTATCTTCCATGAAGATCTTCTTAGGTTATTAACTGGGTCACGTTTGTCCACTTTATTATTTTCTACTTTTCTTAAAACACTTTCTTATAAACAATTATCTCTTGAATCCAATATTTCTCGGTTGGATTTTAAATGAATACTATAAAAAAATCATATTTTTTTACCTTTAGTTAATAATTTATTCACTAAGTTAATTATCTCGTTTACAGGATAAATAAAATATAAAACAAGAAATTCATTTATACTATTATTTTGCCAAATATTTTTTATACCAAATAAAAAAAATAGACCTATATTAATTGTGAGTTATTTTGTGTGTGTGGGAAACATGAAGCATGTAGATTAATGAAAGGTTAAATTTTTGATGTAAAATTAAAATAGAAATTGAGTTAGTTTTGATTTGATGATAAAAAGAAAGGCTGAGAGTAAACAAGAACTAAAGAAAACCCTTGGAAGAAAAATAAAATAAAATAGAAATATTGTGACACTAAAAATTTAAAGTGAATTCTATTTATATAAATTAAACTACATATTTTTATATGTCTTGAGTGACTCCAGTTAGTTAAAATTAAAATTTTAATTATAAGATTGTAAGATTGTATATATTATTTACAATTAATGTAATGCAAAATTTACTTTGTTATAATTGTAAATATATAACAATTCAATTAAAATTAATATAATTAAAATTTAGAACAAAATTTAAACCTAAATTAATTAAAAATTAAGAGTCTTTTATACTAGTTATTTGGTTAAATCAGTTTTAATTTCAATTAAAATAAAATTACATTAAAAAATTAAAACTAGACAAAATTTAATATACTAAAACTTCAACTCATTTTTTGTTCTCAATTGCTTCGATCTCCTATAATTTGGTTAAGCATGAGCATTATCCAATGTTAAAATACTAAAATGGTGGGAGTTATCTTTTATTTCTCATGAAAATATATAAGGCAAATTTTTTGAGTTTAGTGGACTACAATAAGATACTTCAAAGTTTATTTTAAACTATATATATATATATATATATATATATATATATATATATATATATATATATATATATATGATATGTTACATCAATTTCTTAATCATTAAGTTAAATTCTACTATAAATTGAATATGAATATTCAACAAGTTTATTGTTGACTTACAATATCAATATTCTTTTATTAGTTTTTTCAAGTTAAGTATATAAGTATTCTTTTACACATCTTAAAAACTAAGGGATATTTACAAAAAAGACATTGAAAAATATATTTAAGATTAACATCACGTGCAACACATACATGGTTTAAACAATTGATGGAGAGTTGTTTAAAAAAATGAAAAAAGAAACCTTAAAATTGCTTGTTTGTTCACATGTATAATATAACTTGTGGCTCATTTTTTTTTAATCTTGAGTCTATTCTTTTGTTTATATACTGAAGAGCTACCGGAGAGTCTGAGACTAGTTGTTGCCTGACATAACTTCTTTATAAACATTTATTGCATTCTGAGTTGCACTAATTTTGCATTGAATTACTTTCGCCAATTGAGTCTGTTTTAGATGCTTATCTTCAACTTCATTCTACAATTGCCACTCCACACTTCATTATCATATGGCAAGTAAGTTGTTCAGAGTGACCCAATACAATGTTGCAGTTGTTTTTTTTTTTTTTTTTTATGCAGGATACCTTTTGATATAACTTGAATTTAGAAATTTAACATTCCAAAATAAGGCATGAAATCTTTTAATACGAGGATAACTTTTATCTGAAATATCCCCTTCAACAGGAATAAACAGATGAAGTACAAAAACGATATTAGATGAAAGCTTTTATGAGGTATACCGCTATAGATAGGCAACTATTCTTCTACAGACTAACCATAAAAGCGCTATGATATCAATATTTTCTCAAGATAAATAATGCAGTCCAATTTTCTTAAGAAAAATTATATAGTTGTCACTTTATATTCATAATTAATTTCATTATCAAAAATATAATAAAAAAATTACATTTATATAATGATTTACAACAGAATGTAGAACCGTGAGAGAAAAGAAGTGTGAAACCGTTACACTTAGGAAGGAAGTGTTGTGAGATATATGGCTAGGTACAACTCTGTGGGAAATTTAGGTGCGAAGCCAAAAAGCAAGCAGTTGAGAAAGGTCCCATCCGTGCGCGACAACAGAATCAAACCCACTCACTCTTATTCTGATTGCAATAAATGGAACCCCATTTTGCTTCCTACCTTAGCTAGCTGTATCATTGCCTCCTCAATCATTTATTTCCTCACACCCTCAAAACAAAATATCACCAAATTTTTGAGGTTCAAGTTTTAAGCAAACTTAGGTGTATTAGTGACCAAGTACTTACCTAGTTAGAGCTTAATGGTACAATGAAAAGTAGGAAAATGAAATTTAAGATGTGGACTTTGGCATCACATCTTAAAGGGACCATATTTGTGTGTAGTTTTACATAAAGCTGTCCTGAGCCAGGGATGCCTTGCCCTTTTAACTACTACGATTCTCTCTCATGTGCCCCTGTTATCATCTACCTCGTGCCTAGATTCCCAACGGACGCACTTGTCAAATTATTTTTACTATAATATTCTTCATCCCCAGCATCATCACGAGGGCATGCAGTATATCTGTAATTCTCTATATCACTCAATTGCCAAGTCTCAACCACATCAAATAATTCAATTCCTTCCTGCTCTACAACTCCCCTCTTGTCACGCGACACCACGTGATACCTTCTATTTTTTTTTTCTTTCTAATACGTGATTAAATTAACAAATGAGTTTCAAATTGGTTTAAAGATAAAATGGATATATGGTTCTTGCATGCCAAATTTTGAGCGGTGCTATTGGTTTTTGTTTGTTATTTGAGATGGGTTTTATCTAAAATAATGCGAGATTCTCAGGACAAATGGAGGGTGTCATAGATCGCATCATGGAAGAACAAGTTTTGCAAAAATGGAGCAGGTTTTTGTATTCGTGAGAATGAGAATCCTCTCAAGGTTTGATTTTTTTAAGCATGGATCAGATCCAAAGTTAAATTGTGCGTGACAAAATCTGAATCACAAGAGAGTGTAGCAGAATAGCACCCAAGTCCACTCCAGAAACATGTTGTGCATAAACAAATAAAAATTCAAATCTGATTGAAATCCATGGCAGATTGCAGACCCTTTATTCGAAAGTTTCATTTTCTTTTCAAAATCAAGGAAAAGGATTATTTAAATAATAAATTAATGCATACGGACTCTGCATCCTGTGCCTGTATAAAAGGCAAAGCTTTATTTTGATTGATGCACTTAGCTGCTAATTCAAAATAGAGGAAGAAAAAACAAAAACTATTTATGATTCGTTGTGTAGGTTCTATTAAGCAGTGTTGGCACTAGTACTCAAGATCCCCCCGGAGAGAATGAAAGGTATCTTTTTTTTTCTCTCTTGAAATTAAATAAAAAAATGGATCATTTGAAAGAGTTTTATAGAAAGAAATGAGGAAACAAATTCATACGAGAAAGGAAAGTGAGAAATTTAGTAGTTTAAGAAATAAGAAAACCAGCGTATAAAACGAGCGTATTTCCTGTTTAAAGAAGAGTATCAAATCTGTCGTTATCATATGAAAACCGTATGTTTTTTGGGGCATCATTAAGATGTTATAAGATGATCAATCGCATAAGCCTGAAATATTAGCTCTTAAATCTAATCAGGTTTATAATTTAACTAAATATACCTTTCAATACAAAATGTGTAGTCAGACTCAAAACTAGTTGGCCAAGGACAGAATGTGTCATAGTAGACAAAATGAGCCTGCCCATATCTTTAGGATATAATTCGTCTCATCCATGTCACTAAAAAATCCAAGAGAAAATGAGAGCTTATTTTATAACAAAGCCACATCAAAAGATAAACGGTTGATATTGAAACAAAATTAGAAAGAAAGGCACTCACCCACCCATCCCATCTCTGTTATGTTACTCATTCTCAAAATTTTAAACTGTGATAGTTCTTCTACTACCCACCCACCCCTGCACTCCACTTCAACATAAACAAATACTTGTACACAACCATCTAAAATTCCATTTCTCCCCGCAGAAACATCATGGCCTAGCTGTTTCTTGGATCCGGAGATTCTGGGTTATTTTAATTTGTATATAATAACTTTTTTTTATAAACACAGTAACCCACAAGACATGATTTGGTTCCTTCCCGTTGTTCCTCCCTAGGCTCAAACCTTTCTGCGTGTTCTTTCATTGGAGTTCGTAGCTTAGTTGTAATGCCTGTAAATCCATGGACCCTCTTCTCCTTATGCATTTTCCTTCTACTCCCATTCCATTTTCTCATAGCTGCTGCAGTGAACCAACAAGGGGAGGCTCTTCTATCATGGAGGAGAACCCTGAACGGGTCCCTGGAGGTATTGAGTAACTGGGACCCGGTTCAAGACACCCCATGTAGCTGGTATGGAGTGAGTTGCAACACCAAGAACGAAGTAGTACAGCTGGATCTGAGGTATGTGGATTTGCTTGGAAGACTGCCCAGTGATTTCACCTCATTGCTTTCCTTAAGCAGTCTGATCTTAGCCGGAACCAATCTCACGGGTTCAATTCCAAAAGAAATAGGTTACCTTGTGGAACTCAACTACTTGGACTTAAGTGACAATGCCCTGAGTGGCGAAATACCAAGTGAGCTATGTTACTTGCCTAAACTTGAGGAACTCCATCTCAACTCCAATGACCTCGTGGGGTCCATTCCAGTAGCAATTGGGAACCTCACAAAGTTGCAGAAGCTGATCCTATATGACAACCAACTCAGCGGGGAAATTCCCACCACCATCGGCAACCTTAAGAGCCTTCAAGTGATAAGAGCAGGAGGAAACAAGAACCTGGAGGGTCCTTTACCACAAGAAATTGGCAACTGTTCCAGTTTAGTGATGTTGGGCCTTGCTGAAACAAGCCTCTCAGGTTCTCTGCCCCCAACTCTTGGCCTTCTGAAGAACCTTGAAACCGTTGCCATTTACACTTCCTTACTCTCAGGTGAAATACCACCTGAACTGGGGGACTGCACAGAACTCCAAAACATTTACCTTTACGAGAACTCTCTCACTGGATCCATACCAAGCAAGTTGGGAAACCTTAAGAACCTCGAAAACCTTCTACTGTGGCAGAACAACCTAGTTGGCACCTTGCCCCCAGAGATTGGAGACTGCGAGCAGTTGTCAGTGATTGACGTGTCAATGAACTCACTAACCGGAAGCATTCCCAACACTTTCGGGAACTTGACATCATTGCAAGAGCTCCAACTCAGTGTGAACCAGATTTCGGGGGAGATTCCAGGAGAACTGGGGAAGTGTCAGCAACTCACACATGTAGAGCTTGACAACAATCTCATCACGGGTACCATACCTTCCGAATTGGGAAACCTTGCGAATCTAACGCTCTTGTTCTTATGGCACAACAAGCTGCAAGGTAACATTCCCTCTTCCCTTTCCAATTGTCAAAACTTAGAGGCCATTGATCTGTCACAGAATGGATTAACGGGTCCCATACCCAAGGGGATATTCCAGCTCAAGAATCTCAACAAGCTTCTGCTCCTATCCAATAATCTCTCGGGGAAAATCCCCTCTCAGATTGGGAATTGTTCTTCTCTAATTCGATTCCGAGCCAACGACAACAAAATCACCGGGAATATTCCCTCCCAGATTGGGAATCTCAACAATTTGAATTTCCTCGACCTGGGGAATAATCGGATTTCCGGCGCTATCCCGGAGGAGATCTCCGGCTGCCGGAATCTCGCATTTCTTGATATACATTCCAACTTTCTCGCCGGAAACCTCCCAGAAAGTTTGAGCCGACTTAATTCGCTTCAGTTTCTCGATGTTTCCAATAACATGATCGAAGGTATACTAGACGCTACCGTCGGCGAACTCACTGCGCTTTCCAAGCTTGTTCTCGCGAAGAATCGAATCTCTGGCTCAATTCCGAGTCAACTCGGGTCTTGTTCCAAATTACAATTACTGGATCTCAGCAGCAACAATCTCTCCGGCCAAATCCCCGGCAGCATAGGCAACATTCCGGCATTGGAAATCGCTCTGAATCTAAGCCTGAACCAGCTATCCGGCGAGATCCCTCGGGAGTTTTCTGGATTGACGAAGCTCGGAGTGTTGGACATATCTCACAACGCTCTCAGCGGAAACATTCAATATCTCGCGGGTCTGCAAAATCTGGTGGTGCTCAATATTTCGAATAACAAATTCTCGGGACGTGTTCCGGAGACGCCTTTCTTCGCGAAGCTGCCGCTGAGTGTGCTGGCGGGGAACCCAGCGCTGTGCTTTTCCGGCAACGAGTGCGGTGGCGACAGCGGCGGCAGGTCAGGACGGCGGGCGAGGGTAGCGCGAGTGGCGATGGTGGTCTTGCTGTGCACCGCGTGCGTGCTGCTGATGGCGGCGCTGTACGTCGTCATCGCAGCGAAACGGCGAGGGGACCGCGAAAACGATGTGGAGGTAGATGGAAAGGACAGCGACGTGGAAATGGCCCCACCTTGGGAAGTGACACTATACCAGAAACTCGATTTGTCCATCTCTGACGTAGCGAAATGTCTCACTGCTGGCAAAGTCATCGGCCAAGGTCGATCCGGCGTCGTTTATAGGGTCGACTTGCCGGCCACGGGACTCGCCATCGCGGTGAAGAAATTCCGGTTGTCGGAGAAATTCTCCGCAGCAGCGTTCTCGTCGGAGATTGCCACGCTTGCACGAATCCGTCACCGGAACATCGTGCGGCTGCTGGGTTGGGCGGCCAACAGGAGAACCAAGTTACTGTTTTACGATTATTTACCGAACGGTAACCTGGACACGCTGTTACACGAGGGGTGCACAGGATTAATTGATTGGGAAACGCGGCTCAAGATAGCGTTGGGCGTGGCTGAGGGCGTGGCTTACTTGCACCACGATTGCGTGCCTGCTGCTATCTTGCACCGCGACATCAAGGCGCAGAACATTTTGTTAGGAGATAGATATGAGCCCTGTTTGGCGGATTTTGGTTTCGCTCGATTCGTGGAAGAGGATCACGCCTCCTTTTCCGTTAATCCACATTTCGCCGGCTCCTACGGTTACATTGCCCCCGGTGAGTCAATCAATTTTCTTCTTCTTTGATTAAAAAATTATTCGTTCTCAATTTTATTCATTGATTAACAAGTTTATCCAATGATATATGGTGATTTGTAAATAACGGGAGTCTTAATTTTAATTAGATGATACTTTGAACTGAAATTTGAAATTGATAGTGAGATTTTGAGTTTTCCACATGAACGTTGTTGGTAAATGGGGACCGTACGGCAATCCATTGTGAAGGCTTCCATTCATTATGGTTGTATGGTTGATGTTTGTGATTTGTTGCTTTTTGGGTTTGATTACATGTACATCTGATGTACTTGATGGCACTAAGTTACAAATTGCCTGCATGCATATATAATAATTACATGTAATCTTTCTCTTTGGACAAGTGCAAAACATGATGATGCCGGCAGAAAGGCCAAATGATCACGAGTCACACACACGGAATGCGTCCAACCTAATCTGATTAATCGTTGTTGAACTACTTTACAGACAGCAGATGTCTCTTACCTCTCTGTCTGGATAACATGTGGAGAGTATAATGTTTTGTTGGTTGGAATCTTGCAGAGTATGCTTGCATGCTTAAAATCACAGAGAAGAGCGACGTGTACAGCTTTGGAGTGGTCCTACTGGAGATAATAACGGGGAAAAGGCCAGTGGATCCATCATTCCCGGATGGCCAACATGTTATTCAGTGGGTCAGGGAGCACCTCAAGAGCAAGAAGGACCCGATCCAGGTTCTCGATTCCAAGCTCCAGGGCCATCCAGACACACAAATCCAAGAGATGCTACAAGCACTTGGTATTGCCCTCTTGTGCACAAGTAATCGTGCAGAGGATCGACCCACAATGAAAGATGTTGCAGCATTATTAAGAGAAATTCGTCACGATCCTCCACCAGGTGCTGAGCCCCACAAGCCAAAACCCAAAACAACTCAAGCTTCCTCCTATTCCTCCTCCTCGGTCACCCCTGCTCAGTTGTTGCTCCTACAATCCACTTCCAACTCCTCATCACTTGCTTATTCCTCTTCCTCAGCAGCAGCCTACCTCCCTCCAACGAATCAATCCTGAATTCAAATTTAATGCCTCTTTCTATTTCAGAAAAAAAAAATGTTAATTACTATATTTTTAGGATTTAGATCATGTTAGTTATTTTGATTGGTTAATTAGTTAGTACTAGCCATTAACCTCGGTGTAATGTGGGAATTGTAAAGGTACTTTGCGTATCTGATTGAGATAAGGTAAAATGAAATGAGTGTACAGAAGCTTAATTGATTGACACGATTCCTTTTCTTTTATTATTCACTTCACCGAAACTGTGGCTTCCGCCAGCATCTTGATTACACTTGTTGTGTAAAATATATGAGGGGGCCTACATTCATATCCATGTATGGTATAAAATCAAATGGGGGAGCTTTCCATAAGAAGCTGCTTTCATCAATTCTTCAAAAGAGGGCAATAATGTGTGGTGTAACTCTGAAAGCCAAGGAGTAAAAGTGGGAGATGTCAGGTTGAGCAGGAAGGTGGACTATCACTAGGTACTTTTTGAGCCCTCTTTCGCTTCCATTATGATTGTTGCTGATTATGGAAAAAGTGAGTTGGCTTGTTTTCGTTCAACAAACTTTCTTGGCCCGCACCATGTGAAGTAGGAGCATTCTGCATTCAAGTCTAGAACACTTATGGGCAAGCAGTTACCAATCACTACTAGCACACTTTCCGCACATAACCTTTTCCATTACACCCTCTAGTTGACAACACATGACCATCATGTCATGAACAGACCAAATGCAACGCGGTTAATGTGCTACGTTTCTTCCTTTCCTTGCTTTTTAGCTTCAAATAGGTTTTACCATTTTTTCATATCACTCAGTATTATTTCAAGAATGTCTAAAAAAAAGTTTCCCTCACCAAAGGGTGACATTTTATGGTGGTTAACAGCTGCACATGCAGATTAATGTGTAGCGCAGACTCTGGCTGGCCCCCCCCCCCCCCCCCCCCCCCCCC
>Ga0209700_102295_pt1 | contig 39012 bp, 24 predicted proteins | sample SiratroredBW_FD_187528 | JGI IMG/M metagenome (GOLD analysis project Ga0209700, IMG submission 187528) | Root nodule microbial communities of legume samples collected from California, USA - Siratro red BW (SPAdes) (version 2) | ecosystem: Host-associated > Plants > Roots > Nodule | place: USA...
TTTTTACTTTTTTTTTTTTTTAGTATCGAGCTTAGTTTAGTGATTTGAAGTGCTTAATCTTAAACATTAGATACGACACCACTTTACAATTTGGACTTTTTTTTTTTTTGTAGTAGTAAATGCACTATCTCCTTCCGAGGCTCAACACTTGTCATTCACTAGTTAATCTTACTGATAGTATATCTGTAATTAGTGTCTGTCACGGTGTTTTACATTAACTGTTCATAGCTAGGTTGTTTTATTTGAACAAATGATAACTTGTGCAATGACTTGGATTTGTAATGTGATCTCGTTGAAATTCAAGTGCAATGGTTGATTAGTTCTTTCTCTTTCCGCAGTCCACGCTGATTTGCCATCAATCGGATAGTTGAAGGTGGTCAATTCCGTCTTCCTGTGACCACATACTGTAGCTAAAACTATGACATTTTGAAAGATGCAAATGTAGCTTAGAGAAAGACTGTGATGTGTTAATATTCAGTAGTGCGTAGGCGTATCAGAAAGTAGTTTGATTTGGTTTGTCATTTTGTATGACTCGGATTAAACTTTGTCGTCAGTTTCAAAATTTTCGGATACTTGTTCGTGAACCGTTTCTATATTTATAATGTTTGGTTCATTTGTTTATAACTTAAAACTATTTCAAAGCTAAAAATTTAAAGTTTGTAGTTTTGGCTTAAGTTTTTAATTAAATTTAAGAACTTGTGGGTTGATTTTTTTTTTATTTTTTTTTTAAAGGAAAAAAGTTTTAGTTCGATAAAATGTTACTAATTTGAAAATTGTTGAAAAATCTATTTACGCTTAGGTTTTATTGTTAACAGATTTCAGCAACTTATAGTAATATAATTGTGCAGTAGTGTTTTTATTTGATTTATTAAAATTGTCATAACACCAAAAATTGTATAGAGAATTTTGGTTTGTGTTAACTGGACTCCGGAACAAACAAGCCATTGTGTGAGAATGAAGTGCTTGTGTGTTTTTGCTCCCAGATGTGTATTTTTGTGACTGTAGCATTGTGAAGAAGGAAAAAATACCCTTGCTCACTAAGCATGCTTTCAATTTCTGACTGGTTCTTAAACCGATTGACATATTAAGTCGATCATTGTTCGAACGGTGGGTTCGACTTGAACTAAATCGGTATATACATTGAATATATAATAAATATATGGTAAATTCTATATTTACAAAATTTGACACTTCATAAATTATAGGTACTTTGGTTTAGTGGTTAACGATAATGTTTTCTAGGCCACAGTACCCAGATCAAATCCGTACCCTTGGGCGAACGATTATCCTGCTTAACCAACAGTTGGACTTATTATTTAATCTGTTGCACTTAATGGAGTTTGAATTTTCTTTTATTTGTTTTTGGGCGAACCATTATCCTGCTTAACCGACAGTTGGACTTATTATTTAATCTGTTGGTTGAAAGATTTTCTAATTCTATCCCTCATGTTTTCTCTTTTAAGCTTTTCTTCTCAAAGTTTAAGTGTGAATCAATGATAATTGACAAATCCAAATCAAAGTGATTTGTTCTTATCAACTTAAGATTGGACTACATCAACCTGGCTATAATTTTTGCAAGCAAATATCCATTCCAAGTTTCGTACTCATTTCCTCCTCTTCCTTAAGGTTTACTACTCTACTTTTCATGGCATAATATCAATTCACCAATTTACGATGACAACGAATACATAGAAAGTATTAAAAATAATTATTTCAACTAGTTTTTGACATGTCCTGGTCAACCCATAAGGTAAGTTAGGACGTTAACTTTCCTTACTTTTTTTAAGATTTATTTGTTAAGGTAGGTTAGGATGAGTTAACTTTCCTATTTTTTTTTTTAAGATTTATTAGTTAATAGTGATTGTGTTAAGATTTTTGAAGCTAGTTTCAATAATCAATTTGATTTAAAAATGCTTTAAGGCAATTTTTTTTAGATTGATGTTTTATTATTTTGTTTTATTTAGTTATGATAATTAACTTTTAATTATTAAAACATAACAAACACACCCACAAAAAACAGGAAATATGAATGTTAAATTAGAAATTTGAATTTTAGACACATGTATCACAAATTATTATTTATAGAACTATTACAAGGACTTAGTTAACTACTTAACTAACATATAATACTTTAATTTAATTATCTAAAGTACTTTTTAACATATAATAGTAATTTAATTATCTACAATACTTTTCTAACATATAATAGTAATTTAATTATTTATAACACTTTTTCTTAATTTAGATCAGTAATCCTTCGTGATCATATTACTTTTAGTTGTAAAATCTTTATTCTAACTTTCACTTTCATTGACAATAATATCTTTATTCATCACTAACAATTTGTTAACATCATTGTATGTATATTTATATGTACTTGTTGAATGATATCTTAAAAATACCATTGGTTCTACTTTATCATCCAATTTTTCTTTCTTCATCATGTACATATCTAGAGTAAAGAGAATCCGATATCCATAGATGATTTATTGCAATTTTTCTTTCTTACCATGCTTAGTCTTGAGTCACATCATGTAGGTTCTTAGTTGAATTTTTGTTCAAAGTATAAAGAGTAATAAATACAACCTTTCTCAAAAATGTTTTGGCAAATTCCTTTTAAAGTATACATTTTGTTATCGTTCATTCTGATTTTCTAGTTTCCCTTGATTTTGCCACCCCCATCATAATTTCTTAAAAGATGTTGGTACTTGCAAAGCCTGAACACAACTTTTTCAACACTCATCTCAAGAAGCCTTTGTTCATAAGCTTTAAAAGAATTTTACATCCCCTTCACCTTCATTGTTTCAAAATCCTTTGAACCCTCAATTGCCACAATAATGTGATCAAATTAGGGAGTCAAAGTTTTTGAAATCTTCCTAATCATTTGTTGATATAAAAATAAAGTCTACCGATACTATAATTCTATTAAAGTAATCATTTACTGATTCTTGACCAGTCATAGATAATAACAACTCTTATTATATTTTAAGGGATATAACTTTCACTTTCTTGATTTTATTAGCACATCTATATGACATATTGAAAGTATTTCAGGCAACCTTTGTTAAATTTATCAAAAATATTTTTTAAAATTTAGCAATATCTACATATTGATAGATCAAAGAAAGAGGTTTGAAATCTTTCTTCTAGATACCCTTTAAACTGTACTAGGTGCACCTTCCTTCAATTCTTGAACATTTTTTACAATTTTTAATATTTTTTGAAAACCAAATATAACACCCATTTTGACACTCCATTGACTAAAGTTCTTTATACCAATAATTAACAAATGGATAGAAAAAGTTTCATCAAAACCTACCATGACGCACACTATAAATTGTGTTGAATTCCACACCAAAAACATTTGCAAAATAAATAAAAAAAACATTTGCAAAATAAATAAAAAAAACACACAAAGGAAGAGTTTTCCATAAAACATAATACTTTACAAGCTAGTAGGCATTACACATAAATGTCCATTAAAATAACTCTCAATATTATTTGTTAGAATTCATTAAACCCAATCATAAGATAAGAGAAGAAAATGAGAAGAGAACAGAGAATATGGATATTGAATATAAGACTTTTTAGATACATGTATCACAAACTAATACATAAGACTAAGTGAATTATTTATTATATTATCAATTACTTATATATTATTTTATAATTTTATAGAAATTTAAATTCAATTTAAATTATTTTAAACAATAGATATGTGCATCAATATAAATTTTTTTAATTACTTTTTAGTGAGTCAAATTACTTATCTACTTATTTTTTTTAAATAGTGCATCCTGCAACAAAGTGAAACGGATATATGATGAACTAAAGTTTACATGATTTTTTTATAAAGCAATAATAGTGAGATCAATATATTTTGCCAACTTTAGCTAGTTGATTTTGGTTAACAGGTTTGGTTAGCCAGGTCAAGAATAGTTTAATTATATGATACGATTATTTTTTTGCTTTTTTTCAATTTTTTGGAAAACTTTTATGGAATTTAACATACGGATATTGAATTTAGCGCAAAGTATGATCATAACGTAAAAAAATACATTAAACAGGGCAGGGAAAGTAAGTGCAATATGTTAATGTAATTTTAGGAGAAGTTGGTCATAGAAGGCAATTACAAACTTTTTTTGATATTTTTAATGTAGTTAAGTGGAGTGAAGTTTATTGGTACGTGGCTACGCTTTGTAGGGAGTCAACCTTACCTCTTGATTATACCAACACATTTTTAATATCATATTTTACTGGCTTCACTTTTTGTATCGTCTTTTCAACTTGGTACCATATATATTTGACTACTGTAATCAATATTTTAAAACTGAATCAATATATTTAATTTCAGTCTAATGACATTTTAAAATTTATTTCATTGGAGTAAAACAATAAATATTATTTTAAATAAAAAGAATAAAAACTTTAGTATGATGAGGATTTACCTTATAATTTATAAAAGTATATATATTTTTTATTTTTTAAAATATATTAATAATTTTTTTGGAATTAAAATAATTTAAATTGAAATTCTGAAATAATACTGAAAATATTTTTTATTAAGATCATACGAAAAATTCACAAATTCAAATTAAAAAAACTAGCTCACAGTGAATACAAAATAGATAAATAAATCCAAAAGTTGATTAATAACAAAAACATGTTATTATTTAATTAATATAAATTAATTTAGTTTATAGTTTATGTAAAATTGATGAAATAAAAAGTTTCTTTTAAAAAAGCTAAAACTTTCAACAGTTTTCGGCCTTTTGAATATAAAATTAAAAAGTTAGGCCAAAGTTTAGTTATGAGATAACATAATATTATCATCAAAGTTTAATTTTTGTTGATGATGAACTAAAATGGTAGCACTATTAAAGAATATTAAGAAGGATAGGAAGAGAAGAAGAAGGTTGAATGTAGATTAGACACCACAGCACATTGTGATTCCCATCATTCCCAACCCAACCAAGCAAGAGAGGAATTGGGAGAGACAAAGCAAGAAAAGAACAACTTAGGATGCTGTCTATCCAATGAATCTATCCATTTGTGATTTCTGGTGTGACGTGGTCCAATCCAACACATAACTCATCACTCACCACCTCTCCCAAACTCTATTAAACAAATTTAATCACCAACACCTCTTCCACTTTCCTTCTTCATTCTCACACGAACCATGCTTCTCTGCTCCTTTCTTTCACTTCATCTCTCTCTCTCAGCCACTCGTTCACACACGTCTTCTCTCTCTCTCTCTCTCTCTTCTTCCTCCTTCAAATGTCAAATATAATAATGTGATATTTCCATTCATCCACCACCCCACAATCTGTCACTGTTAGTGCCGGCTTTCTGCCTCTTTCTCTTCTATAAAGATTCTTCTTTTACATTCCATTCTCTTCACTTCTCCTTTCTCCCCCATCATGGATCTCTACGCGCTCTTTTCATACCCTTCTCTCCTAAACCCAACCACACTTTCTCCTCATTATCGTACATCACTTCCTCTTCCTTCTCACCGCTCCCAACACACTCACAGGCTCAACCAGGTTACCGTTTATCCATGCAATGCCTCTCCCTTCTTTTGTTCGGGAATGGGACTAACCAATTTTAGTTTTTTTTTCTTTTTTTTTCTTTTTTCTAAAAGCTTCGTTTTTTATGATTGTTGAATAAAAGGGTATGTGTATGTGGTGTTATGTGTGCAGACCAAGAAGAGATCAAGTGGGGTTCATGCATCAATGGCAGAGAGTGGGGAGTATTATTCGCAGAGACCGCCAACCCCTCTTCTCGACACTGTAAACTATCCAATTCACATGAAGAATCTCTCTACCAAGGTACACTGACTGAAAGCTTGTACCTGATCTGTGTAATAAAATTGCAATTGTATTATTATTGTAAGCTGTAAAAGTACCGTGTATGAGAAAGTGGGGATGTTGATTGATGCAGGAACTGAAGCAACTAGCGGATGAACTGCGTTCTGATGTTATTTTCAGTGTTTCTAGAACTGGGGGGCATTTGGGATCAAGCCTTGGTGTGGTGGAACTCACTGTTGCCCTCCACTATGTCTTCAATACCCCTAAGGACAAGATACTGTGGGACGTTGGGCACCAGGTTGGTTTAGCCTCCTTGGTGCTTTTGCTTTATTTGGGAATGGACGTTACTTGTTCTAAATTGGACAACCTTGTGTGAATTTGCAGTCTTACCCACATAAGATACTCACCGGTAGGAGGGACATGATGCATACCATGCGGCAGACAAATGGGTTATCTGGGTTCACCAAGCGTTCTGAGAGTGAATATGATAGTTTTGGCACTGGTCACAGCTCAACCACTATTTCAGCGGGACTTGGTACTTCTTCTGTCGGTTCTCTCTGGCTTTCAAGTAAAGAATTGGTTTAATAAAATATGTGTAAACAGTCTACGAATTCACACTGTCTTTCATTCATAATTTGTCATTCACAGTAAGTTTATTGATTTTTTTAGTAGTTATCTCGGAAGTCCTATGATTTTTAATTGGTTGACAGTGTAAAGATTTTTATGTTCACAATGCATAAAAATTAAACTTATAAAATGTTGTAAATTAGAAAGTGACACGAGTTTGTTCCTTCCTGTTTAACAATGGCATTTTGTGGTTTGGCTTTAACTTTTGAAGTTTTATTGAACCAATAGGAATGGCTGTTGGGAGAGATCTGAAGGGAAGAAAGAATAACGTGGTTGCTGTTATCGGTGATGGTGCCATGACCGCAGGGCAAGCTTATGAAGCCATGAACAATGCTGGATACCTTGATTCTGACATGATTGTTATTCTTAATGACAACAAACAGGTCTCTTTACCCACTGCTACTCTAGATGGACCCATACCACCTGTAGGAGCCTTGAGCAGTGCTCTCAGTAGATTACAATCAAATAGGCCTCTTAGAGAATTGAGAGAGGTTGCCAAGGTGGGTAAACAACTTCATTAGTTTGTTAATGAGGGATTTACAGCCACAAAGTGTACTCAAACTGAATATTGACGAAATGATGTTTAATAGGGTGTTACTAAACGAATTGGCGGTCCTATGCATGAATTGGCTGCAAAAGTTGACGAGTATGCTCGTGGCATGATCAGTGGTTCTGGATCAACACTCTTTGAAGAGCTTGGACTCTACTATATTGGTCCTGTTGATGGTCACAACATAGATGATCTTGTTGCCATTCTTAGTGAAGTGAAAAGTACTAAAACAACTGGTCCTGTACTGATCCATGTTATCACTGAAAAAGGCCGCGGATACCCGTACGCAGAAAAGGCAGCAGACAAGTACCATGGTAAAGTGATAATCACTAAATTCTCAATTTTTACCAACGTAAATCATAAAACAAATTTATCACATTTTAGTGATTCAACATTAGAGTGCACCTAATACCTTTAGCAGTTACTGCCTTCTGAAGCATGATCAATGATCTGATAAAAAGGATTTCGTTTGTTTAGTGATCAATTGGCTTTGACTTGTTCTATTCCTCATGGATATATGACTTGGGTTTTTGATTTTGCAGGGGTTACCAAGTTTGACCCACCAACTGGGAAGCAATTCAAATCCAAGGCTGCAACTCAGTCCTACACCACATACTTTGCAGAGGCCTTGATTGCAGAAGCCGAAGCTGACAAAGACATTGTTGCAATCCATGCTGCTATGGGAGGTGGAACTGGCATGAATATCTTCCATCGCCGTTTCCCAACAAGATGCTTTGACGTGGGGATAGCAGAACAGCATGCTGTTACATTTGCTGCGGGTTTGGCTTGTGAAGGTCTTAAGCCTTTCTGTGCAATTTACTCATCATTCATGCAGAGGGCTTATGACCAGGTAAAATGATTTCTGCTCTATGATTAGTTAAATGATGAGACAATGCGTTTTAGTGTCAAGTCATGATCAGTAACCACCATAAGATGAACTTCAAAATCAGTGCTAACACGTATGTTTTCAATGTCCCTTCCACAGGTGGTGCATGATGTTGACTTACAGAAGCTGCCTGTAAGATTTGCAATGGACAGAGCTGGATTAGTTGGAGCAGATGGTCCCACACATTGTGGTTCTTTTGATGTCACATTTATGGCATGCCTCCCTAACATGGTGGTCATGGCTCCTTCTGATGAGGCCGAACTTTTCCACATGGTTGCCACTGCAGCAGCCATTAATGATCGACCTAGTTGTTTCCGATACCCAAGGGGAAATGGCATTGGTGCTGAACTACCACCCGGAAATAAAGGAACTCCTCTTGAGGTAAAGTTAGAACTTTATCCCCATACATATCCTCGTGGATAGTACTAGGAATAGTTTTGCAAATCCATTTGATGTTTTTGTTATGATATTTGTTTCAGATTGGTAAAGGAAGGATATTAATAGAAGGGGAAAGAGTAGCTCTTTTGGGCTATGGATCAGCTGTTCAAAACTGTTTGGCTGCAGCTTCCTTAGTGGAACGTCATGGCTTGCGCTTAACAGTTGCTGATGCACGCTTCTGTAAGCCACTGGATTGTTCACTGATTCGCAGCCTGGCAAAATCACATGAGGTTTTGATCACAGTAGAAGAAGGATCGATTGGAGGATTTGCTTCTCACGTTGCTCAGTTCATGGCCCTTGATGGCCTTCTAGATGGCAAATTGAAGGTAAGAAACCAAACAAGTTTAGCATTTTGTGCATCTTCAAAGTTTCTGCAAAGCTTTTACTAGTTTCCCTAAACTCATGAGCTTTGCATGACACCTATGCAGTGGAGGCCAATAGTCCTTCCGGATCGCTATATTGAGCATGGATCACCTGCTGACCAATTGTTTTCAGCCGGTCTTACACCATCTCACATAGCAGCAACAGTGTTCAACATACTTGGACAAACAAGAGAAGCACTAGAGGTCACATCATAAAACAACAATGGAGGGCTTCAATTTTTCACTTCAATGTACAGAGTATAACACAACATGATTCACCTTGTTTAACATGAAAAAGTGTAGTATTGTGAAAATTTTAAGTGAATATTGCAGGTTGTCATCAATGATCAATAATATTATAAAATCTGTTGTGATACACGTCTTTTCGTTTACATTTTGAAAGCATAGGCCTACTGTTTGCTGCTCATGCCTATGGGGCCACTATGCATTATAGTAAGACAACTAATTACAAAGGAGAAAAATCTTGAACTTTTCAATGAGTGGTAAAGAATAGTCTTTCTGATATTTTCCACACTGAATTTGAAATCTGTGACGAAGATTAAGACAGCAAACTTGCTATTTTGCTGAGGAAATTGGTTCACGAAACTGGCAGCCTCATTTGTCATCGATTGTAGAAATGTCTATCAGAGTCAGAGCTAGGCCTCACAATAGCGATATCAAAATCTAGCGTAAAAACTGCTAAAATTATTCGTATGTGATAAATAATGAAAATTCTGTTGTTAAAAATATTTTTTGTTTTGAACAATGTTTTGCGAGAAACATTTATGATCTATATTTGATATTTCAAACAAAAAAAAAAGAAGATGAAATATAAATATAATGTTAGTTTTGTAAAATTTAAGGAGTGCTGACATAACATGTAATGAAAGAAAAATGTGCATGTTTGAAACTAAATATAAAAAGTAGAAGGCAAGTAGATCCCGCATTATCAGTAAAATAATTGATCATGCCATGTGGTTCACAGAGCGCACTATGAATGTGCGGTGCGTAGCCCTTATCGTTGAGTTTGGTGCAAATTTAATGCAACTTTTCCGGTTAACAGGAAGCACGGCCAAAAGTCTGCATACGTAAATTAAGCATTTGAGAAGGACAAGCCATAAAGTGCATCACATGTGTCCCAATCCTTCAATGCCAACAACATCAAGAAGATAAAAGCTACTTCTGTAAGTAAACAAATCAAGATCTCAACAATCAACTTTGTCTTTTTCAAGATAAAGTCTCGGTTTCAGTTTGGTGAATGAATAAAAAATTAGGAGAATTCTCTGGTCAAAGGATGATCTTACAAATACGACAACACATGAAAGAATAACGAACGAAACTGTGGAATAACCCCTTTACATTAGTGCACAAGCATTTGGATTCTCATCACCGAATATCATCATGGCTTCGCTCTCCATGCAACAATCATTTTCAAACGCGAACTGATGCATTATGACAAGTTTATCACTTTCATGAGATTTGTCTTCTGCCTCTTCATCCTTGTTAGAAACTTAAAAACCTGAATGAATGGCTTGCGCTTTTCTTTGTTCCGCACCACATCTATGATTGTAGAACTGGCACGGTCGGGTAATATCACCGCTGCTCGCAAACTGTTCGATGAAATACCCCAGAAAGATTTGGTTGCTTGGAACGCCATGCTAACCGCCTATTCCCACTTGGGACTTTACTGGCAGAGTCTTAGTCTCTTTGGCAGCATGAGAGTCTCCCATTCCAAAGTCGACAACTTCTCCCTCTCTGCAGCCTTAAACGCATGCGCTGGTGCATCCCATCTTCGTTTTGGAGCAACACTACATGCTTTGGTGGTTGTATCAGGTTACCTGTCTTCTCTTCCTGTGGCCAACTCGCTCATTGACATGTATGGCAAGTGCTTGCGTCCTGATGATGCAAGAAAAGTGTATGACGAGATGAGTGATACTAATGAAGTGACGCGGTGTTCACTTCTGTTTGCTTATGCCAACTCTTACCGGTTTGACACGGCTCTTGAACTGTTTCGCAGCATGCCTGAAAGGGTTGTGATTGCTTGGAATATAATGATTGCGGGTCATGCTCGTTGCGGTGAAATTGAAGCATGCTTGCATTTGTTTAAAGAGATGTGTGAGAGTTTGTGTCAGCCAGATCAGTGGACTTTCAGTGCTCTCGTGAACGCTTGTGCGGAGTCGATGGAGATGTTATACGGATGCATGGTGCATGGTTTTGTGATAAAATCTGGTTGGAGCTCTGCTATGGAGGTAAAGAACTCGATTTTAAGCTTTTATGCTAAATTAGAATGTCATGATGATGTCATGAGGGTGTTTAACTCCTTTGGATGTTTTAATCAAGTGTCTTGGAATGCCATTATTGACGCTTATATGAAATCAGGGGATACCCAGAACGCCTTTCTTGCTTTCCAGCAAGCTCCTGAGAGAAATATTGTTTCTTGGACTTCAATGATTGCAGGGTATACGAGAAATGGGAATGGAGAGCTGGCTTTAAGTATGTTTTTAGACATGACAAGAAACTCAGTCCAGCTTGATGATTTAGTAGCTGGAGCAGTCCTTCATGCTTGTGCAAGCTTAGCGATACTAGTTCATGGAAGAATGATCCATGGCTGCATCATTCGTCATGGTTTAGACAAGTATTTGTATGTTGGGAATAGCTTGGTTAATATGTATGCAAAATGTGGGGACCTAGAAGGTTCACGGCTTTCATTCCATGGCATTCTTGAAAAGGACTTGGTTTCTTGGAATTCAATGTTATTTGCATTTGGACTGCATGGCAGGGCTAATGAAGCTATAGGCTTGTACAGAGAAATGGTGGCATCTGGCGTGAAACCTGATGAAGTAACTTTCACAGGGCTGTTAATGACTTGCAGCCATTTGGGGCTTGTAAACGAGGGTTTTGCGTTCTTTCAATCCATGAGTTTGGAATTTGGACTTTCCCATGAAATGGACCATGTGGCATGCATGTTGGATATGCTTGGTCGCGGTGGATACGTGGCAGAAGCAAGAAGTTTAGCTCAGAAGTATTCAAAGACCAGCAAAGGTAGGAGCAATTCGTGGGAGGTTCTACTAGGAGCATGTTATACACATGGAGACTTAGGAACCGGGAGCCGTGTGGGAGAATATCTAAAGAACTTGGAGCCTGAAAAGGAGATTGGTTATGTGTTGTTGTCAAATTTGTATTGTGCAAGTGGGCAGTGGAAGAATGCAGAGATAGTACGGAAGGCAATGCTTGATCAGGGGGTAAAGAAAGTGGCTGGTAGTAGTTGGATTGAGATAAGAAACGAGGTGACCTCTTTTGTATCTGGAAACAATGCCTATCCCTACATGGTTGAGATATCTAAGATACTTTATATTCTTCAATTGGAAATGAGACATGCATGACCTATTAATTTTGATGTTGGAGAACCTTTGTAAACCAGTGAAAATATTTTAATCCTCTTGCTAGCTCGCTTTAGATCTTGCCTTATCAACACCTCCTGTTCTTAAGATAAGTAAAACTACTTAGTTCAACATTTTCTCTCATTAGGGCTAAACATTATTTGATGATATTCATTGTAATGAACCGAGTATTTTAACTAAAGTATTATCCTAAATGTATCACCAAGAGGGCAATGACATATACAGCAACAAAATATTGTCACTAAAATTTAAAATCTCTTAACTCTTTTCCTTCTACTTGTTACAAAATATGGTAAGTAGACATGTATCTACAAGGTAAAAATGATGTAATAATCTTAACTCTTTTCCTTCTACTTGTTAAAATTAATTTAAAAAAATTGAGGAAAATAATAATTTTTCTTAAAATTATCTTTATTATTATTATTATTATTATTATTATTATTATTATTATTATTATTATTATTATTATTATATATAATGAATAAATTACTCAATATTAAAAGTTAAATAATAATATTAATAATTGAAAAATAAAAGTATGACCCTAAAATGTTATAATAATTAATACTTTTTTTATAACCAGATAATAAAAAGGTAGTTTTTTTTTTTAAATTTCAAATCGTAATTTTATTTCTCTTAAGGATGGCTTTGTATTAGTTCTCCTGAAGTCATTTAAAATATGAAAATTTTATTCTAAAGTAAAAGAAATTCGTAAAAGTTAAATGCATATAAATTTTATCCATAAATGACATATTCGAGGATTTTTTTTAATATTCTTGTATTATCATATAATATATCATGCTAACCATTTTGTAAAAGTTTAATCTAGAATAACAAAAATATTAAATAATGCAAAATTTAAACAGCTAAAAATTGGACTATTAGTTGATGGAATTTATTAAGCACAAATAAACATTAATAACTATTTAATAGTTGAAAATTCAAAATATTACAGTATAAAAATATTAATTAATATTTATTGATTTATCCTAGTTGTAAAAAACTTGAGTTAAAAACAATTTCACCTCAGTAAACTATACATTAATTAAAATAATAAATAAATTATTAGACATTACTCAAACTCTAAATCTTAAACCTAAAGTTAAACAATAATAACACATTAACACATTGATAACTAGTTAACAATTTAAAAAACTATATATATAACATTTAAGATATTTAATAATATATAAAGAAAGTTGATGTATGTCAGTGACATTACAGCACCATTATTTAGTGCGATCACTTTGTAAGATGCTGTGAATTCTGAAATAACAAGTGTCGCCATATCCCTAATATGCCTTATACTACATATTACAATAGATAAGCATGCACTATTTCTTTCATATATTTTGAAACATACCTTCTTCTAATAGTCAATTGTAATTATGGAATATAATAGCGATTATCATATAATATTAAAGCCCCGTGGTTCACTACAAAATCAATTCAATAAAATTTCAATGTTCTGAAAACAAAATGCATATAATTTAAATCTCAACAATAAAATCATAATTAAAATTTTCTTTTTCAATAAATATCAAAATATAATTTACTTTTTATTATATATATATATAATGCATATAATAAAATAATTAAAGTAAACATATCAAGATCTCAACAACAACTTTTTCTTTTCCAAGATAAAGTCTTTGTTTCAGTTTGGTGAATGAATCAAAAATTAGGAGAATTCTCTGGTCAAAGGATGATCTTACAAATGACAACACATGAAAGAATAACGAATGAAACTGTGGAATAACCCCTTTACATTAGTGCACAAGCATTTGGATTCTCATCACTGAATATCATCATGGCTTCGCTCTCCATGCAACAATCATTTTCAAGCGCGAACTGATGCATTACAACAAGTTCATCACTTTCATGAGATTCATCTTCTGCCTCTTCCTCCTTCTTAGACACAATCTCCACTCTCTTTCCCGTTTTCTTCTTAAGTTTTTTCATCACTTTCATGGGATCAATCCGACCTGTTACCACCACCCGGTTCTTGTTCATGTCGGTGATGAACTTCTCCACTCCTAACAAAATCAGAGTTGTATAATAATCCAAAGGGTTTAACAAAGTAGATAAATGAAGAGATAGAACACGATGTACCTTTACACTTGATGATGGTTTTGGCAACGGTTCTTTCACACTCGTTGCAGTACATTGAAACCTCGTATTCTACAGTTATTTGTGTGTTTTGTTCGACTTTTTTGTTCTTGCCCATGGAATTCAAAACGTAACACTGCGATGCAAATTGAAAATGAAAAGGGCATTGGAAATTATTTTGGGATGGTTATTTTATTTTGGTTGACTGCGTTGGACTAGTGAGTTACGACGGTTCATAATTTACTGTCAACACTGTTTCGGACAGAGATTTTGAAGTTGCAATACGTTTTAAGATTTTTTTTATTTTTTTTTATGTTTAATGTTATGTAGTACGGTCGATGTATAATTACTTCTATCATAAAAAGCAATAATCTATCATAATTATTTATTGGAAAAAAATATTATTAGTATTACTATTATCATAAATAATAATAATAATAATAATATTAATAAGGTTGCCTTTTCCGTTTGATTTGATTAAACTCACATAACGCTACTTTTCAGTTAAAAACTTTAAAACAATAGATTTGTAAATATTTTTCTTGTTTAACTTTATTATTTTATTTAAAATAGAACTTGGACTGATTTGTATTTAAAATATTAAATACGAATTTAATCAACATGTAATACAATTCAAAAACATTTAGAGTATAGCCAAAAATAAAGATTTAAAAAAATATAACAGTTATTGTTGTTAAAAGATCGCTCAAAGGATAAAATAAACAATTTCAGTTACTAAAAACTGTTTATTTTGATAATTTTCTTTTTTTCTTTATTTTTACTTTGTTTGTTTTAAAAAGTTAAATGAAAAATAATAAACGTAGTTTTAATATTTTTTTTCCATACTAATGTTTAAAAATAAAAGTAAGATGATATTTTTCTAATAAACTTTCTGATTAAAAGTAAAAAAAAAAATCTGCAAAAAATTTCGTAATTAAACTGTTCTTAAAATTTTAATAGCAGAAAAAGAATTGACCAACTCATAAACACAGTAATCATGACTTGAGTCACAAGTAAACGTGTGAATTAAACTTAAACATAAAATACGTTACTTCATAATATGAAAAGAAAAATAAGTCTAAGTGTAATTTTGATTGTCTTTGGAAAATTTTGATTACCTAACTTTTCAATGCTATATTTTGATTTAATGTGTTTTCAAAATATCTAATTTTGATTCATTTATTGACTTGATATATGAAATATTAAAATGGTAATATAGTGTTGACATAAAAGTGACGTGAACTTTGGATACTAATATGGGTTGATATAAGTTTCCATACTTATTTCTCGTATTTTTTTTTTAAATTTAATTGATTTTTTATATTCATATTTTTCAATCATCCAACATCCATTAATTGAATAAAATAAAATATTAATGCTTAGTCTTAAATTCCATTGTTCTAAACAAATAATCAAATATATTTCTTATCTAATGCATTTATCATAAGTAAAATAATATTATTTTACAAAAATTTCTTATGCTAACTTTAGAGTATTAGTTACACTTGTTTTATATTACAATTTTCATCAATAATATTATTTTAATATTAACTTTTAAATAATTACTTACATAGTATGCATAAATTCAAAGATTTTACTAAATCTAACTCATTCAAGAGCTTAAAATAAGTTATAAATGTTGATATATATAGGCAATCATTTCAATTTGAATCATTGTATTCAATAAAGATTAATAAGATTATGAGTAGGAAAAAGTAATTTGTAAGTATAAATGTCTTTTAAGATAATGATGAGAATGCATTAATTTTCCACTTATTGTGTTATAAATAAAATGTCAAATTGTGTTATTATGTTCAAATATTTAAGATTATCAACCAACTAACAATATAATAAAGGATTTGACAAATATCTCTCTAATATGAGTGAAATTTGACATTAACATGAAGAGAAGTGTCTATTATGAAGTGTCTATTATTATTGTGGCTAAAGTAAAATTGGTTTAAGAAATCAAGATAATTGTATAATTGTGTTGGTGAAGAAAAATATCTGTGAAATATCAAAAACTCAAAATCTCAAAAATAATAAAGACAATCTAAATCTTTCATCCCAAAAGAAGCTAAAAATAATTGTTTAAGTTATTATAGTAATAATTATCATATCATAGAATTTCATTATTTATAAAATGAATAAATAAGGATGAGTCATTCTGACTTCGAGTAAAAAATAAATAAGAAAACTAGAATAAAACTTTCAAAATGTTCAAAATATAAGTCATACAAACAACATTTAAACTTATATTTAGCAATACGAGAATAAAAAATAACAATATATATGCTAGATAAAGTGGCAATAAACCACATAGGACGAAACACTCAATACAAGCAATGTAGTGGTATAAGCCTAAATAGTATCTTACTATTGAGAGGAGATAAAATAGGTTAATATCTAATACACTTTTGACAGTTATAAGAAATGAGAAACGTTACAAAAATTATAAAAGATAATAAAGCGGTTAAACGAAGAACTAAAATACAAGGAAATATTTTGGTCGTGAAAGAAAACCATGCGAAATAATTTTTTTTTAATACATCATAAAAAGAATTTATAAAATTAAATTAATAAACTTTTATTGTAGATTAAATTTAAAATCAAAACCAACAGTATAATTTTACATTCTCATAAATTTTAAAAAGTACAAGACCAAAATCAAATTAATTATATTTCATTTTCAATAATTTTTAATTTAAAAATAAATTTATAATCTTACAATTTTATTAAAAATAATTAAAATATCATTTAATTATCGAAGTAAAATTTCATACCCATCTTTATATTAAATTTGTATCTTATCTCCATTATTGTCGAGTAGTAAATAATACTCGTACACACTTTGATCCTATCCTAAATATTAATTAAGTAATCTTAAAAAAAAATAAAAAAAAACATAATATTATTCACGATTCAATGTTAAGAAGACACACATTTTCTTTTCTTTAATGTCAATTTTCAATGAATAAATTATAATTACATAAATATTAAAATAAAATACCAAAATAGTAATTTTATAAATGTCGATTGATTATAAAAAGGAGTAAAAAAATTATATATATGAAGTTTCATAACATCTACAATGCTTATTATTTTTACAAATATTGAGAGGAAAAATATTTTTAGGATTTAAATGAACTTGTTAAATATTGAATGATTTAAAATCTTAAAAGAATGAATGAAAAACGACTAAGAATTAAACAAAATTAGAATATAAGTTTTTTAAGTTAACTAATAAATCAGAAGTTTATAATATTAAATACTCAAATTGATAGTCAAATATTCTCATATGATAAAAATAATGAATAAAAAAATATTAAAAAGAAGTATAAAATAATGAAATGAGAGTTCTAAAACCAATTAATTTGATAAAGTTGAAGTTTACTTTTTCTGAAATGTAATACATTCTTATAAAGAAAGAAAAAAAAAGTGTGATTGAGATTGTGATGAGATGAAAATACATAATGAATCTAAATAACATGATGAATATTAAATTAATATAACAATTAAGAGAAAAAAAATTAAATAGCAAAAGACAAATTCTTCAAATAATCAAAACAAAGGATTAAAGAGAACAATGAAAAAAAGAATAAGTTACCTAATAAGTTAAGAATGTTTTAATAAATGTTACCTAATAAGTTAAGAATGTTTTAGTAATTTAAAACAAGGATGATATGTGAACTAAAACGATACAAATATGTACATACTCATCTTCACTTATCTAATTTAAATTGAGTGTTATATATTTACATATTGTTATTTAGTCAGTCAATTCATGAGATTCTATGTTATCATGAAAATTGGTTCAAACAATATTTCTTGAAGACAAGTTTATCATTCAAGTTGTGTAGAGTACTCAATAGTATTATGAGAATTTCTTACAATAACTACAAAATATTTTATTATCATTACAAATATGACCAAATTAACTACATCATAACTTTAAACTTGTCATTTCATGATTTTTGCTTCTATTTTAAGTGAATTAGAGAATCACTATGATTAAGTGACATGTTGTCTGAAATGAGTAATCATTTTTTATTGAAAAAATTATTCTTAATAAAGATGGATCTATGATTTAATTGTATAAAATATAAAGCTTTAAAATTTATTAGGACAAGTTATCTAAAAGGTATGTATAAAAAATATATAGGTCATACTCTAAAAGAGGACTATGTTGAACTTCCAACATCTTTCCTCCACAAATATTTATTTTATTAAAATTAAGAAAGTTAATATTTTAACGTGAACAAGTAGATATTTATTCCTAATGTATCATGTATATTAACTAACAAAACAATAACAAAATATCTTATGATAATGAAATTAAAGAGATGATAAAAGTTTAGCAATAAAAAAAGAAGTCCGTGGTTGTAAGAATAGAGTTAAAAAATATATATAATTTTTTTTTAATTTTTGAATTATAATAAAGACTAAAAATGGTAATTGTATGTAGCAAGATGTATTTCAAAATATATTGTCTTGTGATAATTTTTAATCGGGAATACATTTGAATTATTAATAATGGAATTAATTTTAACTAAAGAGAAGGATTATTTTTATTTAAAGAAAAACTTCAAATTGAAATTTTCAAAATGTACAAGACTAAGCTGAAATGGCCACTTTGTATTTTAAGCCATGCAAAATATGCTTTATCATATAAATCAATTTTATCTAAAATTACACATAGTTTTTTTTTTTTTTTTTTTTTTTACTTATAGAAAAAAATTAAACTTAAATGAGTTATTTTTAAATTGGATTGGGCTAAAAAATGTTGGTGGCAATAACTTCCTCCAACACATCATTTTTTGACCTTCATCCTATGTCTTTAAAAAATTTAAAAAACATCCTTTTAGTGAAAATATATTTCGAAAAATACTTTCTAAAAATATATTTTGAAAAATCTTTTCAAAATATAAAATTTATATCTCAATTTTTTTTAAATATATTTATAAAAGCATATTTCAGAAACATAGAATTTATATTCTTAAAATATTTATTCGGAATATATTTTCAAAAATTAATTTTTAAAATATAATTTTTTTTGTTTTAAAAATTATTTTCTGAAAATTTTTGAATGTATATATTTGCATTTTCGCGTGTGATGGGTTCGTGTCAAAATTCACGGGGTGTAGAAAGTTTTTGCCGATGTTAGTTTGGACTTGAAAAAATCCAAATTGAAGGCCCGAAATTGTGATTATTTAAAAGGGTGTCCATTTCTCCCTGTTTTTCTGTCTGTCACTTTCAGGAGTGAGAAGTCATCGCCCTTTCGTTTCCTTTCCCTTCTTCCGAAGGTCCGTTCAACTCCATTGCTTACCCTTTTACAATCACTGTTTTGTTTTTCCATTTGTTTTTCAGTTAATGCTTTGAGGTATTTTATTTTGCATTCATTTCATTGTCCCCTTTGTAATTACTTTAACCATGTTCATATTGTCAAGAGCACATTTCCCTGGCATGAAGTTGAAAACTAATGTCTTCGGTCCTGCATGTAACTTAAACGGTTGTTTTTCATTTATTTTAATTTATTTATACAAATATTTTTTCCATCCATTTCCTGAAATAGTTAGGGTTTTTACCTATTATTTGAATATGTTATGGTTTTGGAGTTTATTGTTAAATGTATTTGTTTGCTTGCATGTTTTATTTTGGTGATGATGTCGAAGGGTCTTCACATTTTTTGTCGCTCTTTGATGTAGTTGTTGAATTCAAGCATTTTGATCCGCCGTTTGGTTTTATGTACACCCCTGTTATTCTGTAGATATTCTGCTTGTTTTGTGTCTCAGAAAAGTTTACATACAGCGAGACGTGATCATATACAGTTTGTGATGTTGGTTTTATTGTGATTGTAGTGCTCTTGTTTTAATGGAACCAACGATCCAAAATACATATATACCTGCCTTGCTATTATTTTTATATATTTGTTTTGAACATCAGTGATTTAGGATCTAATTGTTGCAAGTTATTAAAATGTGCAGGGTGAATATGAATTTGGCTTCTATATATTGATTGGGGGACTGGTGGGATGTTGGAAGGTTCACTCACTCTCTGTATTTTGATATTGGTCTAGCTGCTCCTGAAAGTTGGATTAAATATCGCCGTTTTGGCCTTTTCACTTGGCCACAACACCCACTAAGAGGTTCTGGGATGTGGTTTTTTGATGGACTGCAATAAAGAAGAGGCCTTAAGGGCCAAGGACATTGCTGAAAAGAAGCTGGAAAACAGGGATTTTGTGGGGGCCCGTAAATTTGCTCTAAAGGCCCAGCAGCTGTACCCTGATCTGGAAAATATTGCTCAAATGCTTGTTGTTTGTGATGTGCACTGCTGTGCTGAGAAGAAGTTGTATGGTAATGAGATGGATTGGTACGGAATTCTTCAGGTTGAACGGACAGCTGTTGATGCACTAATTAAGAAGCAATATAAAAAGTTCGCCCTCCAACTCCATCCTGATAAAAACAAGTTTGCTGGTGCTGAAGCCGCATTTAAGCTGATTGGGGAAGCTCAAAGAGTACTTTTGGACAGAGAAAAACGTCATCTTTTTGACATGAAGCGAGGAGTTCCAATGAACAAACCTGCTACATCAAATTTTAGTACTAGGGTGTGGAGGAATGTTAGACCCAACTCTACAAACTCAACTTCTCAGCCCCAGCAGCAATCTAGGCAGCCGATGCAGCAGCAGCAATCTAGGCAACCAATGCAGCAGCAATCTAGGCAGCCGATGCAGCAGCAGCAATCTAGGCAGCCGATGCAGCAGCAGCAATCTAGGCAGCCGATGCAGCAGCAGCAGCAAAATGGTGTACACCCTACTTTTTGGACAGCCTGCCCATTTTGTTCTGTTAGGTATCAATATTACAAAGTAATTGTAAATAAATCTCTTCGCTGTCAATATTGTAAAAGACCCTTTGTTGCATACGAAGTGGAAAAACAAGGTACACCATCACCAGCAACTAATTCAACGCAGAAAGCTTCTGACCAGCAGAAAGGTGGTTTGAATGAAGGTTCTTTCAAGGTAGATGCTGGATCTCAAGGCAATTCACATGCTGGGGAGTCCAATACAGGGTCATGTGATAAAAAGGGACCAGGTAGTGTTTCTGGAAAACTTAATGGAAAGAGAAAAAGGAAGCAGGTGGCAGAATCCAGTGAAAGTTCTGACCAGCAGAAAGGTGGTTTGAATCATGATTCTTTCAAGGTAGGTGCTGGATCTCAAGGCAATTCACATGCTGAGAAGTCCAATACAGGGTCTTCTGATAAAAAGGGACCTGCTAGTGTTTCTGGAAAACTTAATCAAAATAGAAAAAGGAAGCAGGTGGCAGAATCCAGTGAAAATTCTGATCCTTTGAGCGATAGTGATTCTGAAGAAGATACATTTGCTGGAAAGGGTGATTATTCCAATGTAGAAAGCCATGCAACTTCTAGAGAAGGGCAGCCACGCAGATCTACCCGGATAAAGCATCAGGTTTCCTACAAGGAGAATGTGAACGACAATGATGATGGCTTCTCAGAACTACGTGGTGATGCTGAGGGCCACGGTGAGAAAAATAAAATGAATGATCAGAATGGGTTAGCTGCTGCACACAAAGAAGTAAATCAGAAAGAACACTTGTATTCGGAAGGGAATGAGGAAACTAACATGTTTAAGGGAAAAGATAAGGGAAAAGATGTGGCGGGAGGGTCAAAGCAGGTGGATGAAACCTCGGAGCATTCTTCAGATTCAACCTCCAAAGTATCAGATCAACCAAATGTTTTTGTCTTCCCTGACGCAGAGTTCAGTGATTTTGACAAGGATAAGAGAAAACAATGTTTTGCTGCTGGGCAGATATGGGCTGTTTATGACACAGCAGAAGGTATGCCTAGATTTTATGCTTTAATCAGGAAAGTTATGTCTCCTGGATTCGAATTGCAGATAACATGGTTTGAATCACATCCTGACTGGAAGGATGAAATCAACTGGGTGAACGAGGAATTGCCTGTTGCTTGTGGGAAATATAAACTTGGTGACACTGAGGTCACTGAAGATCATCTGATGTTCTCTCATCTGGTTTTGTGCGAAAAACTTAACCGTACTACTTTTAAAGTATATCCTAGAAAGGGAGAAACTTGGGCCCTTTTCAAAAATTGGGATATTAAGTGGTACATGGATGTGAAATCTCACCAGCGGTATGAATATGAGGTTGTTGAAATCTTGAAAGATTATGATGAAGATGAGGGTGTATACGTTGTTTACTTGACTAAGTTGAAAGGTTTTGTAAGTCTCTTCCTTCAAAATACAAAGGAAGCCCAAAAATCATTTCAAATTCCACCACTGGAGTTATTTAGATTCTCTCACAGGGTTCCATCTTTCAAAATGACCGGTGAGGAAAAGGCTGGTGTACCTACAGGATCTTATGAACTTGATCCTGGAGCTTTGCCAGAAAATTTTGAAGAGAAGGTTGGTCACGGATCATGTGGCGTTGACTGTGAGAATACAGGGGCTTCAGATAGATCAGAACCCCTGATGACATCTGTGGGAGGTAGGTCCATTCCCAAGGATAATTTGGAAGGAAACAGTTTAGTCAGAGAGAACAAGGATTCTGTTGATGAGAGGGATGATTGTTGTGCTCCTTTAGCACCCAGATATAAAACAATTGAAATTCCAGATACTCAGTTCTTTAATTTTGATTCTGGGAGGTCCCTTGAGAGGTTTCAGATTGGTCAAATCTGGGCATTTTACAGTGACGAGGATGGATTGCCAAAGTATTACGGTCACATTAATAAGATTGTGACAGGTCCAGATCTTGAATTGCATGTTTCCTGGCTTACTTGCTACTGGCTACCAGAGAATACCACTAAATGGGAGGACAAAGATATGTGTATGCTTATTTCATGCGGCCGATACAAAGTTATTAAAGCAGATGAATTTCTCAGTATTTATAGTACTACTTCTTCTGTTTCACATCAAGTGCACGCTGATGCTGTTGGAAAGAATAAGTATTATGCCATCTTTCCGAGGAAAGGTGAAGTTTGGGCGTTATATAGAAAATGGACAAATAAAATGAAATGTTCTGAGTTGAAAAAATGGGAGTATGACATAGTGGAAGTTGTCGAAGAAACTGATTTGTTCATAAATGTTTTAGTTCTGGAGTTTGTCAGTGGGTTTAGTTCCGTTTTCAGGGGCAAATCAAATGAAGGATCATCTCTTAACCTGAAAATACCAAGAAAAGAGTTGCTTAGGTTCTCCCACCAAATCCCAGCCTTCAAGCTGACAGAAGAGCATGGCAATCTAAAAGACTTCTGGGAACTTGATCCGGGTGCGCTACCAATTCATTGTTATGGCTTGAGATGAAAGACCGAGGGTGACTGAGTATCCCTGTTGAGTCTGGGAGCAAATTTGGAGACTTGGTTTTCTTTTATTTAGATTAGATGAACCTAGTGCAGTAGGGTATGATATGAAGCAGCGCAAGATGTAACTTTTTGTTACTTTTTGTTATTGTTAGTGGTAGGCTGCGAATTACTAACAGAAGTGAGGTGGTTTATCAAAGAACTCACTGCATATCGGTGCACTCTCTTTCTCATGTTATCTTTCTTCATCGTCTTTTTAGCAGGAAGCCTTGAATGCCATTTCTTAGTCTACTTTGGAGGAACTTTAAACTATGGGCACGGTAAATGTAACTTTTTTACTTAAAAAGTAAACGAGAAGGGAAATCAAATTAATTGTTTTTCATTAATTAATTTATGTGCTTTTATTTTTATAATAGTTCTCTATTTTTTTATGAAGCAGAAATAAACCATAGAAAGAAACTGTATTTTGCAAACAGCAGTGGTTTTATATCATTAGGGCTAATCTTAGAAGAAACATTACGTAAGACTTAGTCTCCCTCTTTGGATGACGGTCTTTTAGTATTATTAGCTTTATTTCCGGGAAAGAAATCTGATTATTATAAAAAATTCTTTTTTATATTATTTTATGCTAAATGAGTTTACGTTATTTTCAACATTGGTCCATAATAGAATTGATATATATCTAAAATTTTTAATTTTTTTATATATAATATTTAATAATTATGTTATTTTGGTCCTTTTAGCTACTCTTAAACTTTTGATTTACTACTAAAGTCAAATTAACTTATTTATTGATATTAGGTATAAAAAACATTAAAAATTTGTTGGAGATACCAATTTGAATGCATGTAAATTTTGGAGGTACCATAAAACATTTAAATATATTATATTTTCTTATATATTAGTGTGTTCAATCATATGTTTAAAGTTTCACTTGTACCGTCACTTCAACTCGCATGAACCGCATGCGCTAAGTATCTAGCTAGTCTACCAAATTCTATAATTAATTTTTTTATTTATTTTAAATAATTATAACTCATAATATTATATATTAATAATATTGTGTATAATTTATATTTCATTATTGATTTCCTTTATTCTCCTCACGAATGTTGCGTGTTACACATAGACCGTTAGGTTTTCTCAATGATTTATTTGTTTTCTTCATGCATGTCGTTACCAACACTATATCACGCCATGTGAGTATGAGTTACTAAGCACAACTCTTTAGTACAACCATGTGACATAATGAGAACTCCATTATTAGAAAAAATAATGTTATCATTGAACTAATCTTCATTCAATAAAAGTCCAATAAGAGCAACAAAAGTGCAGCCACTAATGGGAAAAGACCTTGTAAACGCGTTGAGGAACCTTTCGAAATATACCCAACGTGAGATCCAAGTAAAGAGGGAGTTGAACCAACACAAAAAATGATACTGGCAAACATGTCACACCATATATGAGATAAACTGAAGATTTCATTCCATCTTCAATGATAAAGTAGTGTCCTGCACAAAAGCAAACCAATATTGATGCTATAGATGTCCACAGTGAAGTCATTCCCAGAAGAAGCTTTTTTGGCAAGTGCATAGCAACATCCTTTTCTTGGAACCGAGATGTCAGAATTGAAAGAAACAAAACAAGGGCTGTCACTGAGGAGCACAGAGCCACAAGTGATGACACAGCATACACTTTGAAACCAGGTGTTCCATTCAACACTGGCACCCCAGTTTCCTCATTGGCACCTCCTGGTATTGTTGTAGAAGTTGTGAATGCAACTGTTGCAACAAGTGCTGCAACTAGTGTGCACGAGTCCGAGGTTTTGGACAGCCATTTCCTTCCCTCTTTCACAAGTACTTCGTGACTGTTGATGAAAACCTGTTTTGCTGTTTGTCCCTTGTTGTTGTAACGTGCATAGAAGTTTGCTGGCATAGAATTCTTCACAAGCTGAAATGCCACAAAAATTATGAGCAAAGGAAAAAGAATATTTAACATAGTTATTGTGAAAGTTAAGAAACCTATTACACACTATGTCTTGTGATTGCATGATATAAAATTATGATGGGTACGAAACCTATTTTCTTGTGAACATTCTAAAATTATGAGGATTGAAAGGAAGAACATGTACCTTGTACCACTTATATTCCCACATCATTTGCATGGCAGCACCAGGGACAAGCCATGGCCTTTGTTCCTTATATGTGGCAGCAAGGTGCAATGCACTGTTACCTTGGTTGTCTATGTGACGAAAAGCACTTTCCTTAACCAAATTCCTCCTCGTGAGCATCTTGTAGACACGAGGTTGTCTGTTCTCTATAGCTAAAAGAACAACATTCTTCTTGTCAGAATCCACATCATGGATAGCCACAGGGAAGGTATCTAGGATCTTTTCTACTATTTCATTCACTCCCATCTTTGCAGCAATTAAAATCGGTGATACCCTTTTCCTTTTCTCAACACTTCCTTTTTTCTTACGATCTTCTTTGTATTCAATATCATATTCACGCTGAAGAACGAAGGAATTATTTTCAGTGCACTCATACTTGTACAGAGAAGCTCGCTCAATCAATTCATCCATCACTTTCTTAGCCCACATGTGTTTTTCCTTCCTTCGCTGGATTTTGTCTATCCAAGATGCTCCTGTTACACGTTTGTCACTCAGTTTAGCAGAGTAAACATATAAATCATACGTGGTGATGTGCATACTTACCCACACCAAAAAGTATTAGCAAGGCCTTCATCACAATGATTAGAAATCTGATGAACACTTCCCAATTTGGAGGAAATAACACTTTCTTTTCTTTCTTTGCTCGCTCTTCCACTGTGTAAAACATAAAATGTGTCAGAAATTGTGTATTATTGACTATTCAGAAGACTCTAAAATTGACCATTTGCAGTAGCAGCTAGCATGCATGCATGAATGCACTAACATCATGGTTTTACAAGGAGAAATGATGGTTTTTACCAAATTTGGTGTTGGATGATGTTTGGAGATTCTCTTCATCATCATCATCAGTTCCAGCCTTACTATCCTTTGTGCCTGTTGCTGTAAGATTGAAGAGTTTCATATATAGGATGGTGATTTGTAGATGAAATAGGTAAAGTACACAGAAAATATGAAAAAGGATCAACGTACTTATAACTTTAACAGCATTGTTCAACAAATATAAGAAGCTGACGCATGTTTCGAAGTTCATTGGATAGTTAAAAATCTTTGTGTCTCCTTTATTACTGCTTTGGCCCTCCTCTGTCTCTTCCTTCAGCTCATCAACAAGCAAACCTGCCATAACCGTTTAACGTTCGAGTTATGTGTAAAACGAAACTAGGTTGTAATTGTTAGTTATATAAGTGAAGCTCTTTAACACTATCTAGAACAATTGAATTAACAGAAAATTTCCAATTATATAAGTAAAAAGATCAATTTTAATTTTGGAGAACAATAAATAAACTCAATTCAAATTTAAACCACTAAAACTGCATTTAAATGAAAATAATTTAATGAACTCATAATGCAGGTAAAATATCAGTAGTAGTACTGTTACAAAACTAGAATATGCATCTGCAAGGTTGCTAACAGAAAAGCCATTTGTCATTTAATTTTACCATGTCATGTAGTTAAAAATCCCTTTATAAATAATTTCCAAAACAATTACTCTAAAAACTAAAAATCTTACATGAATTATGGTAAAAAATATGTTGCAAAACTGGCTAGTTGGTAAGAAGTATTCTTACAGTTATAGATCATACGATCCATGAACTCCATCCTTGTGCTGCTTCGGAAACAATTAGGCTTCATAGCAAGAATATGAAGAGGAGAAAAGCCATCCTGGTTGACAGCATCAACAAGATTTGGGTACAATCGAATTATTTGAAGTGCCAAACCTACAAAATACATCAAACTAAGTTCTTAAATCTTAAACTATTTTAGCACAAAATATATTGCACCATATATAGGACAGTGGCACTAACCAAAGTATTCATTGGAGATGGTAGAGTGAAGAATTGTGTCCCCGTTGGTCTTAATACATGGCGAGTAATCATGTTTGTCTTGTAGATGACCATGGAGACAGAAAAACGCATTTTTGGAACCATGAATTGCTGCCAAGTAAAGGGGGGTCTCACCTTCAAAATTTTTGCAGAAAATGAGTTTGGGGTCTCTTTGGGCTATGGTGTTGCAAATGTCCACATTCCCAAGCTCTGCTGCCAGATGCAAAGGAGTGTTTCCCTTTGAGTTTGGTATGTAGAGGATAGCAAGAGAAACATTTTCGTTAATGTTCTCAAGAAGGGTCGTCAAAAAATTGGTTTGGCCCACATAAACAGCTATGTGTAACACAGTGTCTTCTGCTTTTGTGACTTTAGCTTCCAATGCTCCTGGGTTGTTCTTGTACGCCTCCAACACTTCTCTCCACTGCCCCTTCATAGCATAATTAAACAAACTTTCAATCTCAACTATCTCCATTTTTTTTTGTGAGCAATGATCAATGTTTCGATAAATCATAAGTGCCAAATTTGTGTTATATTATATACCACCACTTTTGCAGATTTTTATATTTTTTTAATTGCACGCATCTTCAGAAAACTGCAAGCACGTTAGAGGAAGCAATTGGAGGAAGCAAAGAAATTATATGCCAGGTTAGACAAATGGAATCCCCGAAAGGAAATGAGAATGAGGAATGAACAAGCAACTCAGCACAGAAACATGCAACCTGGGATTTTGAACATTTTTTAACTTGTATTTTTCTCTATATGCAAGATAAGTATTTTGTGGAGGTTGAAGTAGATTTGATTCCAATTATACCTCGGGAAGGCCTAGAGGTAAAATGGCAAAAGGCTTTCATATGTTCCTTTCCCATAGTAGAAAACTGATCTTTTCAGACCAACCCAACACCGTGTACATGAAATTTCTTTTGAGACAAAAGAAAACGAGACAGAATAATGTAACAAATATAGAAGTGGTACAAAGTAGGCGAACAAAACAGAGTGTAGCCAAAATCAGACGTGTATCTATCTATCTATATATATCTATATATATATATCTATATATATATATATATATATATATATATATATATATATATATATATATATATATATATATATATAGTATTTGTGCATAATATAAAATAAATTAAAAGTAAAAACTTTTCTATTGAGTTTTGTATTTAAAACATTAACTCTTTTAATGTTTACATATATGAGAGAGTTTATATATATAGATAGAGAGAGAGAGTTACTTTTAATTAACTAAAAGAAATTAATTTGATATGTGCAACAACTAAAAAAAATAGAAAATCTACATGTAAAGACTAAAAGAAAATGTTTAAAGTATAGATACTATTTTCTTATTGGGACTAAATGAGTATTTTATTGTATTATATAATAATAAATATGTTAAATTAATCATTTTTCTGATTTAACAATTTTTAATAAAAATAATTAGCAAGTTTCAGATTTCAAGTTCTTGTGTGTAAGATTACAAAAATTAAATAATCATGTCACTTTTAATATACTCGATTCTGACTTAATTGAAAATATAGGGACCGGATATATATTAGAGATATTAACAGAATAAATGTTTTTAATAAAGATTAGATTGAAAATATTCAAATCTTTAAGGAACTTAAAACTTAATTATTTTTATTTTACTTTTATGTAAAAACTCGTAAACGATAAAAATGTAAAATAATAGTTATGATGATAAAATCAAATAACGAAGACTCAACTGAAAAATATAAAAAAATTAAATACTTAATAAAATAATTTTTTTATACAACTCAATAAAAAATAACTAAATTACGAGAGATCTAAAACTTAATTACATCATATTTATAATACGATATTTATACTCTATCTAGGAAATCTTACTTGTGTTAAACTTAATTTATTAACATTTTTTTATCTTAAATATCAAATGCGTAGGTTAAATAAATAAACATACTTATTTAAAAACAAAAAATTATAGTTAAAAGATGTATGTAACATTATTTTTTAAGTACAGAAGATATTTTAGTTTTTGTATTTTATTTTCTTTATAATATGTCTGATCGGAAAATTTTAAGAAAATAATTAATTTGTACAGAAAATTTAAAATATTTTATGACAAAATAATAAGAAAATTAAGATTTAGAGTGAAGAATTTTAAAATAAATTTTAATTTTTTAAATAATATATTATTTAAAATTAGAAAATTACAAATTCTATTTGTAAAGTAAGAATTTATTTTTTTTAATATTCTTAAATTCACGTTATTTTTTTTCATACGTCAACATAATTAAAACTAAAAAATTATGACATAATTATTTTTTTTATTAATGTCCTCGACTAATTTTTTTATTGATCTTGGTAAGTTATTTTGTGAATGTTAGAATTTTTACTGTATATCAATGTTATTTCTTGTTGATATAAGTTAGGATTTTCTGAATTGTCGAGGTGATTATTTTTTCTAGATAGAAATTAGTACCTAGTATATGGAATTTAAAAAGTAAATATTTAATGGTTAGAAAATGAGAGAGGTGTGAAAGATCATAAGAAAAGGATGTGATTCACATTAAGTATAGAGATTTAATGGGAGAAGTGAAAAAGAATCATAGGACCTGTAAAAAAAATGAAAATAAATTTTCACCTTTTGCTTAATATCATCTAAGTAGGTTACTATGCACACTAGCAACTTTTATAACACATTTTTTTTTCTTTATCCAATTATTTTAAAATTTTATCAGTTTTCATTGGATCTTCTAAAAAGTTCATCATATTAACTAGAATTAAAGTATTGGAAATCAAATTAATCTCTAATTTACTTAGCTAAACAAATATAATAGAAAAAAGGTATAATTAATCATCTTTTCTGTTAAGTTCTATAAAATCTAAAAAAGGAATACCCGTTAAATAAATAATATATATAAAAAAATGTAAAATTATACTATCATCATTATTAATTATTTATTATTATTATGATTATTGTTATATGTGTTTGTGATAAGGTTGTTAATTATTTTGTAAAAATCTGATTAATTAATGTTATAATCTCTCCAAACATAATTAAAATTAAAATAATTGTTTAAAAGAAGACACAAGCACATTAAGGTGTTTGATAAAAAAAATAAAAATCAATAAAATTATATCTTGTAATATGTTATTTAAAAAATGAAATGACTAATTATAAATTTGAAACATGAGATATAAATTTATCTTAAATTTCACCTACCAAAAGATTTCACCCTTCCTTTTAGTACCCTTCTGTTGTATTATTTATTCACTGAATCAAATCAAAGAAAAAATTATAATTAATTGTTGATTAAAATATTTTCAACTTTCTTTAATTTATAAAAGTACAAAGATACCTATAAGACACTGAATGAGGGAACTGAAAATAAAGGGATTCTATAAAAAAAGTTATTTACTTTATAACAAAAATTTGAGACTATGTTCGGACCAACAATTTAAGTGCTTATTTTTCGAGTAATTCTTTTTTCTTATCTCAGATTAAATTCACTCAAGAAATACCAAACCTTTCCACGTCTGTTACATTCAGATATAAATAAAATAACATCTTATAAAAGGTTTCACTATAGTTTGTTTAATAAAATAACATCTTATAAAAGGTTTCACTATAGTTTGTTTGATGATAAAGTACGAAATATCCTATTCAAGTAGATGTAATGGGATACCATTTCAACCAATCGTCGATGGCAAAAACAACCGATAATTAGACAGATATTGGACCCTATAATCATACGCCAAGATTAAATAATACGATATCCAGCAGGATTTATAAAGAAAATTACAACAAAATCTGTACAAAAACATCCCTATATATATATATGATATTATAATATATACAAGGGCAGGTTTCATTAGTTGGTTCAAGTTTCATGGGCTCTTCCACCTGAATTCATCTCCTCCAAAGCCTTTTCCAGATGCCTTTTCATTTACTCTCCAACAATGTTTCTTCCATCCTCAACTTCATATTTCTTTTGATTCCTGCTGTATTTCTGTGCAGACACTCAAATCCTTTCTAGGAGGAGCCCTCAGCTACAGGCGTGGATTTTTCAGTGTCTTTCACTGCTTTTTCTTGATTTTCCTGGTTACAATCACCGGCTTCAGATTCTTTGGTGTCAAGTTTTGCTGAAGTGTTGCCATCCAAATCCTTCTCATGTTCGATGCATTCCAAAGCCTTTTCTTGCACTAGATTTTCCTGGTTACACAAACCAGCTTCAGATTCTTTAGTGTCAACTTCTGCTTCAGATTCTTTAGCGTCAACTTCTGCTTCAGATTCTTTAGCGTCAACTTCTGCTTCAGATTCTTTAGTGTCAACTTCTGCTTCAGATTCTTTAGTGTCAACTGCTGCTTCAGATTCTTTAGCGTCAACTTCTGCTTCAGATTCTTTAGTGTCAACTGCTGCTTCAGATTCTTTAGCGTCAACTTCTGCTTCAGATTCTTTAGTGTCAACTTCTGCTTCAGATTCTTTAGTGTCAACTGCTGCTTCAGATTCTTTAGCGTCATCTGCTGCTTCAGATTCTTTAGCGTCAATGTTTGCTTCAGACAAGTTGTCCACATGTTCACTCCCTACTGCTGAAGAGCACAGAGATGAATCCCCAACGTTTGACACAGTTTCTGGCGCAGCCAAACAATCTGGATTAATATCAATCCCGTCTCCAGTAACAGCTTCAGAATCTTCCGATACCTGCATTTTTGCTTGGATGCAAACTAAACCTTCCTTAGACACCTTCTCACCTGTTACTGAGGGATCCAAACAATCCGGAGTAACATCAATACCATCTCCCGCTATAGCTAGAGAATCTTCTGACACCTGCATTCTTGCTTGGCCGTCAACAATGCCTTCATTAGATACGCCATCCACCTTCTCAGCTGGTACTGAAGGATCCAAACAATCTGGAGTAACATCAATCTCATCTCCCGCAGTAGCTTCAGAATCTTCTGACACCTGCATTCGTGCTTGGCTGCCAACGATACCTTCATTAGATAAGCCATCCACCTTCTCAACCGATACTGAGGAATTTGGGACTTCAGATACATTTTCCATCTCAGTAGCACAGCTTTTACTATCTGTCCTGTCCTCACTGTCAGCCAGTCCTCTTGATTCAACCTGGGGTTCGAAGATTCCTTGTGGACCCTCATCAGACAATGTGTCCACCTCTCTTTCCCCCTCTGATGCTCTGACAACGTCTACAGGTATCCCATCAACCTAGGATGCAATACAAAATCAAAGGCCAGAAGTAATGGAAACACTAGATAACAGATGGTTATAATGCAGACAAAACCATGAAAGCTGTGTGCATAAATATAAAATCATCGCCCAAATTGTCTAATGTGATAATGCCCAATACTGATTCCATATTTAGGGCATTAGAAGAGAAACAACGCAGTCGTGATTCTTGCAAAATGGGATGTTACAAATAAGGGTAAAATCCCAACAAACCCAGCCATGCAGCCTAAATTTTAATTTGTTCCACTTTCAACTGAAGAAAAATTCTTACCCTCAGATTATGCTTTTAAATAGGATATTAAATAAATTGTTCAAATTAATTACCTCATAAATGAAGCAAAATAAACTGACTGTAAATCCAAGATAAAAGGGTCTTGCATAGTCTAAAGGAGAGACCAACCTGTGTACTGCCTTGATCACACATCTCAGCTTCGGAATTATTAATTAATTTCTGTAGCAGTACTGGATTTGTAGGGGGGCCCTGAAGAAATTAATTCATAACAGAAGTTAAAGGGAGAATTATAGCAGAAGACATTATTATGTAGGTGCAAAATAACTAACCTCACTGGCATCTTTACAGATCCCTTCTTCAGTTAGATGTGGAACCTTGTCAGATGACAACACGTTATTGTCCTCAATCGTCAAGGAAGATGATGGCTCAATAATGTCACCTGATGAACGTTGTTCCGTATTAACCCCAGCTACATCATTCGCATCCATTTGATTACCAATCTCAGCTTCTGAAGGATTTGGTTCCTGTAAAGTTAATGAATTTGTAAAGAACTCCAGCCGAAATGATACAATCGTAAAACTGGAGGGATAGTAACGACAGTATACTAATAGTTGCCAAATGTCATACCTCATTAGCATCTTCACAATTCTCTCCAGTCAAACTATAATTTGGTTCTGCAGCAGCCAATGGGCTCTTGCATGAAATACCATCTTTATTTTGCTCCACCAAGGAAGAAGACAAATCTGTGCTTTTGGGTATCAGTCCTGGATCAACCCAGCCAACATCAGATGTCTTCATATCAACCTTCTCAGATGCAGAACATTCTGAATTTTGTTGCAATAACGGACTCCCAACAGGTTCCTGCATAAACAAAGTTAGTACATAATTAGAGAAAAAATTCCGTAGCCAGATCTGCTAAATATGTACAAAACATACCATGATGTCATCCCTACAATTCTCAATCGGAGGATATCTTTCGCCTGGACCAAAGGAACTTGAGAGAGGGCCCCTGTCAGATAACATATTAGCATTATCTCTCTCCATCTGCAAACAAGAAGGATCATTCTGGATTTTGGGGGCAAGCCTTTCTGAATCGTTCACAGAAACCTCAGAAGCATCCATTTGATCAGTAATTATAGTATCTGAACAATCTCCTTTTACCAAAGAGACTTGAGCCTTCACAGAGTGGCTAACAATCATTGGGGAATCTGATGACATTTTATTGATTTTCAGCACTGTATCTTCTCGCAAAAGACCAGATCCTTCCATGTCCTTTTCAGATACAGGCCTCACAACTAATTTACTGTCAGATGATACCTCAATTTTTTCTTCCTCTTTCAGCTGAATCAGTGAAGGCTCCCTGGCATCTGTGACGGTAATTAATTGATGAACCTCTGATTTACCAAGCAAGTCATTAGAGCAAACAGGTACACTCAGAGACATTGAATGACCTTCAGTACCATCAATATCAGAGGTAGAACTGGCCCCTTCTTCCTTCCTCACCGAAGGAGATGAAACTAAATCCAAGCTCTTCAACATATTATCTTCAGATCCAGACTGAGAATTACCAATCGGAGATATATATTTATCAACTAGTTCAAGATTAGAATCCTCCAATCCAATTGATGGTGAAATGATGATAGATAGGCTCCTTGCAGTTGATCCTTCTATGCTTTCTTCCTTTGTCATTGGATGGGAGGAAAAATTCATATTTTCTTGAAAAACATCACCTTTTACAAGCACAGTCTTACTAATAGAAGAATCCATTAGAACATCAGCTTCCACTTCATCAACTTTTACTTCCTCCTGGAATCCAGAGTTGTTGGCCACATCCTTCTCAATTGACTCTTCCAAAGGTTCCGAACCCCTATTTTGCTCTTCAAACAAGGTTGACTGGGGCAGGACTGCAGCTTCAGATATAGTTCCCTCTACAAAACTGCCAACACCAGAATTACCTCTCAAATCGTTCCCTACAGCTTCCAAAGCAGAAGGTTGTGGGAACACTAACCTGTCAGATGTGTCCATCTCTATATGGCAAGCCTCAGAGGAAGTCTTTGGATTCTCAATAGGATCGGCTAATGCTATATTTTCTTGGGAAACCGGGTCAATATTTATAGATTTAGCAACACAAGACTCAATCTGTCCAGATATGAAATTTGCATCATCCTTTTTTTCTTCAGAAAGAGGTTGTGAACAACTATCGTTCAATGGAGTACCATGTAAAGACGGTTCTAGAGCATCTGGATGCTTCTGAATTTCAACAGCTTTAGCACCCACAGGATTTTCCATTTCAGAAGCTGACTCTGAACACTGTTTTATGGAGGGTTCTAGCGGCTTTTGAGAATCATGTCCAGATGTAATCGGATTCTCAGATTTCAGCAACTCTGAATCTGAAATTTTACACCCAACCTCATCAGAGGAGAGTTCAGCAGAAGGTTTGTTGGTAGACTCTGTTTCATTTTTAACTTCATTAGAAGTATCTATTGCAGGACTAGATGAGGTCACTTGTTGGTCACCTAAATTTTCAGTCTGAACCAATAACCCAGAGCTGTCAACATGAGCAAGAGCCGATGCCAAAGATGGTTTTGAAAGATCCAATTTTTCAGTAGAAATTTGTTCTGTCATATCCGGAGGCTTGTTTGTGGATGAATGGCTCTGAGTACACATATTAACCTGAGTAGATACAAGACTATTACTAGAAATTTCGGGGTCCGATGGAATTGGCGGGCATCCTGTGCCACCAATATCAAGTGCAGAAGGTTTTGAACACTCCTCAGATAAGTCAGATTGGTTTCCAAGTTTATGATCAATTACCACAAGAGATCCAGCACCAGAAGATGAACACATCTGATGGCTACACGAATCTATATTTAAATCACTGGTAGGAAGTCTCTCCAAAGAACCACCAGTCTTTTCGACAGCACTGAGAGTTGTATCAAGAGCTATTTTACACTCTGTGGTTGAGTTTTCAACACAATATTGAGTCTGTTCAGCCTTTTGTTTAACATCTGATAGCAGGCTATGTTCTCCGGTAGTTGGCATATCTAAATTAGCTTTACCCTCCAAATTTGGCATACTGGATGCTAGTTCTGATTGTTTTTCATGAACATTCACAACAGCACCCGAAGTCAGGCATGCTGCACCACTAGTTGTTACATCACAACGTGCTTTATCCTCCAAAGTCTGGTTATTGGAGCCACATACTGCAGCTTTAGTTGCTACATGTACAAAAGTTGTATTCTTATCCTCACTCCCAGCGGAATCATGAGCTTTGGGCTTTGGTAAGCAAGTTCCAGAGAAAACTTCCTTCATTACCCTGGCAACATCATGCACAGAAATCTTATCTGCGGAGATAGGTGCACCATCAATCCTTGTAACTTTCAGTTGCTTATTTTGGGTAGAATTGGTTGCTCTATCTTTTCTTTTTGAATCATGACTAACTACTCCACTAGGTAAAAGGATCTCAAATGCTTGGGTTTGACTGATATTGGCAGTGGCTTTACCTTGCAAAGAATCCCCTGATGAATTCTGTGCATGATGACTTAACTTGGGATCCTGACCAGTAACTGCATCAGGAACAACAGGTAACACTGAAGCTGATTTTTTACCCCTTCGTCTTGGAGGCTCTGCTCTATTTTGAGCTTTACGACCTTGCCTTTTGGCAGGCACAGATTCAATTGAGGCTGGAAGAGTAGATTCAGAGGCTGGAGTGGAAGGATAAATAGTGCTTAATGTACTGGGAACAATCTTTGGAGTCACAGGATCTAAAGACTTGTTGATGGCTTCTGTAGTTTCACTGCCAGTCAAGGTATTAGTTGGAGTATCAACAACTGAAGAGATGACTTTTGTACTTTCAACAGTTTGAGCATGGGCTTTGCCACCTGAAAGCTGATTCTTTGTCACCTCAGAAACAGACACCGTTGTGAGAAATGAAGTTTCACTCCCCGAGTTAATTTCAGAAGATTTAACAACCTTTACAGAAGTATCATGCACATCAGGATTCTTAGCGTTCTCAGGATCTTTCCCTGCAAAAAATTGAGTTTATATCTAAGATCTTCTCTAAAACAAATGAAAAGACTTTTAACAACTTCAATACTACAATGCAAAATTTCACCTGGAGATTTGATAATACTATCTTGACATGAAGACGTGATCACTGTCTGTTTAGCTGAATCATCTGATCCTTCCAGTGATTTTAAATCCTGATCCCCAAGGTTCTGTGATGCTTGATCCTGGACAACACGTATTGATTCTTGAACATTGTTCGCTTGTAAGCTCTTTAATTCAGTGGCTTTTTCACCTAAAGTACTCCCTGATGAAATAGGTAAATTAGCAGTTTGATGTACATCCTGATGTGAAGCATCTGAAACGGGAGCTAATATTGGTGCCTGTTTCTTCCCCCTACGACGTGAAGCTCCAGTTTGTGACTTCTGATTTTGTACTTTACTTGGCATCTGCTCAGATTGATGAGTGGGTGCAGTTTGAACCGACGATGTATTAGAGGGTGAAGGATAGGGTGCCTGAGAATTCAAAACAGTCCCAGTACCCAAAGGATCCTTCCCACTGTTCAAAGAAGCAGAAGGTGGATAGGCTACTGCAGCAAAAGTGGGAACAGCTTCACTCTGGGAGATAGCTTGACCTGAAGGACTCACCAATTTATTATCCAATTTCTCATTCACCTTTACATCAGGACCAACAGAACCACCAGGGACAGGAGGTGGAATCATGACCTGCTTCTTTCCTCTACGTCTAATCCCTTCACTACCATGAATTTTCCGCCCTCTTGCTTGAATAGTTACAGAGACAGGAACGGCAGCTGCCTGCGAATTTGTTGAAATAGTCGGCACAGGAATGGCGGGATGTGCATTAGGAGAAACTCCTGTATCAGACTGCTGCACGGGTGCATTCACATTTGTAACTTCAGCAGCATGAGAAACAGAATCAGCAGCTGATGATGCTAAAAGTCCAGACCCAATTTCTTTTTGTAACTGTGTGTCTACTTCAACAGTTCCAGAAGTTACCGGAGGGCCCATCACAGCTGGGGACTTATCAGAAGTTATTCTTTTAGGTCTTCCACGACCGCGTTTGGCTGGAGGAGTTATTTCTTTGACTTGTTGTACAGGAAGACTCTCCACAGATGGCAATGTTGGGGCCACTGGAGACACAGCCACCACAGGTTGGGAGTTGGAAGTGGTAGATACAGCAGAGCTAGAAGTATTTGTTGGATAACTCATTTCTGCCATTTCTTTTAGTTTGGGTGAATCCGGAGCTTCAACCTGACACATCTTTTCAAACTCCTCCTCTGTCCATTGCTCTTCATACGAACGAACCTTCATAAAGTATGTTCACATTGTTTAGCAATTGCGTAGTACATCTAAAACACAAGGTAATGCACGAGTACGATTTCAATCTACTTTTTCATTTCTTCTGCTTTTCGCATATCACATGTCAAGTTATGTTCATCAAATTTACACATGATTAAGCCTATGTAAAACTCGTAATATGAAGGTAAGTCGAAGCAGACCATACTCATACAGAGAGCAAAAAACCAGGCAAGGAATACAATTGAACGCAAAAATCTGAACGAATAAAATTTAGCAAACCTCTCTTGCACGCTTTCCCCTGCCATATTGTTGAGTATCAAGGCCTCCAAGATATCCACCCTTTCGCTTTACTCCACTAGATTCTACCACAACCTTAGGCACGTCAGAGATCTTCATTGCTTCATAGAACTGTTTCAGGTCTTCATCAGTGACCAGACGAGCAGGAAGTGGAGGAATAAGATCAGATCCGTCAGCTGTCTGTCCATGCACCAATTTTTTCCATGTAGCCTGCAACATTTTTTTTGAGCTCCAATGAGATTCTCCGTTTCACAACAGCAGTTAAAAAGATATATGCCTGCTGATGAAAAACCTAAGCAAATACTCAATACAATACCAGCTCATCTTCCTTCCTCTTTTTGTCAACAGCCTCAAATATATCTAACTCTGTTTCGCTGCGAAAAAAAAAAAAAAAAAAAAAAAGAATAAATTCTTTTTTTTTTTTTT
>Ga0209700_102298_pt1 | contig 38994 bp, 21 predicted proteins | sample SiratroredBW_FD_187528 | JGI IMG/M metagenome (GOLD analysis project Ga0209700, IMG submission 187528) | Root nodule microbial communities of legume samples collected from California, USA - Siratro red BW (SPAdes) (version 2) | ecosystem: Host-associated > Plants > Roots > Nodule | place: USA...
AGGCTTGGAGGTCTACAATAGCTAAATCTTACTTTCTTTCTTTGTGTGTTAGTTTTAAGTCTTGCTCTTAATTCCTTTATGGTAGAAGAGTCTTCTTTTTCAACATGTTGTTTCGATTTCTTCTTTGATGGAAGGTGGATTGAACTTTTAGAAGTATGTGTTAGCACCAAGGGTTGCTAAATGATTTGATGAAACCAACAAAAGGATGAAGTCTACAAAGGATCAAACCTAGCAATGTGGATTGCATGAAGACTCATAGAGCTTGATGGAGTTTTTGGTCTTAGACTTAGGTTGTGTGTGTGTGAGTTTGGTTATGGTCTAAAGCCATGAGTTCCATGAGGTATCACTAAATGTAAGCTCCAAAATTTATTTTGATTAACAAAAAGAGGTTTAATAGTTTTGAAAATCTAAGTCTTTGGAATAATTTAGTAAACTACTTTTAGAATTCAAATTGCTGAATTTTTCAAAGTCACAGAAAAATCAATTGATTGAATGATTTATACAATCGAATGAGTTTTTAACAAAATTAAAACAATTTGTCTATATAAAGGCAAACACGTGTTTTCAAAGACATCTAAGACATTTTAAGCGAATACTTGTGAATTTTCTAGGAGAGAAAACTTATGAACACCTTTAGATCTTTGGAAATTGATTTTCACCAAGAAAATCCTCAAGAACACTAATCTTGGAGCCTTGCTTTGCATGTGAATTCGTGTAACTGTGGTTTTGATCCAGAGTTAAGTGTTTTACTCTGTTCTTAATTCAATTTGTAATTTGTTGAGTAGAATTACTGTTGTGATTGTTCTATTATTGATCATCTTTGTTCTGTGAGCGTGTTGTTACCAATTACATAGGGTTTGTAATTGTAACTAGTTTAGTGCACTGGGTTCTGCATAGTTTAGACAATTGTTGTAGGGTGAAGTGGGTTGTTTATTGCTGGGAGCAGTGGCTTCTTGTGGGTTGCAAGAAGTGTGTATTGTGTAAAACTGATCTTGGTGATCTTGATTAGTGAAATTCTTTGCTGGTTGGCAAAGGACTGGACGTAGCCCTTGAGGAAGGGTGAACCAATATAAATCTTTGTGTTCTTGATCTTTCTTTCTCTCTTCTTGAACACTTTGTTATATCTATTGTCACTAACTCAATTAACTATTCTTCACGCATAATGGATTGTTCTTCTTACTAGTGTTATTTTGAGTTCACTGGACTTATTATTTCATTTGTATAATTGACTGAATGTGTTCTGGATTATATGAGTTGAATTATGTGTAAAAAATATTTGAGCGAATTATCTTTTTTCTTTCGAATTGAATTGCAGTTGTATCTTGTTTAAATTTTCATCATTCAAAGATAATAGTGGAATAGTATTTAATGAACAAGTAAGTATTCTAATCTTTATAAACAATTACAAAAATAAAATTTTGTGTGATATAGTTCCAATGGAGGTTGGACATATCTTACTTTGCATACCATGAAAATTTGATAAGCAATCTATCCATGATGACCTTACTAATAAAGTAAATTTCACTCGTAAGGGAAAAAAGATTATCTTGGGTCCTCTCACACCCCACCATGTGAGAGAGGACCAAATAAAATGAGAAAAATATTAAAAAAAAGACTAAAGAGAGAAAAAAATAAGTAAAAAGCTCTGGTTTGTCATCTCTAAAGAAGTTGTTTAGCAAAAATCTTTGAAAAATAAAATTAAGATAAAATCTCTTATGCTTAAACAAACTCATTTTGCTTCTCTATTATAAAGGGGAAACTTGTTACCACAAGTCATGAACTTTGGGGTTAAAATGCTTTTTTTATAGAGTTTGATGTTTTGTTTCCCAAATAGTTTCTTCATGGACTTCCACCTATGAAGGGAATAAAACATGAAATAAATTTAGTTCTTAGAGTCAACCTACCTAATAGGCTAACTTAATAAGACTAACCCTAAAAAAAGTAAAGAGATAAAAAGTCAAATAAGTGACTTGCTAAAAAAGAGTTGGGTACAAAAGAGTCTCAGTCCTTTTGTTGTCCTAGTGTTGTTGGTCCCCAAGAAAGATGAGTCTTGAAGAACATGTATAGATTTTAGGGTCGTCAACAACATAATTGTAAAATATAGGCACTCAATTCCTAGACTAGATGACATGTTGGATAAGTTGCATGGAGCTAACATATTTTCTAAGATTAGTCTTAAAGAGTAGTTACCAACAAATACGAATTAAATAATGAGATGAACGGAAAATTACTCTTAAGGCCAAGTTTGGACTGTATGAATGGTTATGCGAGCCTTTTGGCTTGACCAATGCTTCTAGCCATCTCAAGAGATTAATGATTCATGTACTTAGAAATTGCATCTACATTTGTGGTCGTATATTTTGATGATATTTTAATCTATAGTAGGAGTCTATATGAGCACATATACCATCTTAGGCAAGTCTTAATTATTTTAAGGGACTGCTACCTCTTTACCAACCTAGAAAAATGTACTTTTTTTATCAAGAAAACACAGTCTTTATGGGTTTTAAGGTTGGGAAAGATGGTGCTCATGTATACCTTGAGAAAATAAAGGTTATCCAAGAATGGTTCGCTACTAAAAATGTGGGAGAAGTCTAAAGCTTTCATAGGTTAGCAAACTTCTATAGGAAATTTGTGAAGGACTTCTCCACATTTGTGAAACTCCTTTTAACGATTTGGTTAAGAAGGATGAGCCTTTCATGTGGGGTGAAAAACAAAAAAAAAAAATGCTTTGAAAATTTAGGAGATAAGTTAACCCATGCATTCATTCTAGTTCTTCATGACTTTTCCAAAACTTTTTAACTAGAGTGTGATGCCTCTGGTGTTGGAATAGGTGCAGTGTTACTTTAAGTGTTATCTTATTGCTTAATTTAATGAAAAAATTTGTGGACCCGCCTTGAACTATTCCATCTATTATAAAGAGCTTTGTGCTCTAATTAGAACCCTTAAAACATGAGAGCACTACTTAATGACTAAGGAATTCATCATATACAAAAATTATGAGTCACTTAAGTATCTCTGAGAGCAAGAAAAATTGAAAGAGGCATGCTAAGTGAGTAGAATTTCTGGAAAAATTCCCTTATGTTAGTAAACACTAGAAAGGGAAGAGTAATGTTGTTACTGATACTTTATCTTGAAGAGACACATTACTCATCACTTTAGGTTCCCATATCTTATGCTTTGATAACATAAAGAAGTTGTATATAAGCATTACATTAACTTCAAGAAACCTCTTTGAAAAATATGTTATGGCCAAGTTCAAGAGGGGGGTGAATTGAACACTTGAAAATTTTTGCAAACTGTTTGGTGAATGAATAATTTTTATGGAAACTATTCAAGAATATATGTAAAACAAACAACAAAGGATCAACAAACAGTTTCAGCACAATATCAATCAATCAGATGCAGTAAACTGTAACCAGAAAACAATACTTGAATACACAGTATATTGTAAAGTCAGTTCTGGAAAAGTTGAATCAAGAAATCAAAGAATTAGTTCAATTTCAAGTTTATAAAGATTTACTGATTAAAGAACCTTTTATTAACCAATACAAACTATGTTAAGTGTATTAAAACAGTCTTTAATCAATAATAGTGAAAGATTGAGTTTTCTGGAAAAACGAACTGATAAACAGTAAACCCAGTAAATTGCTAAACTGCAGATTTACATAAAATTGATATACTGGTTATTCACATATTCAAAGCATTTCAGATTAGACTGTGTTAAAATGGAATAAATGATTTTAGGTTATTGCTAAAAATGCTTTCATAAAAATGATGAAGTTATTCAATTAGCAAGATTCACTTAATTCTGAAAATTCAAGAAAATCAGCAAGAATTAGCAAGAACAGTAAAGAGAGAGAGCAAGAGAGATTCAAGACACAACAGATTTTTATACTGGTTCACCCAACAGCAGGGCTACGTCCAGTCCCTATCATACAGTAAGGATTTCACTAAAATTGATCAACCTGATCACGTTTACAACACTTGCCCACGGCAAGACAACACTGCACTCGCAGCAACCACTACTGAACCTACAGCAGACCAAGAAACACCACAGAATCCACTGTGTGCTTCAAGAACTCCCTTGCTGAAACCCACAGCAAGTCACAGTTATACAGAGTCCACTATATAACCCAGAAACGTCTCGCTGCACCCCGCAGTAGACCCCTGCTGAACCCACAGTAGAATAGGAAACCACACAGAAACCCACTGTGTGTTTCACGAAGACCCTTGCTGAAACCCACAACAAGTCACACCCTGTATAGAGCCCACTGTACAGAACAGAATTACCAACTCAGGTAACTCACAGCAGAATAACCTTCAATACAAAGAAAGATTAACACAGTCACAGCAATACAAGCACTTCTATACAACGAAATACAAAGATAATAAGGAAAGGGTATAAAAGGCTTAGTTTGATGATCGAATGAGTGAAGAAATTGTCTCAGTCAAATGAATGCTCCAACAGGAGTTCAAGAAAACAGTTCTTGATGAAAAAGTTGATTGATCTTGATCACTAGACTCAAGGGCGCTTTTGCTCTCTTTGAAATCTCAAATGTTCGTGCTCAGAAAATGTTAGAATGATTTTCGATTTTTTTCAAAAATTTCGCGCCAGATATTTATAGACAACTGTCATTTAAAAATTCAGTGTATTAATTTTTCAAATAGTCGACTGTTTTTCTCCAGTTAGTTAAAATAGTTGTTCAAAACACAAGTTTTGATTTTAATGCTTTTTCAAAACTTTTGTTAGTTCAGAAAAAGCTTGTGGAGCTTATCATTGATTGAGATTGCATGCATCACTGATTAGACCTCAAACTTACCCCACAACACACACTCCTAAGTTCTAGACCAAGTCTTCAATCTTCATGAAATCTTCATGCATTCTACATATGATCATAAGGTCTTGAACATCTTCACTTGGTTGGCTTCATCAAATCATCACAGTAGCCCACTAGTGCTAACACTCTTTATGAGTTCTACATTTATGAGAGGTATCTTTATAAAAAGGGAAAACTTTTTATACCCCAAGGATTCATTAGGAAGTTTGTAGTCCAAGAAAGTCATGAGGGAGTCTCATGGGCCATTTTGGAGTTGATAAAACTCTTACTCTTTCGAAAAGTAAATTTTATTGGCCACACATGAGAGTAGATGTTCAAAGGTTTTGCTCTTATATGCATGGTCCATCTCCAAGCTAAGTCTAGAGTAATGCACCACGGACTCTATTCACCCCTCCCCATAGCTAGCTCTCATCAGGTTGACATTAATATGAACTTTGTATTTGGTTTCCCAATGATCTAAAGGGACTATGATTCTATAGTGATGATAGTGCACCGTTTTAACAAAATGACTCATTTTATATCATGCCATAAAGTAGATATTATGAGTTATATCTCAAGACTTTTTTTTTTTTTAAAGAAATTGTTAGATTGTAAGGTCTATTTAAAACTGTAGTTGATGCAATTGGAGCTTCAATTGCATGCTTCAATGTGCTTCTTCTTGGAGGTTTGATGTTTTGAATGAAATTGGAGTAGATGCAATGGAATAATTGATGTTTGTAATGGATTAAAGTGTTTGAGATGGAATTTGGAGTGAATTAGGTGTGAGGTTAGGCCCACACACCTAGGACGGAGTAAAAGCAAGTCTAGAATAGAGACTACTTTAAGGAGAGATTTTGAATAAGAGTAAAGAGGCAAAAATTGGTCAGCATTTCATTATTTATTCAAATCTAAATTTTCAATTACGCAAGCTTCTTATTTATAGACTAAAAAATAACTTATATTGCAAGTTTCTCAAAAACTCTCCAATAAGAGCTTGACAAGTGGCAAGCCATGAGTGGAGAGGATTCTCTCCATTGGGAGAGTGTCATGTGACAAAGGTAGTGTGCAACCCAAGCTTCAAATACTCTCCAATGAGAGGTGGACAAGTGGCAAAAGAAGCTAAGAGAAGAAGTATCCATGTGGCACCTACTTGGAGTGGCATATGGGGCCTTCTTGGACTCATTTTTCCTAGGTGACACCTTGGAGGCTTCTTTCAAAGGTGACCGTCCACTTTTTCTTGTGCGCTTTAAGTCCCAAAATCCTATTTTACTTGACGCAAAATAAATTTTACAATACTCTATACAATTTTACAACTAGAGGTCTTGTGATCTTGAAACTCTAAAAATCTCTACAGTGATATTCTTCAATTTTGAACTTGGGCCCAAAAAATTATTTGGAGGCCCAAACAAACCCAATTAGGCCGAAATTCCAGATAAACTTCTGATCAAGGCTCTAACCCAATGACTTCTTTATTCTCGTCTGCAGTCTCGGAGACAAGTTTGTATAATGTTTGATAAAAATGTTAAATTCCTAAACCATTTTTATTTTTAAAAACTCTTTTAAGAAAGACAATTATGTATATATATATATATATATTATCCTTTATCTAATTAAACAAAGATAAATAAACCATTTTCTTTTTATTTCTTCTCGTACTACCAACCAATATAAAACAATCATATAACTTTAACTCGTTTTTCAATTTGCTTTCCTATAACTCTTTTTCTCTCTTAAACTATAAATATCTCAATTTCTTTATCAATAGAAAAGTCCATGACTTTTTTTCTATTTTTTTTTTAATTGAAGGGCCTGAAACACCTCATACCCGGGGTCCTAATCCAACTTGTTTTTGTTTATTAATATTGTATTTTTAATTGATGATGTGTTAGCATCGGCGGTTTTGTCGTACATGTAGAAGCTGAAGCATTTGGTATCCCTTGTCAATTTCCATCATAATTCAGCTTTAATACAATAGTCAAGCCGCAACCAAAATAAATAATTTCTCTTTTGTAAACCAATGTTTCCATTTCCTCATCCAAACTCACATTTCCACCCACCAATAATTAATATAAGAAAATTCCATGATTCTTGAACCAACTCCATCGATTGGCTAAACCTAATCATAATCATTTATTATAATCATATAATATGAAACATATGAAAAGGGGAAAAATTATGCAACTCGCTGTCCCTAATCATAATATCATGGATTTGTTTTTAAAGAAACAACATAGATGGGAAAACAGGTTTAATTTATTTCTCTCTATTAAGCAAACTTTTTTATAATGTCATATAAAAATATTTAAATCTAGAATATCATATACCATAACCTGGTATTATTAAGCAGATTGTAGCAGGTTACCTTTATGAGTTAATTATCAATATACTTCATTAATTGTCACGGAGTTCATATTGTCACCGAGTCTATATATTTGATTAACCTATAAACCTTTACAAATAGAATTATAATTCATTTCTAGCAGAAGTAAACTCACAAATAACACTATAAATAAAAAATACAATAAAATTTAACATGATTTGATACTTAAAATCTTACATCCACAAATATTTAATAAAAGTATTCTATTATTCAATATACTATTTTTTATAAAAGAAAAATTCAAATTCTCTAATGTAACTTTTATAGAGATAAAATTATAAATTTTCTCATAAAAATTTTATAAAGATAAAATTATAAACCCACATATACAATTTATAATTTTTACAAAGGTAAAATTACAAACCCTCTCGTAATAAACAATTATACAAATTTTCTGTATACCTGAAAAACTTATTGATTTTTTATGAACGCACTTAAATCAACTTTTTATTTTTGTAATAGTTTTTATTTTCTTTTCATATTAATTAATCTAGAAATTTGACGAATACCCAGTTGAAAATAATAGAAAAAGGAGATTAACATTCAAAAGTTATGAAGGAAAAATATCACATATTAATATTTCATCTTTTGTAGATTGGATGGACATCCACTAGAGATGAATTATTAAGCGATTTCCCAAAGAAAATTATTGTATGAAGGGCGAAGTGGGTTTTCAAGAGGATGAATGACTTAATAGAAGACCATAAGTGTTTTAGTGCTTCTGAAATATGATGCCATAAAGTTCCAGCAAGATCCTCTTTTTCTTAGTGCAATCAATATAAGATTAAGACAAGACACTTGCAGTTACTTGTTAAGTAGTTGGAAGTTGCTTCTGAATATCGTTTAAAACATAACACGTGAGATTTTTATTAAGGTTAATATTAACGGTAAATCGATAAGACAAATATGCTAGGCACCGGCCAATCTCCAATCAAAATCTAGGACGTTTTAAAAAATTAGTTTTAATGACATAAATAGTTTACAGCTATAAACTAAAAATTTGTGACTATTAATATCATGTGACAATAATTAAATCATCAGTACTCTTGTCAGCGTGACAATAATTTTGGATGTCATTAAAATCAAACTTTATTGTGATAATAAAATTATCACTAATAATTTTACATAATAGTGACAATAACAAAATATTATGAATATAAAACACAATTGTGATAATAATAAAATATCATAAATATAAATTAGTTATTATTACTATTAATTTATTATAATTGATAGTATTTTATTATCAAAATTTATATTATAATTAGCTATGAATTATTTCTAATTATTAATATTTTATCATTATTATTATTAAAAGTGATAATAGGTTTAACAAATATCATATCATAATTAATAGGTAAATTATATTTAAAATTTTCAAATATATATTAATTAAAATAAATAAATATAAAAGATTCATTACATCTAAAAATGCAACAAATAAAATATGTAACAAGAACTTGAAACATAAATAATACATTGTGCCCAAAGCAAAATCCTCTGACCATTCTGTCCACCTCTTTGGATCAATTAGGCCATCCATGAAAGACTGCATGCATACTCCTTCCAAGGCCTACCCAAATATGTCTGTATCCCATTATAGTTACTAGTAGCATCACCCAAATCACTGGCTGCTATTATGCAACAGTTCTGTATGGAGATGGCAGTGTTTTGGTTATCGACCTGGTGTTGTGATTGCATTGAATTGGTTTTGCATAGGAAGTCTTGGATACATGCTATAATCCTGGAATACTGCTGCTGCATTGCCGAATATAAAATGCCATAAATGTCACATTTTTTGTAGAATTGCCACAGGGATTCTACGTATGTCTTGGTAACCCTCGAAACTGCAATTGTAGAACGTGGACATGTTCGCCCCATTTCTCACAGCCACAACTTGCTGCTTGCTGTACCCAGCAGTGTTAGGAAATGTTATGTTCACGGTAATAAACCCTTTTCCAACAACAACTGCACAACACACAACACACACAGATGTAGCAGACACATTACAGTCTAACTATGTCACACAAATTTTTCAATTACCACAATACATATATTTAATATCTTGTTTATATAAATCAAAATTGTTATAATATTTTTTTTTTTTCAAATAAATGTGTGTGTGCATGTGACAATTTTAGTAGCCATATTACATAGGTATTTACGCACCACTATATTAATGCTGGATTTAACAACATGTGACTAACTAATTTGATTTCTATCCTTGTATGGCTAAAGTGCTGCAAATTAATTCGCATGCATGAACATAAAATACATGACATGATATGCAACGTGAGCTTTGAACATGGCTTACCAAAAGTCGTAGATTGGAAGTGGTCCAGCCATCGACCATGCTGCGATCACCAGTAAGCACAGTGCGGTTAATGCCATCTCCAATCAACATCAGGTTGAGCTTGCTCTTAAGAATAGACACGTACTCATTGTAAATCCCCACAACACATAGATTACATGTTTTCCGTTGTTGGTGCCACTATTTTCTGGTGCAGCAGCCACTGCATCATTTATAGTGGTGAGGATAGTACAAGTTAAAGAAATCATCCTTATCCAAATCTTTGGAAACAGGAAGAAAACATTTTATAATTATTCATTAAAACAAAAAACATTGATACTATTAGCTTCAGGAGGACAGATGCAAGACTTCCAATTATATCTCAATCAAGACACAATTTTTGTGACATGTCAACTCGTTAAGCATCAAGAACTCGTTAAGCATCAAGCACAAGCACCTTAATACTTATTATCGTTACTAAAATACATTCTTTAATTACTGACTTTTTTTTTCCATTTTCACCATTGGTTCCATCCTTGCGTTAATAATCACTGCTTTCTATTTCATCATCCACATTGTCATCATCAACACCACCATCCTCCAAATCTGTTTCACTACACTAGTGGAAAAAACACATTTAAAGGCGGGATATAATCGCGGTTAAAAAATAACGGCAATAAAAAATAACGCTGTTTCACTACACTAGTGGAAAAAACACATTTAAAGGCGGGATATAATCGCGGTTAAAAAATAACGGCAATAAAAAATAACGCGGTGGCATTTTTGAAATTAATTATTTTTTTTAGGGCTCCATCACTCTTCTCCCTTTTTTTGCCGCTATTTTGGTTTTTCTTTCCCCTGTTTTGGTTTTGCGTTTAGGAGGAAGAAGGGGTTATTGCTTCAGCAGCGTTGAAGGGGGTTCTTGCAGGAAGAAGGGATTATTGCTTCAGCAGCGTTGAAGGGGGTTCTTGCAGGAAGAAGGGGTGAATTAATAGAAGTTTTTTAAGGTTGTAGCGGCTAAACAAGAATGTATAAAAAGGGATTCGAACCCACAACCTCTTATTGGAAATCAAACGCTTTATCCACTAGGCCAAAGACACTCTTTAATTTTTTTTTAGTTTTAAAATATAAAAGACATACCACCGCGGTTGTTATAGACAACCGCGTTTGTATGTACCATACTAGCGCGGTTTTCTGCTACAACCGCGTTTGTATGTGTCATACCAGCGCGGTTTCTTATGAATCGCGGTAGTATGTTATACTTTTCATCGCGGTTGTACAACCGCATTTGTATCTTCAATACTTTTTATTGCGTTTGAATTCATCGCGGTTGGACAACCGCGCTTGTATACCTTATGCAACCGCGATTAAATGTCCTTTTTGTACTAGTGCTACCATCAGCAATGGAATCACAAGCTGACAAGTGGAAATTGCAGATTCAGTAGCAGTCACTGCCTCTGTTGTTTTAAGATCAGTGACACCAAGCATCAAATCCATTTCAGATTCATTTCCAGTTAAAAATACAACAAATAAAAAATATAACCAAAGCTTGAAACATAAATATATCAAATATCTCAACCCTTACACAAATAACAAATATAAGTTCACCATTGGAAGAAACAACAACCACAAAGAATGAGATGTGAAACAACCCCATAACCACAAATATGCCCCACACCTATAATAGAGCTACAACAATAACCTGTCTCGATCACAATACAAAATGACACTACAAGAAGACTAATATGTACTAAACCTTTGGATAGAAATTGACCTTAGAACTACTCTTACTCTTAAAGAGCAATAAACATTGTCCATATTATCTTCAAGGATTTTGATCCTGGAAAATAAATAAAATAAATCATGAATATGAATAAAAATATTAATAATATTTTAAAAATGTAAAGATATAGAAATATTAATAAAAAAATAAATAATAATACAACTAACTTTGTTTGATGGAACATTTGAAGTGCTAAAAGATAAACTTCCTAATAAAGTAGCCATTTGATGTCTCATCTCCCTTTCAATATCTTGCTTCATTGGGTCATGTTAGATTTTCATAGCAAGTTGGTGAGTTTCGATTAGTTGATGTTGAGACTGTAATTCACTTTGAAGTTAAAGGTTGGTCTCTTCTTGCTTTTTAATAACATTGGTCAAATTTTTCACTTCTAACTCTAAATCATTTGCTCTCTTTTGTGCATCCTCCATTTGACTTTGAACAAGTTGTCTCTCTACACTTCTTTTCATATTGACACACTTCCTATACCTTGTGAGTTATTTGGTTTTGTTCCCAATACAAATTTAAAATGTTTTACCAATGAGATAGGTGCTCTTGAAATTTCTTCTTTATATACTTCACCCACATTTTTTAAATTGTCCTATGCAATATTATGAAACATGTCAACAAACGAAAAAACAATAAAATAACTTTTGATATCTCTCTCTCAACTCCATAATCCAAATTTCTACACTCAAATTGTAAAACTTTAACGAGATAAAAATATGACTTTTAAATCTATTACAAAAGAAGTGAAAGTAATTTTTTTACTTACCATAATTTGTTCCCCATTGGGAATGCACCAAGTTCCATCAGATCTCATTCATGTGGCCTTCCGCACTTCCACTGCATTTGGCCATTCATTACTTTTTAATTCATCTTTCTATTGAAATTAATTAAATAAGATAATATAATGTTAGATTAAATAAAAGAAAAAAAAAACACAAACTTGTGTATGTGAAACATAAAAATATCATATAAAGCTTAACATAAAAGAAACATTACCATTTCAAATGCCTTTTGGACAATTAATTTTGTGCCACTAACTGACTTGATTTCTTGTTTACTTCTGCTAACTTTATTTTTCAAACTCCTTCCCTATAAATGTAAAAATAATTTAATATTATAATATAAAAATATGTAAAAAATAAATTTCAAACTTTAGATATAAATATATAAATAATGTAACTTACATTAAATTTAAAATCATTCCATTTATTATTTATTAACCAATTCCAATCTTCAGGGCGTATATCATTTGGTCTACCTTTATTTTGGATGTAAGTTTGATGTAAATGATAATGCTTGTTTCTGTATTGGTTTTGCGACTGTTTCATTGCATGTTTTCTATCTTCTTCCTTCAAACATAATGCATCCTAAAGTCATAAAGTTAAAAGAAATACCAAATAGAACATTGTTAAAATACATTTAATATATAAATCAAAATTAATTAACTGTACAAATTATACTAACCTTCATATGTTTCCACATTATATTTTGATCATCTTTAGAAATCTCTTTCCAAGTCTTAACTTGTAAAGGAGTTTTTTTGCCTTATACACATAGTTGTATCAGCTTTGAAATATTTCACATGTTTTCCACAAAGCTTAAAATAAGGAAGAGGAAATTGGATATCAAATTTTGTCCATCACCATTAACTTTTCTCTTTTCTTTGGGAGTTTCACATTAATAGTGTGCCCACATCGCTTCTTAACATCTTGACCTAAATTAAATTAAGAAAAATAAATCAACACCAATTTAAGCACTTGAGATTTCTAATTTTAGAAAAAACATGTTCTTCAAGTATCTGTACTTGTTTCAAGTTGCTCAACATCACTCAACTTAGAGGCATTGACCCTTTTAGAGCTTAATTTTAGTGATCTTGTTATCTACAAAATATAAATGTAAATAATCACAAAAGTTAAAGAAAAATATATATTAAAAAATAAGATAAACTATTAGATGAAGAAAAAGCCAATGTGATGACAGATGGAGAATGAGCAGTAGGACTTGATATATAAATTGAAGTGTAGTGGAAGTAGTCATAAGCTAAAATACTCGGTAATTTCTACATTTAAGCCAATCCAACCAGACCAAACTATTTCATTTACAAACACATGCAAGATTCAATATACCCAACAAAACCTCATGAAAGAATTATTTTACATATATGAGAAGCAAGTACAAGTATTATCTAGAACTAACGAATAATTAAATCATGTTTCATTATCAATCTAAATTAGATTTTATATATATATATATATATATATATATATATATATATATATATATATATATATATATATATATATATTATTGGCACAATTAAACTAAACATAAACATTTCATAAGATCCTCATTATATACCTTTTTTTTGCTATTATCTTTCATCTTCTTCACTAGAGTGTTGAAATTCTTCTACTTCTTTGGGCTTATACTTTTTGTCATGCTCTTCATCTCTTTTCTTTTCCTTCTTGTCTTTGGTATTTTGAATTGAAACTTTCAAAGAATAAGTCGTATGTGATAATCCCAAAGCCTCTAATCTTACTTTGGTTTTTGCAATTCTTTGTAATCTTTGTTCTTTATAGTTAAACATGTTTTGCTCTTACAAAAACAATTACGTATTTTCTATTAATCTTTTCACCTACATTTGAGACAAAAAGATAACAAATAAATAATCAAAATTTGTTACAAATGGTCAAATAAAAATGAATATCAATGCTAAAAGAACACATCCGTCCCCATCTCAATGGTGATATTTCTCATTAAGAGGTGATCACATAGCATTTGACTGTAGAAAATTGTTAGGCTAAAAGAGGTATTCAGGCTTATGGATACTCAATTTACACGTCTTCATGTGTACGTATATTACTAATTAGTTTTATTAATTTATTTAGTTGACACTTGGAAACTGTTTAGAAAATGATTTGTTGAAAAGGTATATAGGGAAGAATTCATAGATTGAAGACTGCATAATCAAACAAATTGAATCTTAGTCTCAAGTTAATTAGATCTGGACAACCAACAATAGAAACTGAGTAGGATGATGGAGTTTTGCAAGCAAGTAATAGAATAGTCAAAAGCCCTAGTGGTTTGATACCCTACCTGAGGATAGTATACAAATCTCTGCGACAATCCTTTAGATGCCAAATTCGATTTATATATATAAATTATTTTACGAACACTCAATTTATAATGCTGAGGATAGTACAAGTTAAAGAAACCATCCTTATCCAAATCTTTGGAAACAGGAAGAAAACATTTTAAAATTGGAAATATTTCAAATGTGTATTACTATGCTGCAAACAACCCTTTTGAGGCCACCATAGCCAAGCATAGAAGTTATGCAAACACCATTAGATATCTGACTCCTCCAGTGGAAAATGCTGGACTAAACAAAGGTCTTAAGCAGTTAAGTGAGCTCATCTCCTTATATTAGTTACTCAAAGACACTGGTTGTGGGGCACAAATTGTGAGTTCAATTATCAGCACAACTAAACAGTGCAATCTTGACAAAGATGTGACACTGCCAGATGAGGGTGAGGAGATCCCACCAAAAGAGCGCGATCAGGTGGTTGGAAAGGTGTATTCCAAGATCATGGAGACTGAGTCTCGTCTATTACCTTGTGGGTTTCATGTCATTATTGAGCCTCCCTTAGCTTTGGAAGTAGTTGCTACACAGGTGAACATTGTTGCACTTGATCATTCTGAAGATGGTATTTCTTCTTTTCCATCAATATTAGCTGACATTGTGGGAAGAGATATAGAAGATGTGTATAGAGGCAATAACAAAGGAATATTAAAGAATGTAGAGCTTCTTAGGCAAATAACAGAGGCATCACGTGGAGCAATCGTTGCCTTTGTGGAGTGCACTACCAATAATAAGGGTCAAGTTGTTGATGTAGTTGATAAGCTTAGCTCTATGGCATAAATGAGCCATCGATTTAGTACTTGTTAGACACCAAATTTTATCATGCTGATAGGGAAAAACTTATAACCTTGTTCTAGGGAGGATGCTTGAAGTTGGTTGTGGGTGATAATGAAGTGGGAAATTTAAAGCAAGCCTTGGAAGGTAAATATGTTGAGCCAGGGCCAGGTGGTAGCCCCATAAGAAATCCTAAAGTTTTTCCAATAGGAAAGAATATTCATTCCCTGGACCCACAGGCTATTCCTACAACTGCTGCAATGCAGAGTGCCAAAATAGTGGTAGACAGGTTGATTGAGAGGTAGAAAGCTAAGAACGATGGAAAATATTCCGAGACAATTGCACTTGTATTGTGGGGAACTGATAATATTAAAACATATGGTGAATCACTGGCTCAAGTCTTGTGGATGATTGGTGTGATGCCAGTGGTTGATACCTATGGTAGGGTAACCCGGGTGGAACCTGTCAGTCTTGAAGAGCTTGGAAGGCTTAGGATTGATGTTGTTGTTAAAAAACTGTTGATGACTAAGTTAAAAGTTTTGCACAAGAGTTATCTAACATTTTGTTTTATTATGATGTTTGTTGCTACGTTGCTTTGGCTGCTCATTTTCTATTTATTTATTTATTCATTACTCAGATGAACCTTCTAGACAGAGCAGTGAAGATGGTTGCTGAATTAGATGAAGCAACAGAACAAAACTATGTAAAGAAGCATGCATTAGAACAAGCTCAAGCCCTAGGAGTTGAAGTTCAAGAGGCAACAACAAACTATTTATACTTTCTATTGTGGGCATGAGTGGGTTGGGTAAGACCTCACTCACCCAACATGTATTCAATGACCCAAGAATTGAAGGTAAATTTGATATTAAAGCTTGGATCAGTGTTCCACAAGAAAATGATGTTCTCAATGTATCAAGGGCAATTCTTGACACAATTATTGTTTCAACTGATCATAGTCTACCGCAGGAAGTGGTGTAGAGAAGACTGAAAGAAAAATTTATGGAGAAGAAATTTCTTCTTGTTTTGGATGACGCTTGGAATGAAACACAATCTAAATGTTTATTCAATGAAATTATCACAATTTGCATTCGATTATTTTCCGTTTTGCATTCGATTATTTTCCGTTTTGCATTCGATTATTGACTAGAATCTAAGTCTGCTATATATCATTCAAAATGTAAGCACAATAAAAAAAACAAGGAAAAGTATTAGCTCATTTTCCATCTCTTATTCTAAAGAGACTCTCAGTCCTCGAATTCAAGGAATTACTTCTGATATTCTTCTCTTTTCTTAAAAAAATATAAGAAGAGAAGATAAAATTATAATTAAACAAGAAATGAGAGACATACCCTTCTACTGCTACAAGACACCTGCTTTTAGGAAGCAAACAAAGAAATTATGCCATTTTATCTATAGATTAAGTTTGAGCATTAAACTATAGGATAAAACACATTTCACATTTGCGGTTGTGAAATGCGAGGTTTTTCGTAGTCACGGTTTTACTGCTTCATTTTAGGGTATGTGTTGGTTGAAGATTTTGTGGAACGAGGGCTTCACTGCAATCTCATAATCAAGCGTTCAGTTTCCGATTTGGAACAACGTAGGATGGTGGGCTCGGGTTGGGTTTCAGATTTGAGAACGATTAAATTAGGAATATATACGTAAAATTGAAAGAGCCAAAATTTTCTGAATGTCTCGTTAGATTGGAGGGCACAATATCTGAAAAATTGAAAGCAGCAAAAATTTTGTGGAGGTGTCAGTTAGATTGAGAAGCTAAAAAATTGAAAGTGGCAAAAATTAGGAAGCTGAAAAATTGAAAGTGGTAAAAGTTTTGTTAAGATCTCTTTGAGCACAAAGTAATGGGCCCAAAAAAATTTATTTTACGATGTCCATGGGAAAAGTTCAACAATAATTTATTTCAATCTAAAAGAATCATATATGAGCAGTTGATCACAATTGGGATAAAAAGAAATTATGTTATATGGGATCTTCATGGAGAACTAGCGAAGGAATATTATGAAGATAATGACAAGAAAAATTATAGTGATCGGATTCAAAGTATGTGACATGATATTAAGAGTGCTATTAATGTTGAAGACACCAAAGAAAGCAAGGAAACAAGGTATATAACAAGTTCAAAGTATAATACGATGAATGAAAAATATTTAAGTTTTATAAACTACTAGATGATGTTGAACAAGAGTTATATCCTGGTTGTAGAAACTTCACCAAGTTATCATTTATCGTCAATTATTGAATATCAAATGTCTTTTTGGTTTGAGCGCAAAAGCAATTGATGTCATACTTACTTTGTTAACAAAAGCATTTCCACAAGGAAATAAAGTTCCTGAATCGTACTTTGAGGCTCGAAAAATTATTCGTGAGCTTGGGCATGATTACACCAAAATAAATGCTTGTATGAATGACTGCATTCTTTATTGAGGTGACTATTTGAAATCAACTTCTTGTCCAACCTGTAAATTTCCCTGATATAAAGATCCACATAAAAAGTTACCTCATAAAGTTATGCACTATTTTCCTTTAGCCCCAAGGTTACAACAATTGTACGTGACATCTAATACTGCTAAAGAGATGAGGTGGCACAAAGATAGGCCTTTTAATAAAGATGGAAAAATGAGACATATGGCTGATTCTATTGCTTGGAAGAATTTTGACTCACATTATCCACATTTTGCAGTAGATTCACGTAATGTTAGACTTGGTCTAGCAAGTGATGGTTTTAATCCATTTGGAAAGATGAGCAATTCATATAGTGTGTGGCCAGTTGTTTTAATTCTGTACAATTTGCCACCTTGGAGGTGCTTAAAAGATCCTTATTTCATATTGTCAACACTTATTCCAGGTCCTAGAGTTCCTGGAAATGACATTGATGTATATTTACAACCTTTGATTGATGAATTGAAAGAATTATGGGAGATCGGTGTAGAGACCTATGATGCGTTAATGAAAGAAACATTCCAATTATATGCATTGATTTTGTGGACTATTAATGATTTTTCCGCATATGAAAATCTATTAGGATGGAGTACTAAAGGAAAATTTGCATGTCCTTGTTGTAACGAGGATACATGGTCCTTGAATTTACCAAATGGAAAATAAAATTATTATATGAGAAGTCATCGATTTTTGCCACTTGATAATTCTTGGAGAAATAATGCAAAAGCTATCGATGGTACTAAAGAAAATCGTCCAGGTCCTAGACAATTATCTGGAGATGATATATTTCAACAATATCAACAATTTGACCAGGTTAGTGTTATTATATGTTTTTTAAAAATATTATCTAAACTATTACTTTCTTTATTATATATTTAAATACTTTTTTAAAATTTAAATATCAAAATTTTTATCTTAATTAAAAATAGAATTAAAATATTGAATTAAATGTTTGAATATATACATTATCATTTTTATCTTATTTATTTAAATTTATTTTTAAATTTAAATATTAATAGTAGATAATATACCTTTTAATATAAATATAAAATAATTCAAGTAAAAGATAAAAAAATAACTTTTTCTTTTCGTTATATCTTATATTAACTAAATTTTTATATTTAAAATTATTATTATGACATAAGTTTATGAAATGACATATTTCGAATATACAAACTAGATTAATATCTAATTAAAGTGTATTAACTAATTATATTTAAATAAATAATATTTTATATTTTTTAGTTAATTATAATTATTTTGTTATCTTTCTTTATACATTAACTTGTTATTTTTTTTATATTCTTTTATTAGTATCTATATCTTCATATTTTTATTAATAATAAATATATACAAGTTACGTTTGGTAAGTTTGTCAAGAAAAGGAAGTGAGGAAAAATTCAATTATCTAAGAATTGGAAGAAAAAAGTATTTTTTTAGTTACCTTATTAGAGATGTCTAAAATTACAACACAATTTAGATGTCATGCATACTGAAAATAATGTTTGTGACAACATAGTAGAAACATTGATGAATCTTGAAAAAAAGACAAAGGACAATGTAAACTCCGGATTTGATCTTGCCCATATGGGGATACATCTAGAGCTTTATGCCACCATGATTGAGGAAGGAAAATATACATTTTCATATGCATGTTATACCATGTCAGCTCAAGAAAAACATGCATTTTGTGAAATTTTAGTTGATTTAAAGGTTCATGATGGTTATTTATCCAATATTTCTTGATGTATAGATGTTTAAGGGAGGAAAATATATGGGATGAAAAGTCTTGATTGCCATGTATTTCTACATCGCTTTCTCCTTCTTTCAATTCTTGGTGTTCTTCGAAATGAAGTTTGTGAGGCCCTAATTGAACTCAGTTATTTTTTTAGAGAGTTATGCTCTAAAATATTGAGTTTAGACACTTTACACATGATAGAAAAAATTATAGTTTTGACCTTGTGTAAGTTGGAGAAAATATTCCCACCTTCATTTTTTGACATAATGGTCCATTTACCCATTCACTTGGTAGATGAGGCAAAGATTGTTGGCCCAGTGAAATATCGTTGGATGTATCCAATTGAAAGATACCTTCGTAGGCTCAAATCATATGTAAGAAATAAGGCTCGTCCAAAAGGATGTATTGTTGAAGCTTATTTGCACAAGAGTGTGTGCACTTTTGTTCTAGATATTTGGATGGAGTTGAGACAAGATTAAATAGATATGGAAGAAATTATGAAGGTGATTTACAACAGTTTAATAAATCAAAGTTTAAAATTTTTCTACAAGTTGGAAAACCATTGCATGTAAAAAAAAATATGTTGAGTTAAATGTAGTAGAACAAGAGCAAGCAAGAAATTATGTTCTCCAAAATTGTGATGAAGTCTCGCTTTTTTATTGAGTAAGTGATTTTTTTAAATTACACATTTATATTCCTGTAGTTATATATAATTTATTATAACTATGTATTTTATGATCAGATTGCATAAACAAGAATTGGAGAAAGCAAGTTCAAAAAATGTGGAGCAAAAGACATCAAAATGAATTTTTTAAATGGTTTAAAAAATATGTAAGAATTATTTAAATCTGATTGAGTATGATTAAATAGGTTAAGCACATTTATCTTATTATTTTTGTTTTCAATAGGTTGGGCTTTTGAAAAGAGAAGGCGACACAAGAATAAATAAGTTATTATTCCACTTGGCTTGTGGACTAGATTCACGTGTTTTTCGATATATCAGTTATTTGATAAATGGTTGGAGGTTTAATATAAAGGATCGAAGGTTTAATATAAAGGATCGAGATATGTACTTGAAATTACAAAATAGTGGAATTTTAGTTAGAGGTGATGAGAATACAGGTAATTTGAATTACTTTGGTGTCTTGACAGATATTATTGAATTAGGTTACTCTAGTGGAAATCACGTTTTATTTAGATGTAATTGGTGGGATGTGTATTCCAAGGAGAGAGGATATAAAGAAAACAAATATGGATTTGTTCTTATTAACAGTAAACATAAATTAAGGACTAATGAGTCATATGTCTTAGCTAGTTAAGCTCAACAAGTGTATTATGTTAAAGATACCAAAGACCCTAATTGGCTAGTAGTAATGAAAACAAAGCCTCAAGATTGATATGATACGTCAGAAGAAGATACAAATAAGGTGTGTCAAGAAAACAAAGACATTTGCTCAATTTTATTTACATTTAATGCGTCAGATAATGAACATGGGTTTTCATTGGATAGAAGTGACTTAGCCCAAACTACAACTAGTGGAAATCTAATGATGTCTATGTAAGTTATTGATGAGGACGACGACAACGAATGAAGTGATGATGCAAGTATTGATTTAACAGATGATGAAGAAAATAATATTATTGATGAAGATGATAGTGATGAAAATTGATTATTATTTTATATCATTTTGCAAAATAAACTTTGTTATTAGTTACTTATATTTTTTCAATGATCTATATTTAAATGAATCATTTCTATTTTTTTATTTCCATCCACATATATCTATATAAATATTATTTACTTTAATATTCATATATAGAGAAAATAATTTAGATAATTTAAATTTTATATGTTAAATTCAAATAATAAATTTAAATTTGAAGTGAATATATTATTTATTAATACCATAACAAAAAGTATAAAGGTATAAATAGATGGTTAAAAATATCTAAATAAATGTAATAATTGTAAAATGGCACAATGGAACAATAGTTGTGTTTTTAACAAAAGGTTATGGGTTTAGACAATAATTTAGTATTTTTTAATATTATTATATGATATTTTATGTTATATGATCATTATTAATTTATACAAATTAAATAAATTTTTATTAATTATATTCATATTAAATTTATCATATGATATTTTATATTAATAAATAATTATTTGTGACTTGTATAGTTTTTCATTTTTAAAGAACTTTTGTGAAAAATTAAAAATAAAAAATCACAACTAATATACAAAATAATAATAAATTTAATATCTTGCATTATTACAAAAAATAATAGTGACTTATGAAAAGAAAATCATAAATTTAAATAAATTTGTGACATAAATATTTTTGTAATTTTCAAGTGGTATATTAAAAATAAAGTTGTGATTATATTAAGGCATTGGGTTTGTGGGTCTTCTTTCTTATATGTTGCTCAATAATCTCATTTCTACTAAATGTGGGACTTGGACTCACACTTGGATACCTAACAATCTTCCCCTCAAGTGAGAGTCCCTTCCACATTGGTACACTCCCCCTCAAACGGAAGCAATTTCAAACACGAGTACCTCACTTCACAAAGACTCTCACTTGAGGGAGAAATTGTTAGGTATTCAAGTGTAAGTATAAGTCTCACATTGGGTAGGAATGAGAAAGTTGAGCAACATATAAGAAAGAAGACCCACAAACCTAATGCCTTAAGGTTTTAGGTTGAAGGTGGTGTCATTCCCTTATGTGGGTTGGCTCTTGTCTTATTCTTGTGAGATCTCCTCGGTGTTTTTCCCCTCGAAATTTCTCATCAAGTGGTATCAGAGTTGATGGTTCGTCTTTGTCACCGGACGAATGGGCTTAGTTTGACCTTGTATCGAAAGTCTTCCTGATGGAGGTTTAAGGCAAATGTGTCCGTATAAGTGTGTGAACGACGGTAGAAGTAAGGGGTCGTTTGCTTCCGCTCGAGGGGGAGTGTATCAATGTGGAAGAGGGACTCTCACTTGAGGGGGAGATTGTTAGGTATTCAAGTGTGAGTCTAAGTCCCACATTGGGTAGGAATGAAAAAGTTGAGCAAATATAAGAAAGAAGACCAACAAACCCAATGTCTTAAGGTTTTTGAGTGAAGGTGGTGTCATTCCCTTATGTGGGTTTTGGCTCAGTTCTTATTATTTAAGATCTTCTCGGTGTTTCCACCTCGGATTTTCCCAACAAGCGGTATCAAAGCTGATGATTTACGGCTTGGACGAGAACAATTTGATCCCTGTCCTAACGGAGATTTCAGGCAAGCGTGTCTCGTATAAGTATGTGAACGGCGGTACAAGTGAGGAGTTTGTGAGGTACTCGTGTTTGAGGGGGAGTGTACCAATGTGGAAGGGACTCTCAGTTGAAGGGGAGATTGTAGGTATCCAAGTGTGAGTCTAAGTTCCACATTGAGTAGAAATGAGATTGTTGAGCAACATATAAGAAAGAAGACCCACAAACCCAATGCCTTAAGGTTTTGGGGTGAAGGAGGTGTCATTACCTTATATGGGTTGGCTCTTGTCACATTCTTGTGAGATCTCCCCGGTATTTCCCCCTCCGATTTTCCCAACAATAGTGTTATAGAAAAATCTTAATATATTTTGTTATTGTAGCTAATATCGTCTTTCACATCAGAAAATAATCATTCTTGTTACTATATCTAGATTGTGGTAGTGTGAAAAGAAATGACATTAGTGACACATTTCTTTTCATTAGAAACTTACTTAGATATTAGTTTATGGTCTATCATTGTTATTCAATTAAACAATGTTATTAATTGTGAAAGGTTATTAATTGTGAAAAGTTCATAAGTCAATTTTAAAGACATGACAACAAAATATAAGATAATGAAATTTAATAAGAATAATTTATTTTGTTGTGGAAAATGGAAGATGAGAAAATTTTTGAGAAAACATAATTGTGTAGATACAATTGAAGAAATATTTTTAGACATCATAGATCAAAGGTGGAAAGAAATGATGAGAATTTTATTGCAAATTTGAAGTTGGCAATAGCTGATGTGGTTTTGTGGAAAATATTACTGCGAAGGAGCTATGTGACATTTTCATCAAATTGTACAAGGCAAAGTCACATCACAAGAGAATGTTTTTGAAAAGAAAACTTTACACCCTTAGAATAACTGAGCCCATATCATTGATGAACCACATCAAAAATCTGATGTCTTATTTTTCCAACTTCCAATGACAAATTTCATGATAGTTAAAAATGATTTTTTCAAGCTTCTACTTCAAAGTTTACCTAATTCATATATCAATTTATCATAAACATAATACATATTGATAAATGTCTACATTTAAGGATATTGTTGAAACTATTCTTGAAAGGAACCTAAGCAAAAAATTAAGGTGGAAAGTTCAAAGTAAGTAGAGTTTTGACATTGATGAAAGGTATCAACAGAACATGACTCTAGTGAGAGTAAAAATCATGGTAAATCAATGGTATATTGAATCAAATTTTGCATTAAAAAAATGAAGTAGAGATGATGAAAATGTTTCAAGTACCATATGCATTAGCGGTGAAAAACCTTGTGTGTCTCATTATTTATACAAGATTAGGTATTGCACAAGCAATGAGAGCAGTTTGTAAATTTATGAAAAATCCTAGTATAGAGTATTAGAGTGATATTAATAGGATCTTTGGACATATAAAAGGAACCTCAAATGTTACATTATATTTTGAAGGATTGAAGTTAGTTGTCAATAACTATGTTGATTCAAATTTCACATGTGAGATATTGATGAAAGAAGATTTATTATTGGCTATGTTTACACTTGCAGAAGGAGTGGTAAGTTGTTTATACAAGTTATAGGATGTTATAGCTTGGTCTACTATAGAAATTGAGTACATGGAAGTTACCCAATCATGCAGTAAAGCTATTTGGATTCAAAGGTTAAGGGAGGAAATCAAGCACAAGTAATAAAAGATTGTTATGTATTGTGATAGTCATAGTGCCTTACACATTATAAGGAATATTTTCTTTCATTACAAGACAAAGCACATAGTTATACACTAAAACTTTGTTCAAGAAGTAGTAAAGGAAAGAAATATGGATATACAAAAGATTTATACCAATGTAAACCTATCATATATTGTGACAAAGTCAGTTAGCACTGACAAGTTTATATGAGTCAATCTTACTATGGTTTATCATAAAAGTAAGCAACATGAGTGTAAAAAAAAAACATTGTGTAAATATTTGATTCATTTGATCAAAATATTCTAGTGAAAAAAGTTAAAGAAGAAAAGTCTTACATAAGGTTAATTTCACTTTGGTGATTACTTTTCTTGTTATAATTAGTAAGACATACCAAAATTACTTTCTTTTCTTTTTTCCAACGCTTTAGAGAAAAATTAAGAGATAAAAAATAATTTATCTTTTAATGTTCTTTTAATAGTTATATTTTTAATAGTTGTATTTTCCTATATGTAAGAGAGAATTTTCTCCTTGAATTTAGAAAGGAGTATTATAATTTTCTTTCCTTTAGTAAAATTACATTATTATTATTATTGTCAATTTTGTTGTTCTTTCCATCTTTATTTTAATTGTGAGTTATTGTGGTGTTCCTTTTGTACCTAACAAGATCTTGCATCCTTTCAAAATTGTCTAACATTAAAATGTTTTTTTGGTAAAATAGTGTAATTATTTTCTTTAAGAAGAAATAATTTAATACAACTTCTAGTATTTATTGTAAAAGTCAAATGAAATTTTGTTTTAATTTTTCTATGTGCCACACAATTTTTTTTAATTTTATTTATTAAATATTTTTATAGGTTGTTGTTGGTCTAAATTGTCTTAGCAAAAATTTAAAGAATGAAATGAAAATGATGAAAATAAAAGAAATAACAATGACAATGGTACAGTGAAATATAAACTAAAAAAGCTCGATTAATTGGAAAGTTTATTGAAAAATCAAATTGGACCGAAATTACTTACCATTGTTTTGATCTTGGTAGGTTTGTTCATTTTTTTTTATTGCCTCATTCTCAATTCTTTTTATTAGTAATAAAAAATAAAAATTGAATGAGATAATAGGATTGTCTCAACCCTTATACAAGATACATATACAAGGTACATACACGTAAAGTTTAATCATCATTAGCTTCTTACTTTTTTGACTAACTTAAGGTAACTTCTAATAGGAAATCAATTATATACCATACTCTTAAATGACTCTTTGTAGTAAATTCTCACTCTCACTTGCATTAACCTCAAAATTACAAGTAAAATTGTAGCTTGTTTCCAATACCAAATCAGGCCTATTACAAAAGTACAATCAAGTCTTCTCCCTTAATATGCATGTGTTCAATATTGGCATTGCAAATAATTCCATTAGTTTTACTAACCCCAATTAAGCCCATTGACCAAAATTCTTCTTATAGCCTGATTTTTCTCCACCAACTAAGAATGTCCAAGTGGCAACCTCAATTATCTAGTATCAGAACTGTAACAAATGTTGCAATTATGTCCAACCATCTATATCATTTCACTTGAATACTATATACCCTGATTAAGCCAATCATATTTGCATTTCTATGATGTTCAGTGAACCCATTTCTGTATCGATAGTTATTTTACAGGATCCTTCAAATTTATCTGTCATGCCTTTTGTTGCGCTTGCATCTATCATGCCTTTTGTTGTGCTTGCATGTTTCCTATAGGTTATACTAAGAAATACCTCGATGTAGTCAGTTAATTCTGAATAAAAACACACCATACCAATTTTTTGATAAAGATTGCATACAATACCATTAATAATGTCTTGGATCTACCCAATTTCTAACTCCAATCACAAGCAATATATATCAACTCATCCTTACCATGCCACTCTGTTATGAGTTTGACTTGCTTCTTAGATTACTTTCTATATTAATTCCTTTTTCTCATAAAACTAGAAAATTAATTGGATTTAGACACCAATCAAAATAAAAAAGAACCTTACCTTTTTGTAGCTACCTGTTATCCATGCATAAATTTTGATCTGCATAAGAGTAAAGACCTCTAAAATATTGTACTTGTTGTTCTTAAAGATAACACGATTCCTATGACTCCAAATACCCCATATAACTTTGGCCAAACAATTCTCCAAACATCATTTACTTTTCCTTCCTGGCCCCACAATTCAAATCCCATGAAATGACTTTTTGCATTATCGTGATGTACTAATTTGATACTAATTTATGAGTCTGTCATTTTTCTAGATTTTATTTGTGACCTCACAAGTGAAAAAATAGATGGTTGTTTGACTCATCACATTTGTCACATATTACATAAGTTCTATTGATAACAGGTATTCCTTTATTGATGAACTTGTCATATGTTGCAATTCTACCATTTAGGAATTTCCAAACACAAAATTGTGATGTTAACAAAGGTTTCATTTGCCAAAAGGTTTCATAGGCTTCCTAGGTTCTTCCTCCCCTTGCCATTTCCACCACCTATGTCCTTTTCCATTATACTTGTATCAATTAGTTGAATTAATTATTGTAGAAGTGGTTTCTCTCATTCAAATCATTCTCTTTTCCATCTCACATCCCACTACGCTCTTTCCATTTCCCAAAATCCCCTAAATTTAGTCCATTTTGTGTTGAATTAACATAAATTCTAGGATATAAGTCCTTTAGAGGTTTATCTCCTATCCAAATGTCTTCCCGAAACAAGATTTTGGTACCTTTACCAATTTTTCACTGGATATTATCATTAAACCATTTCCCTATCACTCCTTTCCCACATACACTTCTAAGATCTCTCCACCAATTAGATTCTTTCGTCCTCTCCTTATCATTGTTTATGTACCTCCACTATCCATACCTTGATATTAGGATATGCCTCCACAAACCTCCTTCTTCCTTCTCTAGTTTCCACTTCCAAGTGTCTTATTGAATTTTGCTAGGTCCTTAATACATAACCCCACTCTTCTTTATTCTTACACAGTGTCTCCCATTTTAGCCACATAATTCAATCCCACAAAAAGTCTCTTTATATCTTTATGATTTCCTTTATACCAATTGGAATATTTTGAAAATAAATATATAAAATAAAGACATTAACGATATCACTAACTTTACTAATATCACTCTACTAGTCAAAAAGATAAACTTACCCTTCTAACCTGCTAATTCGTTTGTCATTAATAATGTCCTTGATTTCAATGAACTAATCCTCAGTAATTGAATAAAATCATACCTAGTAAAGATTCTTTGATATTTAAATTAATAAGAAATAAAAATAATACCAAAATTGAGATAAATATTATTCTTTTAGTGAAGCTTTTTTTTATATATAGATATTTAAGTTCAAAAATAAAAGCAAAAGTTACATATAAAAGATAAAAGAAATATTGAATTACAGTTTACAACTAAAGAAATTAAAGATTGTGATATGATATTTCAACTAGCTTTGAATTAGTAATTAATTTGTAAAAAAATTACGAGATACTTATTATAGAACCGAAGGATAAATATTATTTAGTAACATAAAGCACCTGATATTTTTTCCATAAAAATGCACCAATACTTTAGAATATAAGAAATATTTATCTTTTTTATCCATTAACCAAGAAGACAAATAATTTGATTCAATGATAGAATGGCCTGTTTAAGATTAGGCTCTAAAATATTTCTATATTTATTTTATAAATTTAGTGTCACATGCGACTATTTTTCAAAATATATATAAAAAAGAAATATTTAGCATAATTTGCTATAATAAAACATTATTTATTTTATAAGTGAATTGATTTTCATAAAGTAAGTTATGAAAATGGTCACCATGAGCCAACGAAAATTCGTTTGATCACTAAAATATAAGTTCGAATTTTGTTACTAAACTTTTATAAATTGTTTTTTTTTTTTTTTTAATAGAGGCTCCATGAAACTTGGACTACACGTCTTCTAATGGCACACCACCATTGACCAACTATTATGAATTCGTTTTGTTCGTTTTTCAAATGCGTGTGCGCGTTGACTCCTTTTAGAGTTCAGACTCTGCACAGTGACAAATTAGTAACCAATGTTTAGAAGTTATACTGCTGAAAAAAGTTAAAAGTATATTTTTATTAATTCTTAAATAATATCCTTAAAATACTTATTAGTTGACTCGACTCATGGAGAGATATTTATTCATTAAACATACAATATATTGAAAGTAAGAAGTATACTACTAGAGAGTTTAAACTAAATGTGAATTTGGAAGACATATATTTTACTGTATTAGAAATTATGCACAAGACATAACGTGCATGAATTAAGGTCATGTTAAAGTAGACATTTTTACTTGTAAGTTCTTCTTGCTACCCATCTTAAAATAAAGACTAAAATCTCTAATAGGACAAATATATATATATTTGATAGATTGATTTAGTATTTCTAATACAATTCATTTTGACAGCTTACGTTTTCCAAATAAAAACTAATTAATACTAACAAATGAAGTTTCAATAACGAATTATAATTAAGCTAAGTACTATAACATATAAATCTGATAATCATTTTAATTTAATGTTTGAATTAGAGAGTGAAGAAAAGGAGAAGAGAGTGAGTGAAAGTTGAAATTAATTAAATTAAAAAGAAAATGAAAAAAAATTATGAAAATTTGTGAATAATTGATTGGTGTGATAAATTAAAATTATTTTTTAGTTACAAAATTTGTAAAATAACTTTTTATTCTTATCTTAAATTTTAGTTTTGCGAACAATATTATTATTTTATGATTTTGTTTTTATTTATTATTTTTAACTATTATTATTTATTATTGTTATTATATGAATTTATTTCATTGTTACTATTATTGATAGTAACTTTTATTTATTATTATTATTATTATTACAAATTTATTTATTTTATTATTATTATTTATTTAATATCATTATATGAATTTATCATCATCATTATTATTTATATTGTTTAAAACCTTTTATTATTATTGTTTACTAATTTAATTTTATTATAATACGAACTATAATTATAGTAAATTATATTATAATATAATTGATTATATATATATATATATATATATATATATATATATATATATATATATATATAATCGATTATATTATAACCGTGATAAGTTCATATCATTCATCTCTATTTTTTTTATTTCAATTGTTAATAAAAATATTAAAAAATGTTTTATTTGATTTTAATCTTCTGCACGTCAATCTAAATTATGGAACATAGCTAGGTCTTTACCTATCCGCGTCCTTTTGATATTTTGGTATTTAGCATATTTCACATGAAACATGGGTCTCACTGGATGAATGCAAGCAAAGGATGTGCGAACTGCTAATGAATTCTGAATATTTTTAATTGGTTTCAAAATAAAGAAAGGTTGCAGCACTTGCAAAATGAGAGATAAGAAGTGACACTAGATACATCGTGGTCCAACCTTAACCTATTAATGAAATTTTGAAAAAAAATTAGTAGAGAATCTTTGCTTATGTTAGGTTTCAAAGTAAGATCAAATTAAAAAAAAATTATAGACTAATTATGATTATAGTCCGTTATCTATGAAAACTAATATATGAATTGATTAATTTTTAGATTAATTATATGACTGATTTGTAATTATTAAAATGATTAAATCTGATTTTAATTACTCATTAAATAATTAAATGATACTAAATGATAGTTATTTATGTATCGGTATATTAAATTTCATGTTATAAGACATTTTAGAATCACTAAAGGTTAGTTGTTTTTATAATTATTGGTTATGATAGATGAAAATGTAAAGATATTATTAGTTTTATTATATTGAAAGATAGTAAATTTTTCTAATTAGTGTATATATTATGTAATTATATGTTGAAGTATCATCCAAAGGAAAATATTAATATACATTGAAAGTTTAGTTATAAGTTATTTGAATTTATTTTACATATTTTTATACACAAACCATTAAGGTATAGTTTTGTATAAAAATTTTGTAGCTTACATGAATTTGTATGGTATAGGAAATGACATTGTCAAATTCATTGCACTGAATTATGATGAGTGATTTGAACAGATCCATTTTTAATTGAAAGTTATGGATTTAGACCTCGCATTAATAATGGATGAGAGATCTGCACTCATTAATAAGACTAGTTTATAAGAGAATAAATCTCTTTATCATACATGAGACAAGTCTATCTCGTTGAGTGTGAGCTTCATGAGATAACTTTGGTTGAAGATGTGAAACCATTTTTATGTCTAAGACTGAAGATATTGAGGAATTCATGGAGAAAATTCTCAATCAAACATTACTAACGAGTCTAATGTGAGCGACTTAATGAGTCTAATGTGAGCGACTTAATGAATGAGTTAACTACCAAAAGAATTGAGTAGTCACAACATTACAAGAAACATAACATTTACCTACAACAAAAATTTATAAGTAATACAAAATTATTTATAGATTACATACGGATAAAAATTTGTAGATAATGACGTAAATAATCTTACTATAGATTAAATCTATAGATAAATATAAAATAATTTTTCAAAATTATTAAATATTATATTTCTATTATTATTATTATTATTATTTTATCAATAACCCTTTCACTATTAATATTCACAAAGTGTCGTGAGAAATATTGGAGCCCAAACTCTTTAATAATACATAAGTCACATCCACTTTACCAAAATCAACTTTTTGATAATATGTTTATTATTGTTATTCTCATTATGACTATTATTGTTATCAATAACATTAATATTAAAATTAAAATTAATGATATAAAATAACAATATTAATAATAATTATAAATATATTATTATAATTACTAATGATATTATTAATAATAATATTAAATGTAGTAATCAAATCAATAAAACTAATAAAAATAATATTAAATATAGTATTAATAACTTTATTAATTATATAATTTCATAATAATAATTGTAATATCGTTATTACATATTTTAATAATATTACTAATTTTTGTTAATAATAATAATTAATAATAATGTTAATATAATTCATAATAGTGATAATAACATTATTATTATTATTAATAAAAAATAGTAAAAACATTAAAAATAATATCAATTATGCCATTAAAAATAATTATTTCCATTTAGTGAGAGCAACATTAATCCATGAGATTGCTAGAAATAGTTTGACTGATTCCACCCAGTCCTCATAATTATTTCCATTTAGCTAACCTATGTGCATGGGCAAAGCTGGAATAGAACATATCAACAATAACACTTATTTCAAACAGAGAATATCGAGCTTTCAACCATAATATGATATCCTTAAAACTAATATCGAGAGGATATTGAAAACTTAAGGATATAACTAACCATAAAAAATGTTGAGCTTTCAACTACAATATTATATCATTAAAGCTAATATTGCGAGGATACTAAAATCCTTAAGGATATAACTAACCATTCACCAATAATTATGTTAGAAAAAAAACAAACTGAAAGATAAGTTTATTATTAATATATAAATCTTAATACAACAATAAAGATCAATAGTGTACAATAGAATAATATCTTAAAATAACTCGTCTCACGAAGACGAGTTCAAAATTATGTAAGACATAAAAAAACTTTTACAAAATTGAATCCGCTCCACAAAGGTAAACTCTCAACCATGAAAAAAATATACAATATTATTATCAAGATACATTTACATCATGAATCCTTAATGAAGTATTGCACAATATAATCAACAATAGAAATTCAAAACCAAGGCTTTAAAAAATTCAAGATACAACCAAAATAACATACAAATACAATGGTTGGGTTGGTCTAAGACACCAATTTTAAGGCTCTTGAACAAAAAGAACGTGAGTTCAAAACATAAGTCTTGGAAAGCTTTTGTTGGATTGGGTTTTTGACATAATTATTATTATTATTTTTTAATTTGAAAAAATTGATTTTGGATTGCGAAACCCTTTCCGTAAGCAACGACTTGAGATGAAGGGAAGTTAATAGTTAAAACAATACAAGTATGAAATTAGAGTTTATATTTACTAATTCAAACAATACAAATTTAACAAGAAAATCTCATTATCATAATCAAAACTAAATCAAGTTCTGATACCAATTGAAAGATATAATAAATTTAATTTTAGTTTAGCCTAATTATGACATATGAATCTATCATATTATGGTTAAGAAGAATTAAAACTTGGGATAGAAGAGTTGAGTTGGAGTCATCATGCTGATTAATTGATTTGTGCATAAACAACTACTCCCAATATCAATTTGTCTTATAGAGAATTATCTTCTTATTCTTAAATAAGATAGAATGAAAACAACTTATTATTAAGAAGTCCTAGAGACCCTTCTAATTATTAAATAACAACAGGTTTAGCCTACTTATTATCAATCACATGTATATGGACATTTCAAACAATAGCATTTTATGTATCTCAATAAAATAATTATAAAAATGCTTTATAACTAAGTTAATTTGGACCATTACTAATTTATATATATTGATAAATTAATTATTTCAAGAAAACTTCCACATAAATTTATACAAATACCAAGGTTTTTTTATGCAAGGTGTAAGAAGTTATAAAAGAGATACTGTAAGCATTATTGAGAGTACGTGCAAGAGTTTTACTTTGATCCCAAAAATAAAGAATTAGGATGTTGTAAAACATATCTACTGAATTTCAAAACCTGCGGACAGATCCTGCCAAGAAAACAAACCCAACCACACAATCCAATAATGCAGCAAGACCCAATCTTGAAACCACGGAACAACCCAAAAGTGTAGGATCTTTGAAACCACGTGGCAATCCAAGAGTGCAGCACAAACGCACGATGCCAACAAAACAACGAACAGGATGCCAACCAAAGCAAAATTGAAATCACGCAACCCAAAACGCCAGCGGCAACCCACCACAGGCTTCTGGAGACATATTGTTACTATTAGAAAAATAAATTTTGTATTAAGAGCCTTATAAAAAAATTAAATTTAAAACAAATGTATTTCAAATTATAATTATAGAATACAAAGATATTCTGATGATATATAATAATTGTGTTATGTGTTTAAAAAAGTATATTTTTTATTCAAAAAATTAATATTGTATTAAGTATCTAAGAAAAAAGTTAGAAAATTTATAAAAGATATACGTAGGAATGTACATCCTGAATTCTAAAAATATATTTTGGACTTTAGCATTGGGAATATAAATTTCACAAGGATAAAATTGAAATTGAAATTTATACAAAGCGTAACTTCAAATAATGGGGTGCAGAATGCAATGATCATGTGAGGGATAGCAAGACAACTTACGATTAAAAATGACATGGGCTCAAAGTTAATTCACTTGTCCTTCAAGCGGCAAAAACATCTTGTACCCTATCAAATCTGACGTGCATTCAATTGCAAACAGAAAAATACGAAAAATATTTTTATTTTTAACTTTTAGAAAATATTTAAAAAAAAATTAAAAAATATTTTTCAGAACATAAATTTACATTCTAGAAAATATTTTTTAGAAATCTATTTTAGAATAAATTTTATATTTTAGAAAATGTTTTTCAGAATATTTTTTGAAATTGTATTTTGGAATATAAAATTTACATTTCAGAAAAGACTTTTCAGAATGTATTTTCATAAAGTATTTTTTAAAACTTATTTTTTATCTGAAAATTATTTTTGAAATTTTTGAAAAATGGAATGGAGGTCAGAGGTGATGGGGTGCATAAAGTTTTTGCCCCTTCAAGCCCAAGTCTCATTTCTACAAATAATATGGCTACAATTAATTCACCTATTTCTAAGTCTCTAAGGAAACCCTTTACTGCTAAAAAAACATTCGACCACAACACTCTAACCAAATGTTTCTCCAATCTTTTTGCATAGCAATTGTATAGCACCCACAAAGTCAGCAACTAAATTCTCAATAACAAAGTCAAGAACAACATTGTTGATTCTAACTACAAGCTGTCATGAAAGGATTAATTGTTGATGCTCCATTTGAGTTACATTTAATGCAAGACACTGGCAATTATCTCTCTAGGAGATTTAGAAGGATGAATTATTACTCCAAATGTGTTAAGAATGACTAATTCCTCGGTACTTAATTTCATGGCATGTGAACAGCACTATCCAACACAATGCATGACAATAAACACCCTATTTTTGTAGTCTACTATAATCCAATTTGCTACTATTAAATATAATGCAATTTCTGCAATTCCATATTCAGTTATGATGGATATCATAAGATTGCAAGGCCATAGTAGCCTGACCACTCCAATTCCCGGCTAACCCATTCCACAACCTTTTTACAGTTCATGACTAAGTAATCAACACCAGCTGCACCACCACGACAATAACCAGAAATCAATATAAACTCTTTTAGCTTTCAAATATCTTCTTTCCGTAGAATATATATATATATATATATAGCCAAGAATAAGAAATAAATGAAAAAGAAACACTTTAAGGTGTTGTAATCTATTTACAAGCCATGTATTGCAGGAAAAAAACGATAAAGTACATAAGATTAATCATATGGGAGACATGACTCTTTATTGTCCTACATTCAAATTACAATGCTCTCCCTATTTTAATGATTTTAAGAAGCTATGATTTTATACAATTGTGAATATGGTAAGCTTCTTTAACCATAAATATCTGCAATGAGAATTTTACACTTTTATTTTCTTGTCTTAAATTGTATGTGAATAAGGTAAGCTTGTTTGACCATGAACGTCTGCATTGAGAAGTTTACACCACTATCCTCTTATCTTAATTGTATCCTGTATAGGAGCAACCTATACAATAGAAACCCTTATCCTCTCCTAAACTGATTACCAACTATTCACCTCTCCACAACCCAGACACACTATTATATCCACCAAATCATCGCCCTCTTCTCTTAGCCCATTGTTTTTCTTAAGCAGTCTACGGGGTCTAAATACTATTCAGAATAAGAAATATGAATATTTGACTTATTTTTCTTGAACCAAGACCAGCATTTTCACTGTGCCAAGCAAAAGATTTCTATATTATCAACCTTTCCATTATTAAACACTACTTTATTTCTCAGACTCCAAATCTCTGTAACAATAGTTGTCTACATTCTTTTCCACACACTGTTAGATTTATTATTCAATCATAACAGAGTTCACCGGCCTAGCTAACTCTACTCTCACCTATTTATCATATACATCCCATACTTTTTAAGCAACTTTACATGTAAAAAATAAGTTTTGTGAAGTTTCCTCACCTTGTAAGCACATTGGACACACTAAGTTATCTGCCACCACCGCTCTTGTTAACAGTTTACTTTTAGAGGCGGGGGGGTATTAGATTTCCTCTTGATTAGATTGCAATCCGCTTATCATAGGATACAAAAATTCATGCTCAACTTATTCAATCCTAATTCCAATCCAAATTAATTAACTAAGCGAGAAATAACACAAGTTTTTGTTATGCAAATTAAGCATTTACATACATCATTCATTCCATCCCAACAACTTGTGACTCACTTCATTAAGCATGAACAAAGACAAAATTCATATTAACGGAAACATTAAGCATGAACCAGTAAAAGCATTAAACACAGAAATAAAATGATGAAGAGTTAAGAGACGAAGAGAGCAGAAATAACACAACAATAATCTCAAAGCTTCATTGCAATCTGGATCAAAAGTATAACCTTATAAATTATCCTTCCACCATTAAATTCGAATAAAGAAAATGAAGATTAAACGCAAAACATAATTAAAATAGAAAACGAAATTAAATTAAAATAAAAAATGAAATTGAATTGAAACAAAAATATAACGTAATTGTAGAGAAAAGAAAATAAATACAGAAATAGTTTTTCAAAAGAGAGAAAACAAATTGAACCCTAAAAATAAAGAATAAAGAACTGTTTACTTCTATGTTCACCTCCCTCTATAATAGGCAGCTAGACCTAAATAAGTGCTCAAGACTAAACCTAACAGGCCCAAATTTATTCAAAATAAAAACTGCTAATGTGACAGCTCCTCTTCAATTCCAGAATTAATTTTCAAGCCCAATAAAATTCAAAAGCTGCCCTGAAAATAAAAATGATATAATTAGCTCAGAAAATATGAATTAAATAAAATTACGAATTTATGATAAATGAAGCCTAAACACTGAAATAGAGAAAATAATAGGTAGTTAAACACAAATCACTAATAAAAATAGATGTATACAAACAAGTAAATAGGGAAAAATAATGAACATCAAGTTCTTCCTCTAGTTCTTTCTCCCATTCAAACATTGCCCTACACTATATTAGTTGCCAACTATGCCAACTACATCGATCATTTCTATTCCCATTCTCCGAACTCCATTCACTAACCTCCTCCATTGTTTTGTCTTTACAAAGTGACAATGCATAGAGTCTTTTGGATACCTAGCTTATAGAGATTGCTTGTAAACCCATTTGTCTTGCTAGAATCTAATGTTCTTTCCATCCCCGACTTTCCATATGCGGTTACCCACAGTCCCTCCATCATATAGAGTACTTGTTGTTACTTAAGTTTTCACTCAAATTCCTCCATATCCATATCTGAACTCTAAGACTTCTTTCCATAAATCTTCTTCTTCCACACCTTTTATATGTTATGAAGCATAAAAAATAATTGTGTCAATAGAAAATTATATGAATCTAATTTCTTTTTGGTATAACTAAGAGGTATAATATATTTTTTAAAGTTCGGCCTATTTCTTGTAGATGAAGTAATAGCGCTAGTTATGACTTTATTTCCAAGTTATTAGTAATTAAATCCTGCACCTTTTTCAATAGAAAATTATTTGATAATAAGATGTAATATATAATTTTATGAATATATAGAAGTAATGAATTATCATGTTTTTAATATTTGGCACGTAGTATATACAGTTATAGTTCAAGGGTAAGATTATAAAGAAAAAAAAAGAAGCAAATTAATGAATATTTACACATTACAAATTTTTGGTTATTGACATTTTTCGTAGCTAGATAATTGCCCAAATAAAATGCACAATTTTCTTTCTATTAAATATTTTAGCTATGATATATTACAGATAAAATCACATTGAACTGAATTATTTTATTATAATATTTAGTATTCCTAAAACTGAACCTAATATATAGTATAGGATAGTTATAATTAAAATACTTCAGTTTTATTAGTTTACTCTAGTTAAGTTATTTAATATGTTAGTTCAAAATTATTTTTTTGAACGCACCTTTTTGTCAGGTTAATAGCCCCACTGAAATTCAAATTTAAATGGGTAATAAGTATTATAAAATGTGAATTAAACATTTGTTCAGGTATAAATAAAAATGTTACATTTTATTAATAATAGAACATATATGAAAATACTGCCTATCAGTGACGCAGAACATAAAAAAAATATAAAAAAAATATAAATTAGGTCAAATATCATGTAAATATCTAATAATTTTATTAAGATAAATTTTGATATCATTTTAAAAAATAAATTTTAAGTCTAACTAATTAACTTTACAAAATTATTTAAAAGTTAAAAGGTAAAATTTACATCCACTTGAAATATCTTGTAACATCTTCAAACATATACAATTTCAAAATAAAGTATTTCATAACAGTATAATATTTTTCAAATAAAATCAATTTGTACATATAGTCTCAATATTTTAGCCTTTTTCTTAAATTATTATTATTATTATTATGGATATTTAATTATAATTAAGGAAATACGATATGATAACATATCATATGAAATCTTTAATCGAGTCAAAATGAGTTGAGATTAGTATATGTGTGGTGTATATAATAGTGTATAAATAATATATGTGCATCACACAATATTTTATACAATGTATTCAATAAAAAAATTATCTTAAATAATTTCATCTTGCCTAATTGCAAAAATCATGCTTTACAATGTATTGGAATTTTCTTAAGTAATAATTGGGATATTCTTTATTAAATTGTAATAACTGACTTTTTTTTGTGTGTTTTAATTAAGTGCACCAAATAATTTATAAGTGAGAATCAAATTTAATTTATTTTCTTCTTTTAAAATTATTTAAACAATGATATGATATTGTTTTGAACATGAGAATAGAAATTAGTATACGTAATTAAAACAGTTGGACATACTATTGGGTTTGGTGAAGAATAAATATGACAAGAGAGGATTGAACTTAAAAGTTGTGGGACGCCTATAGAAAATCTTCAATCCTCTATTCTCTTAAAATAGGAGTTACACTTCTTCTCCCTCATTTCTTATTTTTCCCACTTTCTTATTCTCTTTTTCTTTAAGAGATAAAAGATCCAGACCTTCCCCCCTCTCCTGCTTTGGAAAATCTAACTTCCAAACTAACTAAGGATTAGAGTAAAACATTCATATAAATATTGGTTTTAGTAAGTTCTACTACAGTCTATTATCTTCAATTTCCATTTTTTCTTTAGTTTTTTAAAGTGATCAAAGAGTTCTTTAGTGATGTGATTTACTTATCTTTTACTTAGATACAAGAAAGAAAAAAAAAAAAGATAAAGTGTCGCAACCGGGGCCACAACGAGAACGACGAACAAAAATAATTTAATTTTCAAAATAGTGGAGTCGCCACCATAATTTATTAAAGGAAAAACTATGAAAAACAAAAAACA
>Ga0209700_102300_pt1 | contig 38979 bp, 22 predicted proteins | sample SiratroredBW_FD_187528 | JGI IMG/M metagenome (GOLD analysis project Ga0209700, IMG submission 187528) | Root nodule microbial communities of legume samples collected from California, USA - Siratro red BW (SPAdes) (version 2) | ecosystem: Host-associated > Plants > Roots > Nodule | place: USA...
ATATAATTATTATTAATATTGTTAATAATATTATTTTCATTATTATTTTTAATATTTTTAATAATATTATTTTCATTATTGTTTTTAATATTAATATTAATGTTATTAATAATGATATTAATATTATTAGTATTATTATTATTTTAGTATTATTATTAATATAATTATTAATGATATTAATAATATTTTTAATGATATTAATATTATGATAAATATTATTATTAATATTATATTTACTAATAATGATAATAGTAATAATAAGAATAATGATAATAAATATATAATTACAATTTTGATATTAGTGTAATGGTTATAAATTATATCTATATACCGAAAAAGACTTGAGCCGAATCCCAGTTCAAATAAGACCATGGAGATTGACTCTTAACATTTGGTAAATAGAATTTTTTGTGCCCATGTTGGACACAGACAAATTGTCTTATTGTGAAAAAAAAAATAAAATATGATTGGAGACTGTTTCTTTATGCACCTTGAAGTCTTCTTAACACACCTCCAAAATTTTAAAATATTCTAACACTGTCTCTTTTATGATTACTGTTTTATTCTTAGGAGGTGGACGGATTGAACGTTGAGGATGGGTAGAACCTTGAAGATGAATGGATTGAGGTGTAGTGGGTGAGTGGCTGCGGTGGTTTGCATTATCAGTGGCGGTGGAAGAGTGGGAATAATAGTGGTGCAATGTCGTGTGAGGTAAATTAGGGTGTGTTCGATATATATTACGGAACAAGACTTCTGGAAGGCATTTGTGATTTTAAAAATGAGTTATGAAACTATTGATTCTGAAATTTATTTTAAGTTTTTCAAATGAGTCACAAAATGATTGGTTCTGAAATATAATTTTGAAGGTGGGATGTGTTACGAAAAACTCATTCTAAAATACAATTTGGAAACATTCCATTCCAGAATTAAATTTCAATGAAAAATCTCTCCCTCCCAAATTAAAGAAAATTGAACGAAATCTCTTAAATACATTACTAATCATTCAATATTATGCACAATTTTTTTTTTAACAGCTAAAAATAAAATAAATAAAAAAAAGTACTTAACGGGTATTTCAACCAATATAAAAAAAAAAGTCTAAACACAAAATACCACAGGTCAGAAACCATAAAGGTATAAACCGAAAAAATAAAAAGATGATACAAGAAAGTAAAAATAGAATGTCTAAAAACATGAAAGAGTAAGGGCTTAAACACTCACGAAACGCACGAATGAAATGAGGGGACGAAGATTTAGGATTTAGAGTTATTTCCGTTTTCACAGAATATTTTGGATAAGTTAAAATTTGTTTGGATACCTAAAGAAAGACTTGGAGTTACAGGAAGAAGCAGGGCATCTTTAAACTTTTTTCATTTAAATTAGAAAACAATATATACCGTACCGATGGTGAACAATTTAGTAAGGAAAGTGCATTTATTGAAATTTTTTACCGAAATAAAACCACTCTATCGATAAATGCATTACTTCTGCCAGAAAAATCAATCACTTAAATTTTTCCAAAGTTAGGACTACAGACATTTTGGAATGATGCTTCTGTACGCGATGTATTAATATGGTATGATGTGACATAGTTGATAAAATAACTTTGGCTTTTAAATGTGGTATAGATTCCACACTTGATTCGTGTTTACGAAAAAATGTTAGTAGAAACAACTCAATGTTTTAAATAAATTTTAATATTTTGTTTGATTTTAAATATGTATTTGAGTAAATATACATAATTATTGTAAAATATTCATTATGTAATAAATTATTTATTATATAATTTATGTATTTATTATAAATATTTTACTATATTTAAGAAATTTTTTTCGTAAATCTTCTTATACAGGGAAGAAAGAATTAATTTAAAATTTTTTGATGGTTTACTAATTTTAATTAAATTTTATATTCATCGATATTCACACTTTCCTCTTATTTCCATCTCGTATAGCTTTCCGTGCGCCGATCCAAACGCAACGTAAAAGATTAGTCATTAACTTCCTACAAAGAGATACCCTAGTTTATTCAAACAAGAAGTTCCAATTTTATTGTCCTCTTTTTGCACAATGAAAAAGAAATTTAAATCAAACCGACACTATAATCATATTACTAAATGTTGAGAATTAGTCATTTAACTTTTTTGCCATTTAACTCAAAATGATTTAAACGAGATAATGACAAAACTTTCCAAGAATTTTAACAATTTTCTTTTTTCCAAAGTGAGGAAAAAACGCTAAGACGTAACCCACTAAATTACCTCCGTAAGAGAGTCTGTACCATATTAGATGATAAAGATGCAAGTTTCCCTTGTGGAGTACTACAAAACCAATTAATTGATAACAATAATGATACTCTATCTTGAATGTGTGATAACGAATTCCTCACAATTACATCTCTGTAACTCTTAAGCATGTGATGGCTCTATTAGTATGTCCATGACTAACTTTATCAATCTTTAGATAGTGATGGTTCCTTGGTTTACAAGCAGCATTTGGTGGGGTTTAAGGGCTCATTGTGGGTCTTCTATTGGAACATTGACACTTGTTCTACAACTGTCTTTGTTGAAACTGATTCTTAGTTAGCTTTTCATTTCCTTGATGATTATATTGTATAGTTGATGCAACATTTAGTAGTTGGAAATGCTAGGAGGATAAAATATCAAAAAATCTTCGACAGTTGACTACGTATGAACCACATAAGTGAACTTGATGTCAAATTCAATTCAAAATCTTTAAATATAACTTGCAGATCATTCTCACTTATATATGTTGCTGAACATGTCAGTTTTACCTAGTGTTAAGACCTCATATTTGTACTTCTTGTCTAATATTAGTATTTGGATTTTCTTTTTGAAGTTCCTTCCTTTATTTCCTGTCTTTTGAAATATGAAAAAAGGTTTGGGGTTTGGCTGTGGGCTTTTGCCCCTCCTACTTGTAAACCAAAGGGACACAGATAAGGAAAATAGAAGAGAATGTAAAGCATTTCTTATTATACAAGTCAATATATTTTGACATAATTTAAATAGACTGACTCTAATTAATCTAAACTCCTACAAAAAGGTGATGCAGGTTATGCACAATTACAGCTCCAAAACTGCTAAACTTGTTCCTAAAGGTAGACTAATAATGACAAATTCCTAAAAATGCTCTAACAAAGAACACTCATTCAGTAAGGATAAACTAGACAGAGGAAGATATAATTATGTCAAGTGAACCATACTGTATGCAGGAATTTTGTGAATTCCAGCCTCCATTATTTCCCTCCTCAGATCAGCAGCATGATCCCATCTTTCCTTCTCCGCATTCATGCTTGACAATAGCACATATTGGCCACAGTGTTGTCTCTGCAATTTAAGCATTTCTTTTCCTATTTCTTCTCCTAGTTCTATAGCTCCATGAATCCTGCATGCACCAAAAAAGGCTCCCAAAACAGATGCATCAGGCTTAAAAGGCATATTTCTTATGATCTCAGCAGCTTCTTCCACATACCCTGCTCTACCCAAAAGATCAACCACACATCCATAGTGCTTCATTATTGGCTCTATTCCAAAGTCCTGCCACATTGATCCAAATAACTCCAATCCTTCCCTGACAAAATTTCCACGAGCACATGCTGTTAGAACTGCTACAAGAGTAATGCTGCTTGGTTTCAATCCATGAAGCTTCATCTCCTCAAACATGTCCAGAGCCTCCTTCTCTCTACCATTGCTAGCCAACGAAGAAATCATTGCATTCCAAGTGCATACCTTTCGGACAACCATTTCTCTGAAAACCTTCTCAGCATAACTCAAGCGCCCCATCTTCCCATAAAGATTTATCAACGAAGTTCCCACATTTACTCCTAAATTGGCCTCATTCGTCACTACATATCCATGAACTTGCTTTCCACAATCAAGAGCCGCTCTACCGTCCAAATTGGCACAAGAAGAGAGCACACTAGCACAAGTAGCCTCATTAGGCTTCACCAAACCAAGCACCACGTCCTCATGACTCATCATCTTCCCGAAAAACCGAATCGAGGCACCAAAATTCCCGTTCAAAGCAAAACCATTCACAACAGTTGTCCATGAGAAAACATCCCTTTGGGGCATGCGTTCAAAGAATGCCACAGCAGCCTCCATCTGCCCATTTACGGAAAAAGCATTGAGCATTGCATTGCACGCAACAGTGCAAAGCATAGGAAATTCCTCAAACATCCTGTGTGCATGAGGAAGGAGGTGGTTTCTTGCATAGAGGGCAAGGAGAGAGGTGAGAATGAAGGGGTCAGACAAAAGGCCACGCTTGAGGGTTTGTGAGTGAAAGGAAGTGCCCAGAGGAAGAGGGGAAGATTTGAGAAGGGGAGGGAAAGTGTGACTGTTGGGTGGAGCTTGGTTTGCAAGCATATTAGTGAAAAGAAAAACCTTGTGTTTGTGTATATGATAGGCACTGATGAGGGCGTTGTAGAGGAGAGTAGGCATCCATTGATCACTTAGTTTTGATGATGGAGCATTTGGACGATGAAGGAGGTGCCCATTGGTGATTATAAGGGAATGAATTTGCTTCATTTGTTTCGGAAGCTTCTTGCACCATTGTGTTAGTTGCAGCAAAAAAACACCTGAGTTACTCATATAGCACTAACTCTGTCAAAAGTTGGAGACCTAATAAGGGAATTGGAGAAACATTGTTGCCATCTTCAATGGCGTTTTGAAATCACACAAATTCTAGAATTTTCCTTTGAAAAGGTTATAACTTGAAATTCTTAGAGAATAGAAAAATTGCCACTCATGCTAAAGACCCAGTTGAGGAATTGGAGAAAAGCTTGTTGCTTTAGGACTTCGATTGCGTTTTGAAATCAGAATAATTCGAGAACCGCATAGTAACAGCGTGAATTTCTAAGAACAAAAAAGTGTCACCCGTGTTAATCTTGAATATTCAGACAATTTCATAAGTTTGAAACCTTAACCCAGTTCAGTTTTATTGAAATCACTTTCTAATATAATTTCAGTTTCATGCATTTTGTCCAGAAGTGGAGAAAGATTATTGTTTTAGGTTTTGAAATTGCCTTTTTAAAACAAGAAAAAGTGATTTTTATCTAATTTGCAAGGAAAAAAATGTTGAACTTGAAACGGTGCGTTTTGATATTTGTTTGGTCCCAAGTTAGTGTTTTGCTATAAAAGCGAAAAAATCACGTTTTTTTGGAGGGTAAAATTGGAGAATGGACGCTATCGGGAGTGGGTGTTGGGGGCTGTGGAAGTGGAATCCGCTACCGCAGTCTCGACGGCGTCGTGTACGCCGCAATACGGGTTCGGCGGGTGCAACCGGCGGAGGTGGTTACCGGTTTCCGTTTAAGCAAGCTGTGACCGCCGCCTCCCTCGCCCTCACCGGCGACACAATCGCTCAGCTTAGCAACCGTTGGAGGAAAGCGAAGGAGGGTGGTGAGAATATGTCTCAGGTGAGCACAAAGATAGTAACTTGGGATATTGTTAATTCAATGAAGGGATGAAAAAAATGATGGTGAAATGTGTGAAAATGTATGATATTTTCTTGTAAAGCATGGTTAGTTTCACGTGAAATTAGTATTGTCCGTTGCTTCTTTGAATTTTAGAAGAATTCTTACCTTTTCGGAGTCTTGTTTATGTAAAATTAGAATGCTTGAAGGTTTCTAACTGAAATTTTTTCAGTGTTACTGCGATGTCAGTTTGATGAACTTATCAAGTTGAGAACCGTATATATGTGTTTTTAGTCACAATTGGTTACTGTTTTATCTGCTATATCTACAGATTCTATACTTGTATTAAATAGATACATATCCAATACATGTCAAACACAGAGATAAACAGAGATGTCTTTTTTTTTTAATGTTTATAATGTTGAAGATACATACCTAAATGCATATGAATTTATAAAACATGATAACATGATAGTTGTATAATTGCAAATTCAAATTAAGAACATGCTTCTTGAGCATCACTATGAACAATTAAACTTGTTAATCATTATCATCGTATATTCTTCTTATTATTGCCTACAAATAAAAAATTGTATCAATTTCATTTCTTTCTTGAGATCATCCACAACAAAGACAATTTTCATCAAGAGGCAATGATTCCACGTTTTTATGAATATGCTTCTATGTTTCATGTTACTTTATTAGATTTCCATAATCTTTTTAAAGGCTTGCATAATTTATAGATACATATTGATCAAGGATCCAAAAGTACATTAGATATAGATATGTGAAGCAAATTAAAGCATTGTTTCCTAGGTCAGAAACCATGTGCAATATCTTTTGATCATGTTGAGATGGTGGATTAGAGTTTTTTCTTTGCAATAATAATGCTTAGCGAAGATACTTAGAGGGTTTGTTACTATTAACCAAAAAGGGCTGTTATAGGATGAACTGTGGAGGCACCTTTCAGACCATGATTGGCTACGAGCCCTCCGAATGACTTCCTATGGATTCCTTTTGTATGGTCCTGGTTCTTATGCCTGGTACCAGTGTCTTGACCACTTTCTCCCCAAACCAACGGTACAGAACGTAATGTTAAAGGTACTATGCTTCATTCACAATTATATTTGATCTAATTTACTGGAGCTAGCAGGAGTTAAGCGTATGATACCTTTTATGTTTCTCTTTGTTTCTTCTTCACTTCTGGCAGGTTTTACTAAACCAGATTGTGTTAGGTCCATGTGTCATTGCTGTTGTTTTTGCATGGAACAATTTATGGCAACGGAGACTCTCTGAGCTTCCAGAAAAATACAGAAGAGATGCTCTTCCAACATTACTTTATGGTAATTTTTGTTGTCTAATTATTATGTATCACAGCTTGCTCTTGCATATTTTACATAGGTTGATGCTAGTCTTTGTATCTTGTCTCTGCAGGTTTTAGATTCTGGATCCCTGTCAGTGTATTAAATTTCTGGTGCGCATCTTCATATCCTTCAATTTAATCTTCTGTTTATGTTTACCGTTTTCTCTTTCTTATTGAATTGGTTCGCTTTTGGAAATCCCAACTGCAATGCAAAAAAGCAAAAGGGTTCTCTTACCAACTTGCCATAGAAAATGCTCTGTTATAAATGAGAAAGACATTTGCATCTGAATAGAACCATGAAATCTTAAGCTGAGCAATTTGAACAAATTCATTCTTAAGACATCTTCGTAGAATGAGTGATTTTTGCCTATCAAATATTCCTACAGTGTTGGGAGGAGATTGATACTTCCACCATTTTGTTGCTACCTAATCACAATTTATAAAGATATGTCCTGTTATTCTAAATCCCTTAGTAGAAATAGAAACTGCTACTAAGGCAACTTTCAAGTTGTAACCAACTGTGACTAAGGTCCTGTTATTCATGTTGAATTTATCTAACATAATGAGCAATGATGTCAAACAGGTAGTACAGTACAACATTCAGATTTGCAAGCTGCTTTTATATCGTGCATGTGAAGTTTCTTCCCTTGCTTTAGTGAATGCCAACCTTATAAAAAAGCTACACAGTTTTGAATGGAAAACTAGTGAATTGATCATCGGTCAGGCCATTCAACGAAAAATAAATAACATTGGATGATCACATAACCAGTGAAAAACAGTGGTGGAGAACTGGTTTGAACCGCTTGTTTTTCTTTTTCTTTTTCTTTTTTATTTCAAACTTAAAAAAGACTTCTTTTACAAAGTAAAAGCTCAATGCCAACTTACATTTTCTTTGTAAATATATATTTAATTAATTATTTCTGGTACAACCATGGTTTCATGGTCTGATTAATGAGATGTGAACTAGTTAGTTAGTAGTAGTACCCTCACCAGTTCAAGGACTACTTAGATTTTTAAAACCTTGTTGAACACTGATAATCTACCCTCCATCTGCAACTAGTTCTTATTATTAAGGTTCCCTTTTCTTTTCAGTTGAATTCAAGATCAATGACATGCTAGTTCTTTTTTTAGGCTTTAATTTTGTTTTATGTTACATACGTAAGTTGAATACGATGAAACACAAACATTGTTTTTGTTTTAAGTGGCCGAGTTTTGGATACATCACCATCCGAATGACACATGTTGGATATTCCTCGCTAGATGTTTATTCGAAAAAATATATTTGTTTATTTGTTGCCTTGTACACTCAAGTTGACACATACGGCTTAAACACATATATGCATAGACACTCAAAGAACACCAATATTATATAAATATTCAATTTCTTATTTAATATTGGGAAACAGGTCAGCTTAACGAATAATTTTAAAATATTAAAATATAATGTCTAAAGCTTTTTTCTGTGAGTATCATTATCATAGAAAAGAAAAGAAAACTAGGCAAGTTGTTTTTGACTTTTAAGAAGGTGAATCTTTCTTGAAAGATATTATTCATCTTGTTTTTTGAATTTTTATGCATTCTCATGTAGAAATGATCCAATCCATAGTGCAAACTTCTTGTTTTATTTAATGTAAATAACATTTAACTCTCCACCTTTTAAATCCCTTGATGGTGGATTTATTCTACAGGGACTTGTGATCATGTAGGTGTATAACCATGATGAACATCACTCATGTTGAGCATACTTAATCATCTAGTTATTTATGGTTTGAATTGTTTACATAGCCAGTCTTACATTCCTTGGCTATTTTTGTGGTGTATGAATATAGGGTGGTGCCTCTTCAAGCTCGAGTGGCTTTCATGTCAATGGGCTCAGTATTCTGGAATTTCTATTTGTCATCAACAATGACCAAGTAAATTTCATGGTTTACCAGCAATTTGCTCTGTTTGCAATTTCTACCTTGTGAGGTATGCTGTGAATACTTAACTTTTCTTTACCTTCTATAAGTCTGATGGTTACAGCTATTACTTCAACTTTTGTCTTTGTAGATTAATCAGAATCTGATACTGTTGAGGAAAATTGTGGAAATTACGACTTGGAAGTTGGATGTTACTGTCATATGCATGAAGAGATTGTGATATGAAAAAATAATTACATTTTTTTCTCCATTGCTGACAATTGTCAACTTTAACTTTCATATGAAAAGTTATAGTTAGCTTTCAAGAAGGAATGCTATATTTTTGGATAATTTTGTGTACGTTGTTATGGATGATTGTTGAATCTGATTATCAGAAAACGGGAACAGTGTGCACTATATAGAATTAATTGTAACTAAATCTAATTAATTATAATTAAAGTTTATGGTTTGACTGTATGTTAAAATTATCACAATTTATTCTTTACACTATCAGATCATTTTCCGACTGCGTTTTTGTAAATTTTCTCTACAGAAATTCACACAGAAGTAGAAAAATATCTTTAATTATTTTTTACATAAAAATATATTTTTATTTTAAATTATTGAAACACTCATTCACTAATTAGCAAATAAAGAGTAGTTATATATTTTTTATTAGTTTTTTAACATGGAGATTTATTTTAATTTCTATTTTTTAATTTTTGAAACAACCATTGGCTTATTACCAAATAAAGAGGTATTACACATTTTTATTCAACAAATGAATTGGATCAGTATGCATATTTGTAAGACTCCTAGGTTAAGACAATTGTATATAAATTTAAAAAATAAAAAGCAAAAACATTTGAAATATAGTTTAAACAAAAATAATCAATGAAAATAATGTAGCAATTTTTTTATAATAATATAATTGAAGTAATTTCGTAATTTAATATCACTAAAATAGATATAAATATATTTGATAATAAATCTAAATAACAATATATATAATAGATATAAAAATTATCATTAAAATAGTGTTAATAAATAAAATATTATATTATTACTATTCAATTATTAATGACTTCAAAAGGTCCTGAAATTATAGAACATTCATAAAATATAAATTGATTACGTATTGTATAAAATCAGAAGTTGTTTAAGGTTTAATTGATTCATTAAAAAAAACTATACACTAACTATAATAAATTTAATTATTATAATTAAATCTTAAATTATGATTTAAAAAACGCAATAAATTAAGCAAGAAAACGTTGATGTAAGGTAACAAGGAGTGAAGTGAAGATCAATCTCCCAATTCAATCGATCGCTCCTCCCTTCGACTCACCGGGCGCGATCAACACCGTACTTCTCTATCATTACATTTTCTTCATTCCCAATCGATAATCATCTTCAAAACTTTAGCTAATTTTCTCTTCTTTAACCTAATTTTATTGAATATATTAGGTCAAAAAAAAAAAAAAAATTGGCTACTGAAGAACTTGGGGCTATTTTTTGTGAGTCCCTGCCCAAATTGAATTAACTCTTCGTTTCTTCTTAGAAGAAAGCACTAATAAATAAGTTTCTACCGTTTGATTTGATTATACTACTGTCATGGTTTTAAATTGCGGTTGTGGCTTTGCTGGTTTCTTGAATTTGCAGGAAGATTGTGGATGATGCAACTGGGGTTGTGAACCACAGATTAAAACCATGAATACCCATAAAAGAAAGTTGCTAACTTGTCGAACCTTTGGCCCTTTACGTGGTAACTCAATTATTGTTGTGTAATCAATAGGCAAACCAGCAGCTTTATAAGTGTGTTATAACTTATTGTAGGTAGAGGATGATTTATTATTACACCATTTTTATCCAAAATAGTGTAATCGGTTCAAAAATTTAGTGGAAAGGTGTAAGTTTTAAGTGTGTTTTTTTCATCGAATTAAGTGAAGATTCTAGGGAGTGTGTAGTTTTGGTTCCATGGTTGTAGTTCCGAAACACTATACACGCCAGTGAAGTGTGTTTCAGTATTCTCTCTATCTAGATTCTTTGATTTCTTGACAGTGCTGTGTACTCATGTCTTTTTGAACCTTCAATGTTTTGCCACTCATTCATCTATGTTCAGGCTTCGATTCAGTGCGGACCTTGAATTTTGAATTTCTTCTAAAACTTCAAATCTCCCTTGCCCCTTTTTCTGGTTTAGATTTGGTTCTTTTCTAAATCATGGGGTGGTACAGAAGGGGAGCTCTTGATCACTTTCGCATATTGGCTTCAAGATTTGTTCCTCAAAATCCAAGTTTTCGGCATAGTTTTAGTTGCCAATCTTGGTATTTGGATTCAGGCTCCAAAGGATCTAGAGTTAATGGGTTCTCTTCATGGTGTTCAATTCCTCAGAGACTGCGGACACAAGGTGTTGTTGGAGTTAATGGGAACTTTCACAATCTCTTTCCTTTGGGGGCTAAGAGATTTTATTATATTGATCCCTCTAATGTGCAACATTTCAAGCCAAGGGGGCTACGGCAGTGGTTTAAGAATTCCAACCATGTTTTTGTTGTGATGGTTGGTTCAGGGATTTTAATCACTGTGTATTTTGGGAACCTGGAAATGGTTCCTTGTACCAAGCGAACCCATTTGATTCTGTTGTCAGAAGCCTTGGAGAGGAGACTTGGGGAGAACGAGTTTGAACGAATGAAAACCACTTTTAAGAAGAAGATATTGCCTCCTATACATCCTGAAAGTGTGAGGGTGACAATGATAGCTAAGCAAATAATTGATGCATTACAGAGAGGGTTGAGGAAGGATAAGATGTTGAATGATTTGGGGTCTACATCAGATCATACTGTGCTGGTTGAAGGAGATGGAAGGGAGACATTGAGTGCATTGGCTGGGAGTGAAGAGAAGGTTGAAAGGAGTTGGCACATTCTTGATGAGGAAAAAAGGTGGAAAAATGGTCAGGAAAGAGGGTCAATAACTACTACATCACATTTGGAGGGATTGAATTGGGAAATTTTGATCGTGAATGAGCCAGTTGTTAATGCCTTCTGCTTACCTGGTGGAAAGATAGTTGTGTTCTCTGGTTTGTTTGAGCATTTCAAAAGTGATGCCGAAATAGCAACTATTATTGGGCATGAGGTATTATATTTGTGTTTGGTGTAAGTTTAATCCTTGTTTTTGCAGTTTAATATGCCTAGCGTAGGAAACTATACAACTTATTAATTTGTTATTTGCACATATGATATGCACACATGTCAGTTTACATAGACTTTGTTGTTAATTAGGTTGGACATGCTGTGGCAAGACATAGTGCAGAGGGGATTACAAAGAACATGTGGTTTGGTATTCTACAATTGATACTTTATCACCTTGTCATACCTGATATTGTCAACATAGTCTCGTCCCTTTTCTTCCACCTACCTTTCTCCAGGCGGTATGCTTTGTTCAATGTTTCTTTAAACCAATTTATTTTCTGTAGGGTTTGTTGATATATGTTGAATTGTGGAGCAACGTTGCTGCAGCTGCTTTCTTTGCCTTTCAATAAATTGTTTTGCCAGACGAAACAGAACTAATAGTTTATAACAATTTGACTGTTGAACCTTATATTAATTTTTTCTTACATGTTAAACATAATTTCAACTTCTGATAGCAATTAATTTTCTGTAAATCGATTAAGATTCTATTACATTACAGGAGAAGAGGGTAAAGAAAAACAGAAGCAGTTCAAGCTTAATTACTGCGAGGAATCTATATGCAAATTGCATGCTTACTATTAGTTTGAGTGTAACTTGAATAAATATTGTATCCTGATGTATAGTCTTTTGTACCATTGGTAAGATGAATCAGCTGATATAGATACAAGTTGAATGGCACTGTTGATATTGGTTGCTGTTGCACAACTACAATCAATAATTTTCATTTCCAGTGAGATTCCTAATCACAATAGAGTAGAAGAACATACCATTGATTTCTGGAACAACTTACATGGTATTCGTGACAGTATCTCTAAATCTAGTTGATTGCTATGACTCCAACTAGTCTAGAGATTAACTGGAAAAAAAAAATACCATTCACCATTGGTCTATTCAATGCATAACAATCATGTGAATGACTTGTAATTTATTCACTGTTTTTAGGATGGAAATAGAAGCTGATTACATTGGGTTGCTGCTAATTGCATCAGCAGGCTATGATCCCCGGGTGGCACCTAAAGTGTATGAAAAGTTGGAAAAAATTGCTGGTGGTTCTATCCTTATGGATTATCTTTCTACCCACCCTTCTGGTATACAAAGAGCAGAATTGTTAGCACAAGCTAAGATAATGGAAGAAGTATTTAGTATATATAGAGATGTAAAAGAAGGACATAAGATTGAAGCTTTTCTTTAGGACTCATCTGTTTGTTAGAATACTCTTTTCCAATACAAAAATATCAGAATTATCAACTAAACAAAAACTACTGCCTTTTTCTTGTGCCACTGTCGAAATATATCACGAAGTTCTCAATTGACAATCGATAATTTTATTTTTCCTCTTTTGAATTGTATTTCATACACTACTCTAACTAGTAAAAGAAATCAACCCGAACTATCTCAATCACCTATTTCTGTCAATCTATTTCTTTTATCTTTATTTCTAAATCAACTTTGATGATCTTTCTTTTAAATTTCTTTGTTAAAAATAAATTTATAATGCCATTTTAATTGTTCATTGAAAATTTAATATACAATTTATATATCCAAAGCTGTTTTATAATAATTTTAATTGTAATACAATTTAATATATTTTAAAATAATTATTATTAACCATTTTAATTATATAATAATATTTAATAATATTTATATTTTTCAACATACAAGCTGATATACAGTTTATCCTTAAAGAAAAAAAAAAAAAAAAAAAAAAAAAAAAAAAAAAAAAAAAAACTAACTCGAACAGATGACTTAGAATTTATGTTATTTTAGTTATATTTTTCACGTAGAACTTCCAGTCAAAAGAATACCACTCATTTTGTAAAAGATTGCAATTTTGACTCACTCTTAGCTAAAAAATACTCAACTTCCACCGACTTTTTAAAATTGCAAAGCAATTACAATATTTTAGTTAAAAAAATAGAAAGGAATTTGTTAAACAGTTTTGTAACGACTAAAAAATTGAGTTTTTTTCGTACAGGTACTAAATTTAAAAATAATGTAAATTTTAATTTGAGCTTGATAGTATAGCATTGGTAGATTAACTCTTTGGTGTGTTGAGCCAATGAATTCAGGGTCAAATTTAATTATGAACAAGGCAAAGATTGACATATCCAGGGGATCAATGAAGTTACCTAAATTGGAGGTTAAAGAGTATAATAATAATTTTACTTTCAGATTATATACTTCATAAACTTTCCAAATAGTTTTTCCAATAAAATTGCATGGAAAGGTGGTTTTGGCATTTGCCACACTTTATGGTGTTGGCGAGGAAACCACAGAGCTGCAGGAAGAAAGAGGGAAAAAAGAGTCTTTTGAATCTTTCCTCCAGCGGTCTTGCTTTTGGAAGCAAGTTAAGCTGAGATTCGAGTCTACTTTGTCCCGTGAAATTAATGTGTGCGCTGCAACGTACGTATTTTGTAAAATAGAGTTGAACAATTTATTGATTGATTGATCTTACAAAACCGGAGTATTTTTAAGAAACATTAACTATAACAATCCATCGTGATTTCGACAACAGTTTTCAATTTTAAATGTTTGTATTTTGTGAGGATACGAATTAATCTGATTTATCGAAAATATTGCCTGAAAATTAAAATTTATATGCCATCACAACAGAAAAGCAAGATTAACTTAACATACATGATACATGTAACAATCAAATACTATGTAGAATTATAGTAATCGGGTAACTTCTTAGAATTCAGAGTTTAGACTTCCGTAATAAACATACTAATCTTGTGAATAGATTAAAACCTTTATGAGAACAAACAAACACTGAGGACAACTGGTGGCAAATCCCTTCTAATATGGAAGGCAATGAAAGTAACAAGCATGATTCTGCAGGGCAGGTTTGCTTTTAGGGGAATTCACAGACCTATACAAGCAAAACATTGAATCAGAACTTTAATGAGGGGGACGGGGGGTTTTGGCAGAAACCTAGAATTTAAGAGTTCAGGCATTCAGAGTTATATTACATTAAATTTTGATGTAGCAAAAAGAACCCAACTTTGGAAATCCCTACAATTTTGAGTATCATGACCCCTATACACAGAAAGATAACAGTCTAAAGAAGTTTACGTGAACATTTTAATTAATATGACAAACAAAAGGAAACTTTATTGGTACTTTGTTGCATTTCCAACTTATTTGCCTTTAGTTCATATGGATAAAAAATAGCAAGCCTTCTAATGATCTGAAAATAGGAAGGAAATAGAGTACAGGTGGTCTAAGTTTTAAGGTTCCCTTTCCGGAATCAACTTGCTCCTACAATGGCCAACTCAAATTTCCCAATTTTTTTTTCAGCTTCACATTTCATACATTGCAAATTTTTATGCAAAAGCTTGCTTCAATCTTCTTAACCCGAATGATATCAAACATCATCATTGCAATCTGATTAAAAGAGAAAGATCAGTATATTACACCTTAATTCCCCATGGTCCCTACAATGCATGACCACAACAGGCAAGAAAATCAAAGAAATTGAAATATAGCAATATGGTTATTAAACATATCAGTAGCTCTATCAAATAAGACATATAAAGAATACTCCCAAGTGTGCAATTAAGTAATTGTAGAAGGCATGGGCTAATAATAAACTCATTTCTACAAAGAGTTATTTTATCTCAATATTTTTTCGCACATTGAGATTTTTTATAAGAATAAAGATGCAAAAGATGCTCAAAATGGTTCACCAATAAAGATAACAAAAACCTCCAACTTAAACGAAAAAGTTTTCCAACATCACACGCAAATCCAGAAGCACACAAATGTGCTCTAAATAATGCTAAATAGTTAGTTATATATGCCAGGAATTTAATTTATTACTAGTAAAAACAAAATCTTGTTTCAAGCTGCACATCAAATCATAGAAAGTCCCCGCAATCCCATCTACGCTTCCTGATCTTCAAGTAGTCTGCTTTTGGCCTACATCCAAAAGGAGTAGGTATGGCTTCACTAAATGATTTAGTTAAATGGGTGCGGGCAAACAAATGAAGCAGGGAAGAAACCAATCCACCAATCTTACATACAAGATTAGTAGTTATAGCAACACATGGTCAAGCATCAGACAGACAAAATGCCTGGTGTCAATGAATATGGTGATATCAGATTACGCACGTATCTTGCACGCTTTGTCAAATATTAAATCTCGTACAAGAATTGATAGAAAACATACCCGAAAATTAATTGTAGAAAGAACATCATGGAATCCTAGAGATGCTAGCTACCTAATTCAGAAGAAAAATCCAATTGTCAGGAAATCACAATGAATGCAAACTAGTTAACCTAAACAGACGGATCACAAAGCCCAAATTTTCCCTAGCTCATTCTAATTTTTTTACCAAAAGAAAAAATGTACATATCTTCTGAATCCCTTCTAAACTAAATATCTGATCCACATTGAATATACCAAACAGCTTGAAATGTAGTAAGATTATTTGGGATTTGGCTCTTCAAAAAGGCATATTAGTGTTAGCCAAAACACAAATGATTTATAATTAGAAACGTTTAGTGCATGTTTTGATTAAATTCAACTATTCCACAACGATTCCAATTCCACGTTTAAAGCTAAAGCAAAAAATAGTTCTCCACTTCTTCAATTTTTAGATGTGATGAAGTCAGAATCAATTCTGGTAGTTATCCAAACACAGACTTCAATTTGTAAAGCATATACACATAATATTAACAGTTGATTTTCTCATTAATGACCTAATATTTTGATCCTCTTTAAAGTGAATTTTAGAGGAAATTGTTCAGAGTTATGTCCGTTGACTACACAGAAACACCAACCAGCATGATTATAATAAAATACACAAACGTATGTACAGCAACAAATAAATGGTTATCTGTTCAAACTGCTTTTTCAGGATAATAACGCGAAAATGCGTCGAGCCAAAATTTACGTAACAGCCGCTACATCCCGGAAGTAATCCATAATTTTTATAACCCACAACTTCCTGATTTTCCAATTTCTTCTTCTAAAGTGCACCTCCTATGTAAAGGACTCGAATTCAAAAGGATAATAACGCATTGTGAATCATTTCTAATATGCGTAGATTCAACAATGTCACTAACTAAGTCAAAGGCGTTTAAAATTTCTACCAACACATTGAACATTTCATAAAGTGTTAGCGCAATTGATGATACCTTCAGGAATCCAAGCGCTGGTGCGGCTTGAAATTGAAAGCATGGAATTCATGAGCGCAGAAGCAGTGGCCGTGTGGTACGGCATCATCGATTCCACACACGAACTCAACTCCACAGGCAACCTTATCATACAAACGCAACACAATGGTATTGGCTACTAACAAAGTAACACGCCAAAGAAGCTTCCGCGAAATGCATGAACGTGTTCGTTATTACCTGAGAGTGGATTGCGAGAGAGGTCTATTCGACGCGATGCGAAATGGAGAACGAGCCGTTTTGGCTTCCGAAGCGACGCGAAACGCCGACCGGCCGGCGGAGCATGATCGGAATATCGATCTGGCGGCGGCGTATGACATTTTCGTGATCGGAATCGTCTGAGATCGGCGAAGGGTTTTGGAAGTCTAAAACCCTATCTCTAGTATGATGGTCACACTGTACTTGCTTCATCATTGGGCTTGGGCACGGCCCAAATCAAAGCGGGTCCAAATCGGACGTGGACCAAATCTTGAACAAAATGAAGACGACGGTTTCTTCTTCCACCTCCATACTTTTCTACACGCACCTCGATACATTGTACATTTATCATGTTGCCCTTATTAGTTTACTCCAGAGTTAATTATATCTTTCATAATCTACACCTCCATACATTCTTCCGGTACTGTCATCTGAATCCGCACCACGACCAGCTTTACACTGTTACTATGAGAAAGGTTTCTCGTTACAGCTGTCACTGTCATTGTCATCTATACTGTTGTTTTCATTGTTTGTGGAGAATGAGTGGATCGCTAGCTTTGTGTTGTGTGAGAAGCATTACAAAAAATTTTAAGATTACTCATAACATGCCTTTTTCAACTTTGTGTCATAGGTACTTATTATTTTCATGTATTAATCTGTTTGTCAAGTCAAGTTGTATGAATTCTTTACACTTATTTTATTTTTTTCATAATAAATTTTATATTTTTATTCATATTAAAATTAAGGCGGGTGTTTGGCATCTAATACCAGTAGAGCAACTAGTTTATGTTACTATTTTATTTCAATTTTATTGTTTTTGACTCAGATATATTACAAACATTTAAAACTTTTGAAGTAAGAATATGATGATACATGATACATTGAATAGTAGACTAAAATAAGTTTTTCACTCATTCTAATCGTTTTGATTCCCACTCATTCAATAATCCTCTCCCTTCTCCTTCCATTAACAACAATACAATATTTTTAATGGTAATCGACAGTGAATATGATGAATACGACACATACAAATGACAAGGCAACAATTCTTTATGGGGTGACAGCCTAGTTTGAAAGATCTGAGAGTGGGATATATAAAGTATAGATTAGATGAGAATAAATCAAATATTGTACACTTTAATCAAGGTTAGTTTGAGGATTGATAAGCGTTGATTTGTAGTGATTTTGTACAGATTTTGTACAATAATTAGGTTGATTTTATCATTAATTCGGTTTAGATTTGATTTTATTTGATTTTATTATTGATTTTTCAATTTAATGCGTGTTATTGTGGAAAGAGAAAATTTGTTGAGAATTAGGTTAAACCCGAATAGAGAAAGAGAATAGAGGCGCCGAAATTGAGGAAAAGAGCAGAAAAAGAGCATAAGTGACTTTTCGCTTAAGCTAAATGCGTAACCTGGGCTAAAACTCACTTAAAGTAGTCCATCATGCGCTAAAAACCTAAATTGGAGATGTCAACGTTACTGAAGACGTGACTTACGAAATAACTGTTGTACTTTGACCTAATTCAAGGGGCGAAAGTTATAAAAGGGAGGCTAGGGTCAAACGTGGTCATCACTTCTCATTCACCATCTCTCATTCGTGGAGACTCTTTCGAGGCCGCCTCCATCATCAAGTTCCATTCTTTTCTTTTTCTTTTGTATTTTCATGACTACCATGCATAGCTAACTTCCTTTTTCTTGGGATTGAATGTAATTTCTCACTTCAAATGCACTCTTAATTCTATTTTTTTATCATTGAATCCAAAAACCTTTGTTTTGGTGTGTCTATGACACATGACAGACCCAATATAATGCATCCTTATAATTAGGGTAAAAGGCTAACCCTAAGTGTGTGCAACCGTGAGAGCTTTGGTGTGTGTGGAGAAGTGTGTGAGCAACCGCTTTGAAGAAAAGAGGGAGAGGTAATTTGCAGCTACTTCCTATAGCAACATGTATTGGTTGTTTTGAAGATCTGAAGATCTAACGGTGAAACTTTGTTTGATCGAGCTGCAATTTTTATTGAAGATTTTTCACTCATATTTCTTCAATTTGGACGGTGTGATTGTCTACTGGAGGTCTATAGAATTGTCAGGAATTTTGTGAAGAGCTGATGTCTGCAGCAAGTTCCTGTTACCGTCAGTCTTGGTTGTTTCGGAAATCCAACGATGAAATCTTCTCCAATTACTCTAAAATTTTTACTGGAGTTTTAACACTCAAAGTTCGTTGATTTGGACGGTCGGATTTGAGATAGGAGCTGTAGTCTGTTTCCAGAAAATTCGTGAACTTTGTCTATTTTTCTGGTGACGAGATTCTTGAACTCTTCCTTATTAATTTCAATTTGTTGATATTTTTGGGCCATTGTTGGTGACCGTTTTGAGGATTAGGAAAAGTTGTATTGATATACTCTGTGATTAATTTTGTGAGACTCATTGTACCTTTGTTTTAGTATTAGTGGAGTATTTACCGTTTTGTGGGTTTTTTGATCTCTATTGAGAGGTTTTTCCCACGTTAATTATTGGTGTTGATTTATTCTTCTGTTTTCGACTGTATATTGGTTTTATTTGGATTGGTGGGTTTTTTTATCTCTATTGAGAGGTTTTTCCCACGTTAATTATTGGTGTTGATTTATTCTTCTGTTTTTGACTGCATATTGATTTTGTTTGGATTGATTGATTGCATTCAGGGTGTTTCCATATTGTTCTGATAAAAGTGAATCTTATTGCTTCCGCTGCCTGACTCCCATCAACTGGTATTATATCTTGCTTTAATTTAAATTTCTCATTGTGACTGGAAAGCACTCTTTGGAATTGGATCTAAACGTAAATGCATTACATGTATAAGTTCAGAGATGAATTATAGTGTAATGACGGCTTACACCAACTGATCTTAATGCTGATTAGGTTATTCTAGCGACTAGGGATAGAAGGTAAGTAATTTAGTTTATGAAATTCAATATTGAAGAATCAGGTTGAAAATGCTTTTATTTACGTAAATTGATAATTGGTAAAGATGATATTAAATTAAGTTAAGAGTATAAGCGAAGGACAATATTATGATTCAATCCCAAGGTTTTTTATTATTATTAAACTCACATTTTTAATATTCTTTTTATTATTATTAAACTCACATTTTTAATATTCGTTATTTTGTTATAACAATTCTCAATTAATTCACTCAATTGTTTATTTATTCATAAACAATTTGGTATAATTCAATTTATAATTTTCATTTTTCTTATTACTATATTACTTGTGAACTCAATATACTTACTGAAAATAAGAATCTTGAAAATGTCTAAAAGTGGAGGAAGAAGATTGCTACACTTCCATTATTTTGTCGTGTACCTTCATATTTTATCAAAATATCAAAAATGTTTCTTTCTCATCATACAATCTGAAATAATTTTTTTATTCTAGATTTCTTTTTACAATTAAGATTGTATAATTCAGAATATAAAAGAAAAGTTTGTATTTTAAATGTACAATCCAAAATAAATAATATATAATCAAGCATTCGCCAGTTTAAATCGTAGTTTCTTTAATATTGTCAGAAATACAAAACAAAAATCCATAAATTTTCTTTTGTTAACACAACTAATCTCTTAATGGACATTAAAAATATTTTATTAACTTCTTATCCCGATAAAATCCTTACATTCTACGAATTCACTATTTTGATTGAAAGGAAATATAAAGAAAAAAAGAGAATTAAGAGTGTACTAGGGGATTCTAAGACATCATCTGACTTAATTAGATTTCCAAGACAGAAAAACTAATGATTGAAACCTTTATATACTTATAATGAGCCTATACTTATTTGTATTTAACTGTTTTTAGTACAAAATAAACTTTATTCTCTTCTCTTCTTGTGACCTAATGCATATCCTTAAGTCAAGCATTAAACAAAGCAGAGTCAATAACATAACGTTAACTTCAACACCCTTCTTAATTGACGATATAAATTTTTTTGCTAAATATAATATTCCAAGCGTGAATTACACGATGATAATCAACATTAAGATTACAAATAAAATAATTTCAGCACAACGAGACTACATCTTTCGAATCAGCCGATATAACGGTCACACATAACCAGATTGCTCGTATAAGAATATGCTCGGTAATAAATGGAAATTAAGAACTGCCGTGCTAAGATTCTCTGACAATCATCTTATCCAAACGAAGGAATGATTTTAAGCAATTTCTTCTACATTTTGACAGTGTCATATTTGAACTAACTACTTTTCAGACACTTCAGCAAAATGAAAATAGCATCACTGCTGTGGGTCGGCTCCTCTCACTCTTCCCTATAATCTGGATTCTCCTTCAAAATTACAAAACCTTCAAGAATTGGCGATAGGGGAAGGTATCTGAAGAAAAAAAATAATAGTTAGTATTTGAGAACATATGCGTATCGTGTTTTAAAATTTGAAGGCATAGGTGCATTACTTTTCCGTTGCAAGCTCTGCCCTGTCGCCAGCGGCCAGGAGAACAGGGGTGGAGTGGGTCTGAAAGCCAGTAATTGTTTTAGGACGACCTGCTTGTCCAACAACATCTACTGCTTGACCAACACGAACTGGCACTGATAAAGGCTTCAAGTTCTCATCCACAGTCAGCAACATCCTTGGCTGTTGAAACACATTACAGAACGTGACTCAGAACGGCAAAAGGAAGGGTCTGACTGGAAAGAGGAAATGAAATGAAACTCAAACAAACCTGCATTGCCAAAACGAGGAAGTACAGAACATAGTGATATTTCCCCAACACAATGGCTTTCATATCTAGGCATGCGTGCAACATGGTAATTAGTCCAGCAAGTGCTGTCCTGTAAAAATGATACAGAATGTTGATTAGAGAATATTACACTAAAGCTGTATACGTCATTTTAAAGTTGCCAACACGGTCAGAAAGAATATGTTTACTTACGGTGATAGTAGGAATCGATCAGAATGATAGGGATTAAGTGTTAATAAGCCCTTTCCCAAATGCACAAGACCTTGGGCAATCCGCACCTGTAGATAAAGTAAAAGAAAACGGGTGACTATGAAAACACTGGAATTAGAAAATAAGGAGGGAAACTTAGAGAAAGCTTACACAAAATAGAAGGCTGGTATCCTTGTAGTAATAACTTGAAAGATTACGAAGCATGCCAGCAATTCTGGCATTGTTCGTTCCAGCACCTATTAGACCCAAGGAGATTACTGCCGCCTAAAGCACATAAATTGTTTTAGCTACAAATAATCAGAGGTATATAGACTCAAATGTTCAAAGTAAAGAGACTTGACATCTCACCATAGCTACTTCTGAATCAGTATCATGGCTCAGTCTGCTTAAGGTATCCATAACATTGACCTGTAATGTTTCAGTAAAAATTTAGCAAAAGTTATCAAAAGTGACATCTTGCACCCGTACAATGATATAAGTTTGAACTACAAGTTATGTTTTTCATAGCAAGGTTAATTTGTTTCACTTTCACACTGATAAAATTATACAGCGGCAAACGTGATAAAATGCAGGGAAGCAAGTCCCCTATTTACCTTTGGATTTGATATACAAAGTAGACCAAGTGCCAGAGGAACTGCACGGCGAATATTCTGCTCTCCATACTGCAGAAGATGTTCTAATGATCGAATTGCCATCTCAAGTCCCAGTTCTTCAGCCATGGCTACCATAGCAATTCCAAGCACAGCTGGACCTTGGTGAGTTTCACCTTTATCAAGATGTTGAGAACAATGACCTAAGAGATTTTGAACCTACAAGAGCAAGAAATTACACACATAATGCATACACAATTATAAACATATAAAGGTGCAGCAGAAGTTTCGTTTTTTAAAAACTTCATCATAAGATTGTACCTTGAGAACATTTCCGGTTCCAGCATAGGCACATGACAGTAGTGTCATGTCACAATACTTTCTAATTTTTTCATTAAAAGTCTTTGAAACTTCGGCAGTTGCCTCAACACTGTCCTGCAGTATACAAAGCACAAGTGAAGAGTGAGTATTATACCTTAACAACTTTGACCTCACCCAATAGCAGAACCCGCTCAATAAATAAAGACAACAGACTGCCAAACAACTGATTACCTGCTTCCCAAGATATAGAAGACCAAGGCCAAGAGGTAAAAGTCGGGTAAGGGGCTCTCCTAACTCTGACTCACTCCTGTCCATTAGTGTATATATAATTGCTTGGGCAATTTCCTCATTGCAAGAACCCACAAAGATCAAGCCCAGAGAAATAGCAGTGAAAGCAAGCACATCAAGTGATGCTTTAGAATCATTCAGAACACCTGTCAATTTCTCCCGCAACTGAAAGAAGCAAGAACAAATTAAAAACTTCACATTTGCATATAGTGTGTATCTCAATTCTCAACAAATATTATTACAAGATTTTCAAAAATATAAGATAAAAACAGATCACCAGCTCGTTCTGGGAACCAGCATATGCAATTCCCAAACCCATTATAGCACCAATCCTGATTGATGTGTCTTCTTTATCTGTATAATCACCAAGAAGTGCCATTGCCTGAAAATGAATCAAATCAGATCTAAAATATAAACTAAGATGTTAAGTGATGTTAAGTGGCATACTCTCATCCAGAAAAGATAAGGATAAAATAAACTCACAGGATCACAGTCATTTTTTATACTACAATTGACAATTCCGACTCCCAATAATGCACCAGCAATGACATGATTATCATTGCTATGGAAGTACTTGTCAAGTTGAGCAAGTCCTGAGTCAACGTCCCACAGTAAAATCATACCCTGACACAATACATTAGTGTTGTAAGTGACATATTACATGATCCAAATCCATAAGAAAAAGTGACTAAGTGAGAAATCCGGTACCAGACTAGCTGCAGCACTAGTCTTCCCATGTTCCTTGTTTTTGAAAAGCCAATTTCCAGAAGAAGCACTACTTGAAGAATCTGAAGGAACAGTCATTAATTTATCCTGCACAATGAGAATGGGAAGTGAGGGAAATAGAATATTGAAGAATAGAAGATATCATTAACCCAAATCACAAATAGAACATATAGAATCTTAAAATATAAAATACAGTATACCTGACCAAATCCAGCATTTACAAATGCATTAACAAAAGTTGCAGCAAGGTTCTGTCTAGCTGAATCAACACTTGCACCAGCACTAGCCCGGCCATCAAGCAAGTGTGCCTAGGAGAAATCAATCAGAGTGAAACATAAGTTGACAGCTAATCAACAAAATGGAACATTTAGGTAGAAACTAGCACATCTAGAACCTTTTGTTTCTGGTACATGGAATACGAACACAAATCAGAGATGTCTCTATGTTAGTACAAAATTACTTTCAACATAAAACAATCCAGTACAAGTATAATCTTTTTTTTTTTTTTTTTTTTTTTTTTTTCTGGATGAAATACAATTAAGTATCAGAAGAGGCAGCCACTGCTTTAGCATGAAAGCAACCTCAGACAAATAACCCTAACCTTTTTGACACAACATTGATGGCCAACATATAAATTATTTTAGTAACTAGCCTAGACTCTTTTATAGAACATCTCCAAATTTTGACTGGCAAAAAAAACCAGCACATCAGAAACAATTCTTCCATTAATAAATTAGTAAGAAAATCTGACATGTGAAATATTATTGGAAAATGACTAAATAACCTATGTACAAAAGCACTACAAACGCGATAGGCCAATTCAGTAGCAAGGAACCATTTCAATTTCTCAAGAGTATATAACTATCAACAAGATTTCTTAAGATATGACTGAACAACCGTAACAAAAGCTGCAAAAATTAATGTACATTAAAAAACATCATGCGTTACTATTTTAAGAATGTGAACCATAATTTAGCTAGGTAAGAATAAAATATCATTGCATTAGATGTAAAGTTATACATGCATAGGAAGTTATATCTGGTAGAGTTCATTATAGCAGACAATAAATTATCACTAAAATTACACCTTGTATATATCCTCAGGGGACTTGGGCTCCGTAACTTCAATATCACGAGCAAGGGTGAGATATCCTTCACTTAACTTGGAATTGTTGATGATATCCTGCAATGTTTCTCTCTCCTCATCATCTGCAGCCATCTCCTCATCAAGCTCAAAAGTAATTCCCTGCATAAATAATAATCAACAATAAATATCTCACAAGACCATAAAAAAGAAAAGAGTCCCCAAAAATATCTGATAATGAAATCTTGTCAGTATATTTGGGCCTTTAGCTTTGACAAAACAAGTTAGGCTGTATAATATCACTGTTAAAAGACTTACGAGTCACAACTACCTCACAAAAAGAAACATGAGCCAAGATAATTTCACAAAGTAATAAACAGAATCCAGGACTTACATGACGTGCAAGCATGTAACAAAATTGCTTCTTTCTCAGCACATCATTACAAGAGGTGAACACCTCCCTCACATGCTGTCACAGCACTGCAACTAATTAGTTTCAAGCCACAATATAAGATACAAAAGACAAATTATTTCATGATTTATACACAGAGAGAGAGAGAATCGAACGCAAACTCTGGTGTTAAAAGAGACACTTTCAAGAATTTCAGAGCCACACCTGCATGGTATCCATGAACAATGCAATTTGGAGAGCATTTGGATATTCTTCAAATTGTTTATAAATTGAATATGCAATGTCCGAAACTAGCATATCATCTGGCCCAGGGAGGTATCTGCAAAGTTACATACAAAATAAAAAAAAAAAATATAAATACATAAGATAACATGTTCGTCAGGGGAAGAGAGTTAATTTACCCCAGACAACATATAAAAGAAAAAACCAAAACAGCAGCATCACATTTATATGCAAATGCTTACAAGTCAAAATAGATTCCTCCTCAAGAAATCTTTAGAATATTCACTACAATTACAAGCCAAAATACACTCACAAACCTTTACATTATTATAAAATACAACATCACTCTCAAATTTCAACACCAAACTTAGAAGCTTCAGAACCTCTGTGACTATAAAAAAATAATTGTCAGTAAAACCAGACTCCCAATCTTCAGTATTCTCAGCACAACTGTAGTAAGAGATCCAACAACAACTTAGGCTAACTAAGATCGTTTAGTCACTAAATAATTTAAGTATAGGAATTTAGACATGAATATAGAGACATAACAAAAATAGAAAACCAAATGAAAGAGCATGAAATTGCAAAACAAAAAAAATACAATTAAACCATAAAAGATACAAACGTTCATATGTCATGATAAATTGTTATTCCCTCCAGTCCTTATTATAAGACACCTTCGAGAAGCTCTATATGGTCCTTTTTGTAAGGCACTTTATACTTCCAATGATACATTTATCTTTTATTACTTATTCGTCCTTAATTAATGTTTTCAGTATGTATTGTGGGGTTTGCCTGCAAGGATGAGAGCTTAAAATTCACGTATTCTCCAATGAAATGTTATTACACCATTTTCAACTCCTAAAGATTGTGCCGTATTCTACTTAAAGTTCCTTTCATTTATAGGTCACTCAACTGACTATCCAGATCTCATTCATGTAAGCTTTGATAAGCTATTTTCTAATTAAACGTTCTCATTCACATATCATTCCCCTCTTGCTCTGAAAAATCTGATTGCAGAATTAGAATTTTCAATCTAGTGGGAAAAGTTACAAAGAGAACTTATTAATTCTTGATTAACAATCTCAATGTCTAATGAGATGATTTTGGTTGTCAAAAAAAAAAAATTCAATGTCTCAACGCATCAGTACAAATTTCCGAATAAATATATGGTTGATCGCTAAGCTTCTCATGCATGACTGTCTAAGGTTTTACAATCTCAATACATCACAAAATGCTCCTAGCAAAACGTGCAATTCTTATGAAAATTAATGTTTTTCAATTCACATACAAAAATTAAAAGCTGATTATTAAGGGTAAAATAGGCAAGTCAATAATATCTTTTAAAAAATCTACAGAAACTAACCTATTTTCTTTACCACGTAATTTGGTTAATGATGCCTTATAATAAGGACAGGAGGGAGTGTTTTTCTTCCTTTCCACTATTATGAACTCAATTGAATTCTCTCTACATAAATCAAGCCCTGTTTGCATTTACCTTGCTGAACTGGTGAGATATAGGCAAGTTCTTTTAAAATTTGTTTTGTCAACATGTGCACTCAACATGCCAAGGTCTTCAACCTAACATTAAAATGCAGTACAAAGAGAGTTTTAGTCCACCGGACAAAATAGCAAAGCTAAGCAACAGCCTGAAAGGATCTCGTATATTACCTCCATCAAAAGATCAACAGCTTCAGGTTCTGCATTATGCTGCAGCACATTTAAAATTAATTAAAATAAATAATAATTTTCCACATACACATCTAATTGCGTCTATATTCCACACAGTACAACTTTTTGAGTAAAATGAACGAGATATACTGTACCTTCATGTGAAAAGCAAGTATTTGTTGCACAAGTTCCATGAGATCATCTATGGGAGTCTCTTCACTCTGTCAAATTAAACAAGAACAGCAAACAATCAGAAAAATTTTAACAGTTAATGCTACTCTATGTAAATACAAATCATGTGGAGCCAAGGAGCCAAGGGATGCTAAACTACTTCACTGATTACAAGCATAGACTATGTTTGACAACATATAAAGTAAATTATTAAATGAACTAGAGAAGGTGACTCATGCTTATTCATTGGACTAATTTAAATTTAAAAATTTAAATTAGCCAGATGTCCAACCTGTCGTTTTGCGTATTCTTGTGCAATTTCTCCAGCCAGATTCCTGATAACAAAAAAAATACATAACTTTTAAGATTAATGATAACTCCTCATCACCAGAATTCTAACTTTCCTAGTAATTATCTTCTATAATGATAAAAATTGTCCAAAACAACATTATTCTTCTCACCTAACATACTCGTGGCCCCATGAACCAATATCGCCCTCCGAACCCAGTAATCTATACTTGAGGCTTTCCTGACAGAGCCATAGTTAAAAATCAATACAAAAACCGATTTGTAAAGACCCTAAAAGGCATCTAAATGAAGGGACACCACCATGCCGGAACACAACCAAACCAAGACCAACACCAAATATATTTTCAATTTCTAACTAAACAAACTAGCTTACTCGTTCTCCTTCGGCTGACATTGTAAGCGCCAAAACCGACAATATATCCGCAAGGTACTTCTGCATTGAGGAACGACCACTAGGTTAACCAACATCACAAATACCAAACTACTACTATCCAGTACTAAGGCAGCACCGTATCTACAACAATACCTTCAAATCAGACTCGGCCATAGTTTCATAATACGTCTTAAGAGTTCCATAATGCGGGCGCAGAAACTTCAAGGGTTTAGGAACGGAAGTCATAGAGCTCGTGGAAGTTCGAATTTCTTGCCTACAACAAAACCACGCATTCCAATTCAAAATACACAGTCAATTTAAAAAAAAAAAAAAAAAGCTAAAAATCCCCTTCCAAATCAAAATTCGTTCCATTAGAGCATATTACTAGGTTTACCTCATGTTCTCGAGTGCGACCTTCTGCAATCCCGGGTCGGCATCTTGAACCCTCTCCACGTAAAGGTCTAGCTGCTGCTTCAACGCCAAATCCTCGTCGGACTGCACAAATTACCACAGAAACAGTTGATTTACATTTCTATCTTGCAAGAAATAGTCTAACAGGCATTAGAGTTGAGGAAATGGTGAAAATTTGAAGCACGTGTTTTGAACTTACCAGATCTTCGTTCTCGACCTTCTTCTTCGTAACGGCGTCGTCTTTGGGCGCACTGGTTCCGGCGCTGGTGCCGGCGCGATTAGGATCGGGCGCCATCGAAGAAATTGGAAACCCTAAAAGTGACTGAGAAAAGAAAGAGGGTTGAACTACGACGGAGAAGAGGTGAAAATCTCGCGAACAGAGTGTTGCAGAAAACCAAGTACCACTTTTGAGAATATAACACAAAGCTTTCTTGTTGCCGAGGATTTTCTCACTTTAATGGGCCTTCACCCATTCCGTAGAGGCCCAGCAAGAAACTCTTATGGAATTCTTTGAAATTCTATTTAGAGTCTTCACTCTTTTATTCGAATATAAATTTATAATTCATATATAAGAATAAAAAAATTTATCGAACGAAATTAAAAGGATTTCTCTCACAAAACATAAGTTTAAATAAAAAATAAGTTTTAAAAAATTTACTAAAAGTTAAGATAAGCTTATTTATATTATAAACATAAGACCATTAGACTTATTCACAAGTAATCTAATTAACTAATGCAAAAGAATGTCTACCAAAAAAACTCTACAGAGAAAAAATAAGAAACAAATATAATAGTTTTGAAATATATATTAAATTCTTATTATATTTAAGTTTCATTCTTAATATCGTTTTTGGAACACTTTCATGGGGATGCCATCAAAATGAGATTATATTAAATCTAAGGGTGTTGAAAAAATAATGCCATACCCACGTCATATTTTTATTTAACATTATTAATAATAACCTCAAAACATATTTACATTTTGTGGGAATTAAACTAATACGAAAACTTTTGTGAATATATTTGTATTAATTTCGCTATTTTACAACTACCCAATGCATAATTTACCCTCCTTTTTATATTAAAAAATTAAACAATCATCCCTTTCTTTTTCTATACAGATTTTGAAATGTAACTTTCATATTTCAGAACACTCGTTACAATGGTTGAGTTGAAGGTAATCACACTGCAAATACGATTAGTTTTTCACAATAAATAAGGAATAAGATAAGTTTTAAATTCAATGAACTTGGAAATAATTTATCTTGAGGTGCAAGAAGTTGGGGCCATCAAGGTCACTCTCCCACGCTCCCATGACATTTTGGTGTAGGTAATTACTTTTTGCAACCCAATTTTTAACCTACACCTTTATAATTGCATAAACCACTCACTGCTACATCATTATTGTTGCAAGATAAAAAAAAAAAAAAAAAAAAAGAGAGTAAAGGATAAAGTTGCACTTAGAAGAAAATGAGTAAAAGAAAATTAGTTCTGAAAAGTGTATTAAAAAAATTATTCCAGAAAATATTATACACGTCTCGAAAAGTTTGTTGTAGAAATTCTGTTCTGTAATGTATTTTATAATTTTATTCCAGAAATCTTATTTTTGGAAAATATGTTTTAGAATGAATTTGAATGTCACTTTAAATAAAAGTAAAACAGTCATTTTAAAATTTGTGAGATTGTAGGTTCAAATTGAGGGGTGCAGAAAGCAATTACATTCGACACATGCATTCATCACAAATTGTTGAATCCTCTGACTATTCAACCTACGTGCAACAACAAATCAGGGGCAATTGCTTCTCCCACATTTGCTTCCTGCAACCCATTAGTTATTTTGTAATTCCACATATGACTTTGTCAGAATATGTGTTGTGGTTTTGCAACGGAGAAGAGTGTTAGTGGATGACGACGGAAAAGCTACAAATGGCGATGGTGATGGCATTGAAGAACAATGGTGACGAAGGGTGAAGGCAAAGGAGCGCGGAGGAGCAGGGTGATTTTGAAAGAGGTTCCCATGAGGTGCGATGGGAAGGGTGGGGTTTTATTTTTCTACCGCAGAAACTGTTTCCCGTAACATTTTCTATAGTATATTTTTTTTCAAAAGTGTCTTTCACAGAAAACATTTTTCCCAAGATTTTTAAAAAAAGTGTCTTAGGGAAATTGTTTTCCGTAACGCACTTTCTATTACAGATTTTATTTTTGTAACCTATTTTAGTTAAATAAAGTCTCAAAATCTACAAATTCTGCACACCTCCACTACCCCTAAACCATGTAAAAAGAAAAGCAACTTACCTACGAATATTGCTGGAGAAGTTTTGGTGTAGCACCCTCTACAACGTTCGCTCGCCGAAAAACCTCTACAACAAGGACATTTCTGAAAATAAAAGAAAATGATAAGGTGTAGGAAGCAAATGTAGAGGTACAGGAAGTAATTCCCCATATTAGGCCCAAAATATTAAAAAGGCCTAATTTATTTTAGCACTCATGTTGTGGTTCCAAGAATTAAGATGAAGTTAAGCTATGGTCTTCAGACTTCCCTTGATAAATTCAGAACATAAAATTTTGAATATTCTCCTTTTTCATATTTTATTATAATATTATAAATTATTTGTTTATGATAACAAATATTTTTTGACAAGATCAAAATATGAATATTTTGTCTGCCATAATATGTTATAAACAAAATTTTAACAATATTAATTTTAAAAATGTGATTGAAAAAAATTTCAAATGGCCGGTCAATTTTTCTCACATATATTAATTATCAATAAAATCCATAAATACTTTATATCAATGTATGAAAAAAAACTTAATAGAAAACATTTAAATATGTTAAAAAACTTGATCAGGAAGCATTATTTTGATTTAATTGTTAAAAACCTCAACTGATTGTTAGATTTTCAAATATAATTTCACCATCCCAAATTTATGAGAATGATTATGTTATAAGATAAATTGCAAGATGTTTGTAACACTATTTCTAATCTTTTTACGTTTTTTAAATTTATGACAATTCACACTCTAATCAACTAAATGAACGAGATAGACCATTAACACACGCCCATTCAGTCCATTTTTGTAAAACCTAATGTACATTTGGTCACACCCAAAAAGTTCCAACATCTTTCAGATGAGATTTTACAAATGAAATTAAAATATTTTTTATATTATTGTTTTTAAAATATTCAAATTTAAAATAAATAGAGATGTGAGAAGTTTATAATATATTTCGTAAACACCTGTTAACGAAAATGGAAGTAGTTAAAGAATTAAAGAAAACACTGACAACAACTCTATTTTTATACTATCTAATGATAAACTTAAGTGTGTTTTAGTACGGAGTACTTTTAGAGGATAATCGTTTATATAGAAAAAATTTAAATGTTTTATAATGAACTAGGTTGTTTGAATATTATTTTTTGAAAAAAATAAAAACTTAAAAAAATTATAAAAATTTTATTAGTTCAATTTATAAATTTTTAAAATTTACTTAAGAAAATCCTTAACTCAATTTATTGGGAGATAAAAAGATAGAATTTGATTGACTCTAATGAAAAAAAGGAAAGAAGATAGTAAAAATAAAAGAATAGTAACCGGTGTGTCCTATACAAAGTTAGTTAGATATTTATTGAAAGTTTCTTGGGCTGTTATCCATTTTGTTGGTAAAGAGAAAATTTTCTTTTGAGCATCAGAGACTCTTAAAGAAAACATGTAGTGTACCATTTATCATTATTATTGGTGGAAGTTCTTATTAGATTGGTTTTGCTAGTTTTTTCTTCATAATGAGGTTTTTCCACTTTAAATTTTATGGTGTTTGCTATTTTTTTTTTGTGCATTATATATTCTGTCTATTTGTTGCTAGATAGAAAAAGGTCGATCTACTTTTCTTCTACTTGTTATTTTTATATCTTGCCAGTATCAATGAGTGTTTATTTAAAAACATTTGATCTTATTTCTCATTTTTTTTTAAATTATCTTTGAACGATGGTTTTAGTTCTTGAAACTTTATAACTTTTATAATTAATCTTTGAATGTTAATAAATAAAAAACCTTTAAAAGTTATTCCCATCTTTCATATTTACTAATCATTTTAAAAGTTTAAATATAATTTAGTCCTTACACATACAAACTAAATTACATTTTAACGAAGAGAAAATAAAAGAATAAGAACGTAGCTTTCTAATTTGTTAGATAGTAAACAAGAAAAAAAGTTAGAATATTAAAAAAATCTGATAAGGTCCACTGTGTTTGATCATGTTTCAAACAAGATAGCAACAAATTGTATAAAATCTTAAGTTGTTCTTTCTTTATACAGAACAATCCCAAAATGAATAGACTAAATAAAGGGAAGATTTTAATTATTATGCTGTTTGAATAATAAAAATATAAGACGTGTAATATGAAAAACCCATACGTAATTAGATATAGATTTTAAAATTTGCATGTAACAGTTAATTACGAAGATTTTATGTATTGATTTTTGACCGTAAGTAAATTTAAATTATATACGGATTTTTAATATTACATACAAATTTTGACTGTTTTGACTGTATGTAATTTTTATTTTTCTTATAGTGATACAAGTTAATATTATTTTTGAATGAAACATGTTTAATTTGGGAAAATATTAATGCTTCAAATCTAGAACAGTGAGAAGAATAATTTTCTCAATCTGATTAATATTTTTCTTCCTCTTTGTCCTTACATTTTAACATAATGCATTAACATTTCGCAATTTCTATATCATGCTCTCTTTTCTGCTTAAATAAATTTTAATCAAGCATATTCATGTGAATGAATTCAAGGATGATGGTTCAAGTTAGAACCATTCCCCCTGAAATTATTTGTAAATGTATGTTTAAAAGCACAACTTACAATTAAAATATCACATAATAAATTAATTGTTTTTATATTTTTCTCTGCTAAACATTGCAGCAACTTATCTCTATAGCAACACTTATATTGATGTAAAAAAACAGAAGAGTTTTATCCATCATTTACGTATTATAAATATTTTTTTTCAAATTTTAGACAACATTTTAAAACCATTCTCTAAAATGAAGACAACATTTTTTTTAGTTTATTTTTTTATACTATAATTATAAATTATTGCATATCATGATTGTTATCGCACATCTAACATTTAAAAAGCTGTTCTCAAATGTAACATAAAATATTGTTTTCATATTTATTTATTTATTTATTTAATATTTTCAATTTTTATATAATATTTTCTTTTAATGATCATCTTATTTTAATATTTATTGTATTAATTAAATATTATATTTCAAAAAATAATAATATATTTATTTTATTATTATTATTATTATTTTAAATTATTTTTATATTTAACTACTTAGTTTTTAATATAATAAATGTCTAACATATATTTAACTATATATTATTTCTATTTAATTTAAATTTAATTGAAAATATTTTAACATATAAAAAAAAGTTAATAATATAATAAATAAGATGAAAAATATAACAATAAGAATTAAAATAATTAATCTACAAATAAAATAAATAAATATATTATTCAAGTTTTTAATTTTTAAAATAATAAGATAAACAACTCAAATTTGTAAAACTTACGTATTTTGAATCAGTAATATAATTAATAACTATATTTATTTTAATAAAAATCATACTAATTCAAATAAAAATTATAAAATATGTTGAATAATAAAAATATTTGAAATTATGAATTCAAAACAATGAAAAATCAATTACAGTACACAATATCAATAACTTAAGTAACTATATAATCATATTTGTTAACTTCTAATTTATATTTATTGCTATAATTATCCTTTTAAAAAAATTTAAATATTAATAAATTCTATTAAATTTATTTTTTATGTTTCTCAATTAAATATATAATTATGTATTTTTTAATGTATTTAACTATATTTTTATTTATATATTTTATAAGAAATAAAGATTTAAAACATAAATAAAAAAAAAAGAACATTTTAGTACCAAAACTTAAAAAAAAAAATCAAGATGATATTTGAGCTGATAGACTCTTAATTAAAAATAATTGAACTATAATTATAATTTGATGTTAGGATAAAACTTTAATTAAACTTAAAATCATGGTTTGATTTCTAGCAAAATAATTGTTGTACTCAATTTTTAAAAAAAATATTTTTTAAAATAAATAACACTTTTTTATCAAATCTAAAAAATTATTTTTATAATAAAAAAAACTTTTATCCTAATAATAAAACTGAAATATTACAGTAAAAGTGTTTATAAATAGATTCATAATAAATTATAAACACATAAGAAAAAAACAATATAGGATAAAATGATTTTTAATAACAGATTTTTTTCAACTATATTCACTTTGTCTACTTTTGTTCTTCTTTAACAAACGGGAACATTGAATGGTGAAGTGGTGGTTAGAAGGGTGGGTATACCAATAATGAATGTGTGTTATGGTGATGAGAGGGAAGTACATGGACAGCAGTGCATGTGTGTATTTATTTGGTATGATTTAGTACTAGCAGTGAGCTAGGGTTTTGTATTTTCTCATGTGCATGACATAAAAAAACCAACAAACTGTTTCTATGGAATTTTTGTAAGATGCTTTGAACATAGTTTTAAATAGGTTCTATTATGTGGGTAATTTTTCTCAATAATTTTGGTATTGGATGACCCAATGTAGGAGATTTTTATTCCAATGTGCTGTATTTAAAATAAAGTTCTTAAAATGGATTTTAATTTTTCATATTTATCCTCTGTTTCAAAATAGGCCTTTACACATATTAATTATTCTTATAATATAATTTAGTCACACATATTATTAATGTAAAACTATAATTTTAATTGGATAGCACCAATAATACATATGTTATTGCATTTTTTTTCTTTTTCCAAACACATTATATGCTATTTTGCATTTTTTTTTCTTTTTCCAAACACATGATACGCTATTGCATTTTTTTTTTCTTTTTCCAAACACATTAAATATAATAGACTTAAATAATTAAATGTTTTTGTTATATTTGTATTATTACTGTGTTAAATATGTAATCGAAATATTTTAACATCCATAAGTTCCTAAATTTCTGAAAAGGCCAAGTCTTTAAAAATTCTATTTAATGTGAATATATAACTTATTTTAATTCTGAAAACTGCACTTAACCTGGTTAGACTAACTCAATTCTTAGTTTAATATGAAATAATGTTGATCAATATAAAATGAATTTTGAATTGCTTTTAAAAAATAATTGCAGCTCACTGAAGAAAAATAGTGTAGAAAAAGTGAGGAAAAATGAAAATAGTTTTGAAAAATACACAAAAATATTAAGATAGTTGCATGACCATTTTTACTCAAGCAAAAATAATAACTCCCTCAAGCAAAATATGCAAAAATAAAAAAAAAATCTGAAATTCTCAACCAGATAGCACTGGTTTGAGAGAGCTTTTTGGAAAAAAAAAAGAAAAAAAGAAGTACTCTTATATTAATTCTCGAGCAAGATAGGACTCGCTTGAACGAGACTTTCGAAAAAGAAAAGACTTTCAAATCAGTTTTGAACCCTAAGCACTAATGGCTCGTGGGTTTGTACCTCCCCTTCCTCACTTTCTCACTCACCTTTAATCTATACTCCACAAGTTTAGATTTTTTGTTTGAAATTATCAAGTTAAATGATTCTTGCTCTGAATTGCTTCATACAATTACTTGATATGCACTCCCCTTTCCGTTTCTTGATTAGAAAACCCTAGATTCCCATTTTGTTTGAACGGAAATTTGAAAATGAATGTGCTGAATATATGGTATATATGATGTATATAAACTCAATCCATTCAGATTTATGCATGTTGGACATGATATTTTCTTGATTTGCGGCTTGATTTTGAAAAAAGTTAGTTAAACATTTACGTTAAAAAAATATAGACATTAAATCAAAATCAATTTATAAAAAATAGTACGAATGAATTGCTAGAAAAAACAAAATAAAAAATGGACTTCATAGCATGAATATACAAAAATTAAAAACCACTTTACTAAAATAATTTCCCGTCATATGATTTTGAATAAAAAAACGCAATCAACAAATTCTAACAAAAAAAAAATAATAACAATTAAAGCCCTAGTACGATTTCCATAAAAAAAATTAATAAAATTGTATAGAGTAGGTTTTCTGACTATGAACTTTTGAGCTTATCCCAGAGTCATGTTTGGAAACATAATTTTTTTTTTTTAAATTAAAAAAGAAAGTGATGCAACATCTAATAGATGAGAAGTCCTGAAATTAGGGTTAAGTGGCTCTCACAGGACACATTCCCTTCAAGCACTAGAGGGTGGAATGTTAGGAATCCCTTGTCTCTGTGATTCACTCATCACACCATCAAGTGCTGGAGCCTTCAGTCAAAGACGTAAGGAGAGTCATGGCTTTGATAAAACATCTCTAATATAGCTCCATCTATACACTCTTTTGACTGAAAAATCAAATAAAAAATATATATAAAAAAATTAATTAGTCCTATGTAGTTTTACTCTTCTTATGTACAGTAAATATACACAATCATTTAACACTTCTCACAATGTATATATACATCCTCGTACACATCTACTACTGAAAACGAAACATGAAGCCATGGAAACAGACAACTTTTATTTGTAGATAGAGTGAGACAAAATTTAGAGCCATGATATACCTGTGCCTATGTTTGTGGAAAAGAAGTGATGAAGCACAAAGAAAGACAAAAAGCAAAGAAACCTTCAGAGGTGATAGGTTAGTGAGTTATGTGCTCACTCCACAATAATTCATAATTCATCGTAGTACTAGGGTGTTAAGCTAGTAGGGTAATGTCACTCATACCTTAAACATTTAAGATATTTAACATATGCACCTATGAATACAAGTTGAGGTACCTAGTGTCTCTTATATCTCACACACTCACTCTCTCTCATTCTATATATATATAACATCCTTATCGATAAAATAGAATCTCTTTTACATTTAAGAGTCGCTATTAAAGTGAAAATTGACTAGAAAAACCAGATACACAATTCAATGAACTTTTTCACATGCAACATGTTTATGTTGATGTGAGGAAAGAAAAACAAAAAATAAGTGAGATTATGTACTACTATCATCTAATATATCGGTAGGTTATCATACTGATTAACAATTTAAATTGTTTTATACTATTTGTATGTAACCATTGAGAAAAGACCAAGAAAGATGGAATATTAAAATATCTGATAAGGTCCACGGTGTTTGATCATGTTTGCACATGATATGTAGCAACAAATTGTATGAAACTCTTAACCTGGTCTCTCCTCTTACAGAACTAACCCTGTGTCCTTATGCTGACACTGAATAGACTAAATAGACAGAATGTTTTAATTACTATGCCGTTCGAATAATGAAAATATAAAACGAGAAAACACAGTTAATATACGAGTTAATATTATTTACAAAATGAAATGTTTTTAAATTAGAAAAATATTACTTCTGCAAATCTAGGACAGAGAGAAAAAATAATGATTTTTTATTTTCTTTCTATTTGTAGTCTTAATTTAAGATAATACATTAATATTTCTTAATTTTTATATAATAAATAGTTAGTTCAATATAACAAGTATTAACATATTTAGTTTTTAGTGTAATCAAAAAGAAGAATACCCGTAGGACAAGCTTTAATGTTATTAGTTTTATTTTAGTTACATTAATAGTTAAAGTAACTGAGTGTGTGTTTGGTTTTCATTAGTTGTCATGTGTGTTTATTAAGAAAAAGTTAACCTTAACATACAATCATAAGGGGAATCATTAAGAACTTTAACTTTTCAAAGCAAAAAAAGTAAAAGGTAAAAGCTCGAAGAATTACCATTCCATTTGAATAAAATACCACTCGTGTAAATCTCTATACTCATGTAAATCTCTATGGCAAAACCTCCATGTACATATAATTTAAATTTTTACTTTCTTAAAATAAAGTCAAATATAAAGTGAAATAAAAAATACTTTGATTAATATCAAATAAAATGGAGTAATGAGGTTATGGACTTCTCACTTAACATGAATAGAACAATACATATTCAAAATGTTAATTTTCTCCTTCTCTTACATGAATATTTTTTAAGATTGATGTGTTGGTCGTTTGACATTTCTTTTTTTTTTTTTTTTTTTTTTTTTTTTTTTTTTATTTTTTTTTTTTTTTTTTTGTTATTTTTTTTTTTTTTT
>Ga0209700_102302_pt1 | contig 38963 bp, 13 predicted proteins | sample SiratroredBW_FD_187528 | JGI IMG/M metagenome (GOLD analysis project Ga0209700, IMG submission 187528) | Root nodule microbial communities of legume samples collected from California, USA - Siratro red BW (SPAdes) (version 2) | ecosystem: Host-associated > Plants > Roots > Nodule | place: USA...
ATGAAGTTCATCTAAAAATAACGTGTCATATAGATACGTGGATATACAAAAATAGCTCATCAGTTAGATGGATCAAATCATATGGTTGAGTTGTATTGATCAATATTTCACAGTTTTTTTTTTTTTGTTGAGCTGTCTTGCATTTCTTCGACCGCATATAACTTTGCACGAATTTCTGATTCGATTGGGATAAAAAATTATAAAAAGTAAAAGATAAGATTTGTTTATTTAATATTGGTCATCAGATGCATAAATTTTATTATTGAAATGTAATTGTATGTCAAATCACATAATCTCAATTTATATATAATAATGTATCCCAGAAAGACTTTTTTTTTCGCTAGATTTATGAAACTTTATAATTTGGTCTTCATCACGCATTTTTTTTAAAACAGGACACTTTAAGGGTGCTTTAACTTCTTTTTTTTTTTTTTTTTACAGTGGTAACTGAATATATTCTTAAATAACTAGCACTTTTGTGTTTATATTCTAGAAGGAGATGATACTTTCCCAAACTCTTTTTTTACACCCACATCGTAATTTTGATTATTATTATTATTTTAACAATTTTTATAATATTTAATTACAAACATACCTTTTATTATATTATTATTAAATAGTTAATTCAAAAGTTGTATACAACTCTTAAGATTTCAATATACTATATTTTATTTTAGAATAGTATGGCGTGGGAGCGATGACGACATCTTACCTTCTCAAAGTTTCTAGACTCAAGGTAAGGAAGTGGTTGAATTGCGAGTACTAAAGATATACCACTATCTTTTGCATGGACTTAATTCAATCAAATGTTAGAATATTTTAATTAGTTTCATATTTATAAATATATAATTTAAATTGATACTTTCTTATATTTTTTCTAAAACGATGCAGTAAAATATTGACTATTAACTTCTAAATCATATAATTTTGTATAAATGAAACTTATTTATAAAATTAAATCAAGTTGTCCAATATATAAGCTTTATTGTTAAAATTAAAAAAAATTGTTTTGATGTTTTGACGTTTATTTGAGTAATCTCTTTAACATTTTTGCACACAACATCAACAACAATATATATAGTATTAAAGGACTTAAAAAGTACATGTATTACGAACGCTATCCCATCATTACATCTAAAATTAACAGAATATATAAAATTATATTATTTCTGAATGATTTAAATAATTTTTTTATTTTTAAGAAGTATTATTAAAAAGATTAAAAAGTTTGTATGTAAAATTAAAATAAATTAATTAATTAATTAAAAAAAAGGAGATAAGGATTGACTTATATTCAAAAGTATCTTATTTACAATTATTACATTATCATGTCTATATATATATATGAGGCGGTGAGATGGAGGAAGAGAAAATATTTTAACGAGGAAAAGAGAGAAAGAGAAGAAAAAAATTAAAAAAAAAGGAAGGAAAGAGAGAGAAAAGAGAAAGAAAGAAAAAAATAATAATTAAATATTTTTTTTGTATAATTTTAATATATCAGTTAAGATAGGAAATATCTATATTTTATTTATTTTATTTTAATTATGTCTCTAATTTTATTTATTTATTTATATTTATATTATTTACATTTACCTTTAATTATGTTTTATATTATTTACTTTACTTTTAATTATGTATCCATTTTTTTTTCTAGTTACACATGGATGTATTTTATTTATTTATTTTTAGCTAGATTTTAGTTCATTTTATTTAATTACATGTATTTAATTTATCTCCTGTCCTTTTTTTATTTATCTATATTTATATTATTTAATTTATTTTAAATTCTTGAAATATATTTTTATTAAAATATTCTTAACCTCATTTTATTTATTTAATGGAATGTTTCAAAATTGTTATTAACTATTATACCTATATTTTTGGTTTTAATATTTTTTTTTTTTTAAAATATGGTAAATAATATAAAATTTTCTAAAAAATAATGAAATTTATAATAAGAAAATATTTAATGAGATTGTAGTTGAAAGTTTAACTTTAAGAATTTAAATTAGTAAATATTATTTTAGATATTCCTTTAATCATAATAAACTCATTTATCTTAAAATTAATTCAATTCTTTCTCAGGTGAAATAAAATAAAGTATATTGACAAAATTTAAAAAGTGATTTATATATTATTTTGATATGATATTATTTTATATTATATTTAAATAAACAAATAGATTGTCTGTGTAGGGAATAAATAAATAAACATATACAAATTTAAAGTGAAAACTGTAATATATATATATATATATATATATATATATATATATATATATATATATTTTATTATATAATATTAAAATATTAAAAATATAAATATTATATATATATATATATATATATATATATACATATATATATTATTTCACAAATCTAACTAGATTATATTATAAATAACTAATATTCAAAATATTTAATAATTTTTTATGGGTCAAATTTTAACATATTATAATAAAATATCTAAAATCAATTCTTAATAATAACTAACCAACAAACAAATATTCAACAACACAATTTTATACAGATTTAAAAGTTAAATATTATATATATAAATATTAAAAAATTAAAAATTCAGACAAGACTAATCCAATAGTTAGTTGTCCTCTGATTCAACCTATTTATCTGGTTGGATTATATTTCTTATTTGAACTTCAACTTTGTAAGATCATCACCTCTAAATTACTAGATTAATTATTTAATTTATATATACTTTATTTTTGAGTTAGAAAGAAATTGTATATGATTTTTTTAATTGATTAAATTCATATTATAAAATTATATATATATATATATATATATATTAAAAATTTAGTATTTTATTTGATAATGTATTAACAACAGTAAACTGACTAATATATCTTTAGAAAATAGTAAAATTGGATAAGATAAAAATAATATTTATAATATTTTAAAAATTATTTTTTATAATCAATACATTTTAGGTAATTTTGGCAATTTTTACAGTTTTAAAGGAATTTTTTGGCAAAAATTTTGCAAAATTATCAATGCCATAAAAAAAATTAAACGAACACTTTTTTAGCCCGAATTATTATATGTAACTTGTAAAAGTATATTGGAACTAATGGTAAAATTATTTTATCAAAACTATTCTAACAACAAAATACAAATTATATATTATATATATTAAATATTAAATTTATATTAATTCCTTCTATTATCAATACATAAATTCTATCAAAGCAATGACAGAGAAATTAAACTTTTTTTAATGATTTATCTATGTTTTATTATATATTTTTCTTATTCATTTAAAATTTTAAATATGTATTTTATTTGTAAATATTACTAAACAGAATATAAAGTTTTTAATTACCACAAGTTTTAAATAGTTGTCATATTAGAAATAATTAAACATGAGATAAAAGATAATATAGATATATAAATTTTTTTATGTAGATGCTCTAAGTCGAAAAATTCAACATGCATAATAAAAAGAATTAGATTTAATAGAATTATTCTAACACTTTTTAACTATGAAACGAAGATATGATGGTCTATAGGTAAGGGTGTTAAAAATCTAAACTGAAATTTTAGAATAAATAAAGGAACCTTTGTTGGAAGAAAAAGTTGAAAAAAATAGAAGGATTTGCATTGTGAAATATTCAATATAATATTATGTTGATTAAATGCAAATTGTTATAAATAAAAATATATTCACATTTTTGTAATTATTTGAAGATATATTATATCGGTTAAAAATTGATATAAAAAATATTATACAATATAGTTGTAATCAATAATTATTATAGAAAGTGGTACAGGAAGTCTTCTTTAAAAAAATGAAAAATTATTAGGTGTGTCACTTATTATATTAGTTGTTACAATAACTAATGTAATATACAGTATATGTTTAAAAAAAATAAAAAAAATATTCAACAGACTACTTAATACATTGATTTTTATAGAAACTAATGTAATATGGTAGATTTAGGATCAATTACATCAGTTATTTGGAAAATCGATGTAATATAGATAAGACTCCAAAATTAAATATCGCATTTCAACCCAACGTTGATTTTATTCCTCTTCTTTCTCACAAGCATGATTATAGGTGAAATAGCATGGCATGTGTGGGCCATGTTGCCTAATTCTTACAATTGAATGTGATGTGAGCATGACATAAGTTACCCGTAGCTAGTTTATGCACCTAGCAATTTTCATGTTTCAAGATTAAGAAATTAAATTCAAACAGAAAATTCAAAGGCCCAATACATGGCACATCAAACCTAAACTACATTGTACAAGATGGTATGATCGTATTTCATCACAAATCCTCTTCAAAAGGGAGATGATGATAAAAGACTCTCAAGAACAAGACCAACTACTAGAACTATGGGCAAGAAAATACATGAGGAGTGGAACTCAGAGAGATTCAACAGAGCAAAACTCTTATCAACTTAGGTTAAACTCTAGTATGTAAACTACTATACAATGTATAAATAAATTCATTGTAAAAAAGAGTAGAATGTAGGATTTTTCATTTGGCCATGTATTTAGGCCTTTAAGGTTGGTCACTTGCAACATTAACCCTAAAAGAGAGGTAGTGTGTGCCTAGCTTCTTTGTAACACGAGACAACTCTTCATTGGTGAAGATTGATGTTAAGTCAAAAGACGAAATAATCTCTTACGAAATAATCTCTAAGACGATATCATAATAGTAATATGATTTTTGATGATAACAAACACTATAAGAAAACTTGAAAAATATATGATAAGTTCACGTGAACGAAGAAAAAAAAAACATAAACAGGAGGTGTAACTGATCAGGCGATACACGTTGAGAGATACAATACATAAACAATCACACAAGACTGAAGGGATGAAATGATACAATGGTTAGATGATGGTACAAAAGATAATGTATTAGATGTTAAGCTGCATAAGACTGTCATCCCAAAATTTTTAAACATAATATTATAAAAATATATAATTATTTAGCAACTTGAAAATATAAAATAGTCAAAAATATATCATCTGATAAGATTTTCAAAGAAGATATGATTTATACTAAGGAAGAGATATCATGGGATCAGATGAAAGACTATTAGCCTACAATGAGATAAACGCTATTGAAAGAAGTCAAAAGTAAAAAAAAAAATCGATAAGATGATTTCAAGTCACTAGACGATATTAAATTCAAATGTTAGAATGAAAGGTTCAAAGCCATTGGACGTATAAGGCGAAGAGTTTGTCTAGTGGAAGTTTATCCATAAACAAATAATTTATGTGAAATATCAAATGGTACAAATTGAGACAGAATAAAATTGGACGAATAAGGTACCACTTGTAGAAATTAGACAAATTAATACGAGTAAATTTTCACTTTAACAAAAGATATCTCTACTTTGATACAACATATTTAACTGTTGACATAAGGACTATCTCTTACGGAATAGATATATTCTTTTGTAAATAATACTATAAATAAGTTGAATATGTGGACTCGATTTTCTACAATTTACCATGAACATATCATATCTTAGTATTTATGTCTCTATGACTAAACTAAAACTAAGTTGAAGGTTGGTTGAATTATAACTGTATAGTTACAAACAAGTAATAACTACCAATGATTTCTTATAAATAGGAGTGACTGTGAAGTCACAAATAACACACTAAAATATTACAAAAGGAAATTAAGAGAGAAACTTGTGAGAAAAGACATGTGAGGAAAACTCTGCTTGGAACTTCCCAAGATAGGGAAATGAGATATGTATATACATTGCATTTGTTTTGTATTTCTACAGGGTATCCCTAAATCCTCACTAACTATACAACTTACAATTTTTATCTAAAATCTAATTTTCTAATTTTACTCAGTTTCTTTGTAAAAATATTTCATTACTTAAGATAAACTGGTTTTATAACTTATATTTTCGATTTATGTGACATATATTGAGACTCTGAAACTTCATTGTAGAATATCATTGATAATCTTTATTAATGATTATTATTATTTTTTTTATGGTAGGAAAGGTCTTATGATCATGTTGTATCATTTTGACATATCTGTTCATTGGAGGATTTGATTTCCTTAGAGATTGAGATGAGTTGAATCGTTGATATTGAAATTTAATATGTGCATATGCTTATCAATCTTTCCTAGTCATTATCGATTATAATTTTTATTATTATCAATATTATTCTCAATGTTATATACTCTATTATGGAAAATAATATAACGAAAAAATTATGAATTAAGATATTGTAACTAAATATAATCAAAATGATAGTAATAATGAGCAAAATTTTTTCCATCCAAATGTTTGCGAATATTAGTTTTCAAGTTTCTTAGATGAAACAGAAAATAAATATTACATATGATTTGTAATTATAATATAATGACTTGAAATTTTATAAGAAATTTTTTATTGTAATTTTATTTACATGTTGATGCAATTTTATTTTTCATATATTATATATATATATATATATATATATTTTTTTTATATTTTTTTTATCCATCAACTATCATTAAACTATTAAAGAAAAACTTAAACTATATCTCTTTCTAGTTGAGTTCACCACACCTCTCATCTTAACACTGTCTTAATCCACTTCGTCTTGCCTAGTGGTTCTTACCTCTCATGCTTCCACACCATCTATCCACCTCCATTAAAGAAGATAAAATACATAAACTCCTTGTTACACATTTGGACAAACACTAACATAAAAGTTCGCAGTCTCCAAATTCAATTTCTATCAGACCATTATGATGAAAAAAATTATGAGATATCAAACACAACATTTATAAATTTGTAATACACTGAAAATCTATACAAGTCTATGTTTTTGAAAAATTTTAAAAATTACTTTCTAGAAAATGGTATTTAAAAAAATAAATGAAGATATTTTAGTAAATTTTGGCAAATATAAATAATAATTGTCTTCATCTCGATAAAAGCTCATGGCATAATCAGCCCGACCCGTTATCGAGTTCTCCATCCAGTCAGAAGTTCCTAAACAACACCTAAAATACATTCAAACACAAACAACTCTGCGCGCCGAATCCCTCACACTGAAAGTGACTGTGCCATGGCACCGCCCGATCTCCGCCGTCCGTTCAAGCGACCGCCGATCTCCGATCAAGAGAAGCGCCGGGCACAGTCTCTGCTCCGCCAGGCACAGAATCGCCAAGACGCCCAGCGCCACGCGCGTTTCTTAGTCACCACCGTCCTCACTCTCCCCTCCCAATCCCACGTACCAGAGTCCCAACCCGAACCCGAGCCCGAAACCGAACCCGAACTCACTGAAGCCGCTTCCGCTTCCGGCTCGAACTCGCCCGAGAACCTCGACGTCCTCGGAGCCTCGAAGCTAAAGGCCGCGGAAGCTCGCAAGTGGTTCGCGAAGCAGCTCATGCTCCCCGAGTGGATGATCGACGTTCCCAGCAACCTCGCCCAAGACTGGTTCTTCTCCTAACCTAAGTTTCCTCCAACCTCTCTTCTTCTCAAATTGTTGCACCTTAACCGAAACTCCATTTTGTTGTATTCAGGTTCGTCTTCGCTCGCCCTTCCGGAAAACGGTGTTTCGTCGTTTCGTGTAACGGAACGACAATTAGCCGTCTGCGTAACGGTTCCATTCTGCACCGGTTTCCCTCCGCGCTGCCGAGCGGCGCCAGGAAAAAAGATTCCGGTTCTTCTCAGTCTTACTCTATATTGGATTGCATCTTTCACGAGGTTACTACTTCCCTAACTGAATCGATTTATTTATTTATTATTATTTTTTTTTAATGTTAGTGTTGAGTGTTGACTTGTGTTGTGTGTGGTTTTTTCGGGGTGCAGCTAGATCAGACCTATTACGTAATTGATATGGTTTGTTGGAGGGGTTACTCTTTGTCCGATTGCACTGCCGAGTTTAGGTTCTTCTGGTTGAATTCCAAGCTTGCAGAAACTGGTGCTTGTGAACCTCCTTCTTACTATCACAAGTATAGGTTCAGTTTGGTTCCGGTGTATGGTTGTGACGCGAATGGCCTTCAAGCTGCTTATTCGGCACCGGTGCCTTATGTCAAAGATGGTCTTCTTTTTTATAACAAGTAATTGATAACTATTTCATTATGTGATTTGTCTTGAGGCAAACCTTTCTGTTAGTGCCAAGGGCCAACCTAATGGATTGTTTTGCCAAATCGTTAAGAACCATTATGCAATAGCTTCTCCCATAAACTACAATTGGCTTTATGTAAGTTAAAATTGCCTTTTCGAGAAGCTATAATGCGATAACTTCAAGATTTACAACATAGTCTACTTTTAACTTGTGAAAGAAGTTATTTTATTCTTTCTTGTTATAAAGACGTTTATCTAATCATAGGTTATTTCAACTTATGTCATGGTTCTTTTAGGTCGTATAACTTGTGTGCAATGGGATATTTGTTATGAAACCTGCCTCTGTTTCTCTTTTTAGGCTAAGTATTTTGGGTTGATGTTTTTGCTTTGATGTTGTTTTTAGGCATGCTCACTATCAGGCAGGCATTACGCCATTAGCATTAGTTTGGAAGGATGAGAACTGTAGTCAATATGTTATGGACACGGACAGTAAAGGACAGGTTCCGAACCAACAGCAGGTTTTTCCGTTGCTTCCTTTTCATCTTATCATTGCTTTGCTTTCCATGCCTTTTCTTTGCTGCTTATATTTATATTGTTTGCTTTTGTGGGTTTCTAGACTTCATATTGAAAATTCTATATATGGATCACTGGTTCCCCTTGTTGAGCACTTCGTGGAAAATTTTTCTTGTTTCATGTTCATTGCAGCCATCTACCGTCTAAGAAAATTGTTCAATTATGATCTAGAAGTGAAACTGTGTACGAAAGGCAATACCAATGCAGTCATGTGGTTGCTTTGATACAGTTTTAGTTTACATATAGATGTAGAGAAGATACTTTGTGTGCGCATGTGCACTTCTAAAAACTTTTTTTTGTATGGCATCTAGTTTGTTGTTTTATATTCTGATGATACAGAAATAGGAGAAACTCCCTTGCGTATGTCATAAGTGGCCCCTAGACATCTACTAAGTTCAAGTTTAAGCTGACATCAATTCCCTCTTTCCTTCTCTTTAGAATGGAAATTGTCATTGTATTATGAACATATGATGGCTGAACATTGGCTACTATACTTTTTCTAACAGAGTTGCATTAGTTCTCCATAATACCTTTATAATGAATGTACCAGCAAGTGGCTTTAATCTTGCCAGTTATTTTTATTTTTTATTTTTTTTGTGGACTTTAAAACTGTAAAAAGGGTATAATTACATCCAGTGTTCTAATTTTATTTGACATCGGATACTTAGCTTGCAAAGTCATAGATTGAGAAGTTTTTTTGTTGTGCACATTGATGTTACATTTTAGATGGTCAAATATGAGATGAAAAATACGATTGTATAATTGCTTGGCTTCACGATTGGGTTTAATTTTGTGTTAGTCTTGATACAGCAATAAAGTTGCTGCCTTATGGACTTGGAGGTCATGGGTTCAAATCCTGGAAACAACTCCTCTCTGTTTGTTGTTTTGTACATCAATCCTCCTTAGATTCCATTAGGGGGAAGCAGTCTGTACTAGGTTGCCCTTTTTGTTAATAAAATATGTATTTTCTTTATCTGCATCTCTAGAGGTTTTGGCAAGCATAGTTTTGGAGATAATAACAAGGGTAAGGAAACGTTACCCTTTTAATTCAAAACTGATTGTGGAATGTTGTTATTTTGTGACTGATTATTTAAAAGATGAGGCTGACGAGAGTTTAAGACTGTAAATTTCATCCTCCCCGAAAATCCACTGCCCTACATTTGATAAAGCCTTATGAACTGTTGTGTAGGGATACTGTCAGTTCATACTAGGTATCAAACTGTTTAGAAAGACACTTTCAACAACTTTATTATACAAAATAAATTACACAAATCTAACTATTAAATTATGTGATATTATCTTATAAACTTGATCTGCTTTATAAGAATTTTAAATCTACTGGTTGGATTGATGAAATTTACCTTTTGAAATAACTTATTTAAGGACTCTTTATGTATAGCAGGTCTAAAATATAATATTTTTTATGTGTATGTTATACATTTACGTGAGCATAAAAGATACACTTGTAGTTGACATATGTGATAGTTATCATATTGCTTAATCAGTTTACCTGCCTTTACAAACAGGTGGTTTTGGAGCTTCAAGAAGATGGAAAACTGACCACTTCGGATGATCCTCCTGTCGTATTTGGCTGTTTAGATGGAAGCTTTATACAACAGGTTTGTTTCAAAGAGGTTTCTATATAACTGTAAATTGGCATCTCTTGCATAATCTAGTTATGACTTATGTGACTCAAACAATTTACACTTTCTGCCACTACGTAATATTACATCAGTTCCTGATATTATATTTTTTTACACCACTAAACTGATACAAATGATTGACTGTGAAATAGGATAGTATGTTAGAGTTCGAGTCATGAAAATTATAAATAAACAAGCTCGGAATTTAGGCATGAGACTCACTTTTTAATTTATTATTTAGTGTTTACTAAATAATTCGTATTTAACTTCAATTTTGCAGTCAGGGCTGCATTCAGGATGCCTTATACGGTTTTCAATTGGGGAGGGAGGATTGATTTTGATGGATGGGAAGCTTGAGAAAGCTGATCTACATTATCTTGGCAAGGCCAACCGAGCTCGTGGTTCTGCTGATAGTTTCTCTAAGGTTGTAAGGAAAAATTTCAGCACAGCTCCAAAGTTTTTGCAATTTTTCCTTTCATTTAAAGACTAACATTTTACTCTGGATGGACTGTAACTGAATGTTAAAAATTTGACAATGTTAAAGGAAACAATTTTAAGTATAATTTACTTACCTACCAATTAAGTTGTCCAAAGATGTACTTGACATCAATTTGAAGTTTTTAACATTAGTATGTCTTCAAAAGATTAGTCGTTTTAACTTTATTATGATTTACGGTAGTTTCCTTTACAGAAGAACTGTGCTGATGTCACTTCTAATCTTTGGAAGACTTATTTAAAGCCACAATATTTGGAGCACTAAATTAGTAGTTTGGTTTAATATAATTATAATAAGATTACATATACATACCATTTGATTTTTGGTTAGATTCTACCTACTGCCCTTCACTCTAACAATTAGTGCTTAATTATAACTAATGATTCAAGGATATGGGGTTTTCGTTATTTGAGGAATTTTTTTCAGGGTTTCAGTTTAAGGGTCTTATTTTATTCCTTTTTGTTTTTTTTTTCTTTTATTGTTTCTGCTCATTTGTTGCTGACGATGGAGAGGCGCAGATGTGTGATAATCGAGTGTTTGTTTCAACTGATGTACGTTGGTTTGAGCTGATTTTTATGTGGGTCCCATGGTGCAAAGTTTCTTTGTTGTATTGAGGAGATTTGAATAGCAAGCCAGGTTAACTTCTAACTTATAGGTTAACTTCTAACTTATAGGTTAACTTCTAACATAATCCATTATAGTGTACACATAATTGATTAGTGTTATTTGTCTCCATAGTCAATTATGAGGTTTTTTTTTTTCTTAATTCTTTATTATAATAATAATAATAATAGATAATTACTAATAATAAGTAATTATAAATAAAATTTATTACTAACAAAAACTAACCACTTTTCACTTATTTCCACTCTCTCACTTTATGAAAATAATCTCATTTTCCATTTATATCTTTTCTTTTATTACCTTTTCCATTGATTCACACTCCATCATTCTATCCAAAAAAAGTGTTAGTGTTGTTGGAGATTTCCCTTGTAAAAATATTAATATGTATCTAGTTTTTGCATGTCAATCTCCTTAGATCAACCCAAGACATTCCTCCTGAAAAGACCTTTAGCTGAATACCACAAGAAAGCTAGGCAAACAACTCTATCCCCAATGAACTCCAATAGCGTCACTTGACCAGTAATAGTTTTAGCATTTCTTTCCAACCACACACACTGAACACATTTCCTTTAATTTATGTTATGGATTACAGAAACTGCTTTGTACTACATAGTGGTAATTTAGCTAGAAATTTTTGTAGGCTTTCTCAATTCCCGGCGAAAGAAAATGACAGTTTCCTGAGAAGAATTTATGAAATTGATTGTGATGTTGCATCATTGTGATTTTTTTTTTTCTAATATTCGTTTGAGACTGACCCGTACATGCTCAAGCTTGGAAATGCAGGAGAGTTGGACGATTTTATCTAATTGATTTGCTTATTTTGCTTGTTAATCTGATTTTGGAGGTTCTGCTTTCAAGAATACTAAAATTTTACACTTTCAGGTTATGTTCCAATACAGTATTCGACACTCCCCCTTAAAAATGGATGTTTTGTTGGAATCTGTCAGCTCACCAGTTGATCAAGAAAGCAAAGATTGTGATGTTGAGATGGATGGTTGATTGGGAATGCACTATGGAATGCATCAGTTTTTTATCCTGAGTGCAATGTTAAAGTTTTCACATTAAATTTTTGGTTCACAAGGATGCTTGTTTCTGTGAAAGCTTCAATAATTTATAGAGGATTCAGAAGATTGACACGTACCACCATGCCGAACAGAGGGTTATGATAACCATACCTAAGTTGTGATCTGTAAACGAAATTTCTTCTGTCCAGATGGGAGGAGTTGTGCATACGCAATAATGTTATCATCTTGTGTCTGTTTCATTTGATACTGGTAGCCTCATCATTGCATTTGATCAAGTTATTCCCAAGTCACCCACTTTACGGTGTAGCATATGAATTGTACAGTCTATTATAAATTTAAAGTTGAATTCACTATACCTGTGTCAGGTTATTTGCCAGACTTCCGCTATCTTACACTTCAAAGCACTAATACTTTAAATCGATCATCATCATCATATTTGATCTTTTGGGGACATATCGGCCACTTCTCAATTTTTTTGGAATATTTCTAACTTTGAAATTTTAGTAGTTCCCATGCTATTATTATAAAATGGATATGTTAAGTTTACTGTCATTGAATTAAAATAAAAGAATATGTAAAACTAATATCGTAATTATATATTTTTAAAATTGTGGAATTCAATGTTTCTCTCTATTTTAGGAAAGACGGTGTTGGAGAATTGAGTAAAAGATTATCAAAATTTCATCTCAATAAAAAATTTTCAAATATTCCATTTAACACCTCATTTAATATATTCTTCTTGGTCAAATTTTTTTGATGAAGTTCAATAATAATTTAAATATATTTTATTAAAAATATTTACATGAAATTTAGTTAATAAGATTATAATATCTTATCAATACATTATTGTTAACATATAAAGTATGAAATCTTCTAATATAATTTATTTATTCTTATATATTTAAATATACACCTTTTATTTATTTAAATAATAGTTTTTAAGCTAAACGGTGTTACATTTGTCATTCCGTTCTGTTGCATGTTAGGTTATTGCTAACAGTGTTGTCATTCCATTTTGTCGCATGATAGGTTATCATAAACAGTATTCCACAAATGTCATTCTGTTATTCCGCGCATTTCATCTCTTACATCTTTTTTCGTCTTAGATCCAGACGTACTGTTAAACTTGAATTTTGCTATTTAAAATCTTAATCTGAAATTATTCTTTGCAACTTTTTAAAATTTTCTAAAAAAGGAAAATAGTAATGCTATGCATTAATATAAATTACTTTTATTTTATATTTAATTACAAAATTCGTACTAATAATGATTTTTCTTATTAAGCGTTCCTATAAGTAAAATAACATATTATAATAGTTTTGTACATTTAGAAGACGAACATTTTCATTCTTATCTTTAGAGTAATGTTTTTTAAAATTAAATAAATAATTAAACTTTTTTTTTAACTGTAATTATAATTTGTATTCTCATTATATTTCTCATGTAATTTAACAAGTTTTTTTTTATAAATCACAGTCAATGCATATTTAAATTACTTTGATTAATACTATTAGTAGACTAGTTTTCTTTTTTTTTTCAATTTAATTGAAATGTACTATAGATCTTTATGATAATTTTGTTAATTTTTATAACAATCAGATTAAAGTTATTAAGAATGATTGATTAATAAATAATTTTTTATATTAAATTGAACTTTTATTTGCTTCATTAATCTAATTTTCATATATTAGTGTAAGTGTATTAGGATGGTACTGGAGTGATTTTTTTATACAAAGGTAACACATTTTAATATTATAATTAATATTGTTTTTATATTTATTGCAGATGAATTATTTTTTGTTTAAATGTTATTTTCACTAAATTTACCAAATTTGGTACTGAACCATTCTCTCATACATTTTCTTTTTTCAACAAATTGGTGGGTCTTAAGAATTAACATGGGTCGTAGTCAAAGTTTAATTAGAATTCTTTAATATTTGAAAGTAAATATTGGATTTGTGAAAAAAAAATTATTAATTTGGTTTAGTTAATAGTAAGAAAATAGAGCATATATTTAATCTAGAGTAATTATGACGTGAATATGTAGTTGATCTTAAAAAAATATTTTGCCTTTTCAATATAGAAAAAGTGAATTTTAATATTTTTTTATAAAAATTAAATATATTAAAATTTCATTTAATTTTATTTATATTATCTTGATCTCAAATTATTGGTCAAGATCACCAACTAGGCAAAAAAATATCACGAATAACCTTTTAAGTAACAAATTGTATATATCCTACTTTTGTTGAGCTTAATATGTGAAATGTGTATTAGATAATAAAAAGATGACTCCTCACTGACAGAGCATCCACCGTTCAGTAGTGGTAGAATGGGTTGTTTCAAAACTGTAATCTAGATTTGGAGAATAATTCATGATCAACAAATCTTGAAACTTATTAGCAACGAAAAAATAGTTATGAAATGGGCTGTTCCGAAACTGTTTTCTAGATCCGGATGACAGTTCCGGAACAGTCCATTTCAAAAATTCATTTTCAGCAAAATCAAAAGTCCATAAAACACTTTCAATTGTAGAAATCATCCAAATCAACCACAAAACGTTTAATAAGTCATTCTTATCTCAAATGGTTGGTAAGTATGTATGTAGACAATGCTGGTCGACGAAAGCAAATCGGCGATGACAGCAACAAATAAAATCAGTGACGATAGTGCATACGAATTAGTAGAGGTAAGTTGAAAGATTATAATGAAATTTTAGGATTCTCAATGTAGTCTGCCACAATAATATTTCAGGGATACTTTAGACCTCTTTTTAAAAATTTGGAGGTATATTTTGGAGGTGCAGGAAGAAGCAGTCTAAAAAGAGCTTATAGGAAAATCATAAGCCATTTAGGTGAGCACAAAAAAGACTCCTTAAAAATTTCCGAATGCCTCTTAATTCATTAACCAATATATGTGCATTATTAACTAATAATTAAGTCATCATTAACTGGTATAAAAAATAATGCAGTTTTTGTGGCCAGTTAATATTACTGACTCTTGTGCTTATTTACAATATTTGTTTACGAAAGAAAAAATTAGGAGCAATGATTATGCTTTTGAGGTTTGCAGGATTTTGTGCAAGTTATGTGCAATGAAGACATGACTTTGGTGTGTTTTTTTGACGCTTTGTATTGTATTGGTATCTCGAAGAACTAGCAGGGAATTTTTCTCCACAACCTTTTACAGATTAATTCTTATTGCAATTGGTACTGGCATATGTTTGTTTGTAAATATTTTCATATAGCCCATCTGGTATGGGGAGGATCTGCATAAATTGGTGGTGAAAATTTTCAATGGAGTTGCTGCATCTTTAGCAGGTTTGCTTGAATTTCCTCATATGTTCCGAACCTAGCAAATATTCGTTGTCGTTGTTTATGGCTAGTTCCTGTGCTGAATTGGATGCTGTTATCACTCTGAGCTGGTTGCTTTGTAACTATGTTTAGGCTGTATTAAAGTCAGCAGAGCTTTGAGGCATTGTGCTTTCATGGTCATGGCAATGCATGGATGCATACTTTCAGAAATTCAGGTAAAAGGAACATTTCTTTCCGTGATCTATGCTACATATTGGCTTTGTTGTCATTTTTGTTAGTGTCATTTTTATATAATGCAAACACTCGGCATTATATAATAAATCTGCAGTGAAAGGAAGTTGTGTGATAATTAATGGCATATATATGAAGGGCTTTTAGATTGATTTATTCCAAAATGTTTGAGGTAGAGTTCTGCTAAGCTGTTCAATTTCAGAAGATACTTGAGTAATGACTAAGATACAGTATTAGCATTACAATTTATATTTCCCGTTTGATGGCTGACTTTCATTCTCTTAACATTTTCCCAAATGCTTGTATTTCTCTCAACACTCCAATTAATCCAATTAAAGTCCAAGACCAATTCAGTTCTTTCCTTTTTTTTTACCCCATATTTTAGATCAGATAATCCAACCTGTTATATTTTGTTCATTTTTGTCTACATCCCCTGATCGTTGCAATAAAATTAACACATGCTCACTAAATATAATTAAGTGACAAATCCAAATTATTATAGATGATGCCTTATATATCAGTTGCTTTGAGATGGCAGGAGAATTTTGCTGGTTCAAAAATTATAAATAATAAATAAAGAAGCTAGAGTATTGCATCAACTTGGAAGCAAAGTGGAAAAGATGGAAAAGCTAAGCAATATAGACATACTCTTGAACGACATGTAGCTGAGCAATTGCAGATCAGATTATATAATATCATCCATCCAAACCAAAACACACAAAAATCATCAATTCAGTCCTCTAATTCTATCAAATGAATGAGTGGTCATACAGAAACTTGTTATGAGCCACTTCACGCTGTTCTTCTCATTCAAACTATTCCACCATTTAGTAAACAGTTTCCATATAAGTGAAATATAAGTCTTGTTCTAAACAGTTGGCGGAGGTCTATCAATATTAGAACATGAGAACGACTATACTGAAATACTAAAAACAAGCAGCCTATATTACTAACATCTAACATGTGGGAATAAAGGCATCTTTTATACAGTATTAAATGAAATCAAGCTCAGTGAATGAGCAAGTACAGTAGGATTGACAATGCACTGTGATTTCAGATCCTGAATGGAGCATGTCTGAACCATCTTGTTGTTCTTAATATCAAAGAGGTACAGGTTGACACACATCATTAGCAGGAGCCCATCTCTGAAAGCTAGAGGAATCACCCACGGGCCATTCACCCTCTCCAAGACGTGCACCTTCAAATTTATAAAGCTTTGAGGCCATTCTCTTTCAATATCCTCCAGGGACTTGCAATATTTAAGAATCCATCTATATTCATAACAATCCTCAAGACACCACACATGCACACCCTGCTCTGACATAACTACATAATGCAGCATCCCTTCAGATTCTCCAATGCAGACTTCGGGAATAACCATGAACTCTGACATCGGAACCGGTTCCGGAACCAACAAGGAGAGCTCATTCTCAACATCAAAAATGAGGACTCGGTAACCATTGAGCCAGTGCAATAGTCCCCCAATGTATATCCCTTCATTATTGACCAACTTGCTATAGCATTGGCATCTTTCATTCGATTTCCTCCATGCTCCTATCTCTGATGAGTACAGTTCAAAAGTGAAGTACAGTTCCGCTTCCTGATCATCGTCATCTTCATCCGGTTCTACTTCAACTTGCTTAACTCTCACCAACTTAAATGTTTCGAGAAAACTCTTTGAAGGGTCAAAGTCAAAAGCCAATGCTAATGGCATGTTTATTTGACTATTGCTCATATCATACTGAGAAGGGATACTCCAAGGCCAGTCCAACTTCACCCACTCCCTACTCCAAGGGTTACATACATATATAAAGAGATTTTGAGATGGGAAACAGCTGCGGCAGCACACTAACCCTTTGTAAGATGCCAACATGACAACATCTTCTGGCAGAAAATCGAAAACAGTTAGGTTCACTTTGCAACCTCCTCTTGCCATCTCTCTCACAAAAATGTAGCTTACAGTTTTGATATCCTCCTTGCACCACCTGAACTTCTCCTGCAAAATGAAGCCAGTGAACACCACCTCGGTTCTTCCCAGTTGCGCTTTCGCGAAGGAACGGCTCGTAATCACACTATGCCAGTCCTTACAAACGAGCTTCAGAGTGAGCAGTTCCTTTGCGGGAACACGAGACAGAATTTCAGTGAGAAAATCAGTGTTGAGGAACACTTTAGTTTTAACCTGCTTCATCTTCTTCTGAAACAATTGAAATAATAAAACGGATCAAACATTTACCATATATATACACAAAAGAAAAACAACATTGTTATTACAAACTAAACTTCTAACCAGAGAGACAGAGTAACAAGCATTCAATAATTAGAAAGAATGATAATGTAAAAAGATAGAAGTTTGAGATAAAAGAAAAACTTGAACCCTTCCAATGGAAAACAAATAATCAGTTTTTTAATTTGTTCCTCTGGCTTGTATAATTTGATTACATTAGGATATTTGATTTGTTCCTGATCGGACGGCTATGGTTGATTGCATTCCAAGAGTCCAAAGTTGATCCCGCCATAATTTTTTAGCTCGTCAGTTATTCAACTAATTTATGACAACTTACTCAATTAATTAATTTAAATGTTATTATTATTTCACTATTAGAAAAATATAGTTGTAGATAAAGAAAAAATTGTCAAAACATTTTTAATTAAATTATAATCTTAAAACTAGTGAAAAATAGAAAAATTACATGGTAAATGAACATAAAAAAAATGAGGCAGTGGTATTTTAGTAAATAAGTGGACGTATTACATCTTAAAACTCTTCATAATGCATTCAGCTCCCAAATGCATCCTTCCCAATAGTGAGACCGTACTTAATGCCTCTTCTTCCACTCTTCTTGTAACGCAAAGAAAAGAAACCGATCACATCAGAGTATACTATTCCTTTTCAAGATTGCTACCAGAAAGGTCTCCCACATGATTTAAATAATTACTCCAAAATTTTTTGCACTAAACAAAATAAAGCAAAGCCCAAAGCCCAAAAGTGGTCTAATATATAGAAGGGATTACCAAAGCGAATGCACCACGATTATTTTGGTGAGTATCAACAACAGCAACTCATTGTCCTCAATGGCTCCAGATGCACCAAAAAACACAGACATGATGGATAGAGAAAGAAAGGATGACCCGCATGGATTGTGGTCTTACACACTCACTCAACATTAAAACGAAAAACTCCCCCATGAGAGATAAAACGCTACACCATATGAAGCTACTCAAACAATACCCATGATCAAATAAAGCTGGACATACCACTTTATTAGCATTGCAGTGCTGCACACAGCTTTATAATTTTTATCACAGAAACAACCTCTCCTACCCAACATTGGAGCACTTATTTAAAGCAACCAGTCATGCATATGATGCATGTAGTTAAGCCAAACGTATATAAAAGACGAGCACATTAAAGCAAAAACAAAACCAATGCACGAAACTTATGAATATAATAGTAAATGGAGAACGGTGACGGAGTGTTCCAATGGGTTTTCCTGTTACCTGAGGTGGAGGCACTTACGGTGGTACTAACGGTGGGGTTTTCTCTGTTTTCTAGTGTAAGTGTATGTGAGCAAAAATATGGAGAGAATAAACGGGAAAGCTGTATGAAACCAAAGACCCAATCCCTCCCTTTGTAGCGGAAAAAGAAAAATAGGGTTCCCTCTGCTGTATTGCAAAAACGTGGCATAACAACTTTTTCAGTTTCGGATGGACGTTGTGGTGTCCGTAGGACAATGGAACAGTGTAGTGTGCAAAGGTGGTCCTGAAATAATCTTTTTTAATATTGTAATTAATTGCTTAATCACTTTTAACTTTTAATCCTATATTTTATGTTTCCTTTTTTATTATATTTTGAAAATAAAAAAGTAATAAAAATCCTAAATTAAACCTATTTTATTTTCTAAAAAGAGGGTCATCATTTTTTTAGTTTTTAAAACCTTTTTAGTAAGTGAACTATTATTCTAATTTTATGCAGGAGAAAAATTGATGAGGTGATGTTGAAAAATCCATAAACTGGATTAGATATATTTTCCAACAATCTAATTGGTGTAATATTTAGCAAATAAAACATCCACGTTATGAAACTTGTTTTTCCTTTTAGAAAATTTTCGTAACATTAAGTGATAAGAATTTTGCTTCACGTACCGGAACTTTATCAAATATAGATGAGAAGATTGTTGTAAAGATTATGAAACTTGTTTTTCCTTTTAGAAAATTTTCGTAAGATTAAGTGATATGAATTTTGTTTCATATACCGGAACTTTATCAAATATAGAGGAGAAGATTGTTTTAAAGATGAAAAATGAGCTTGTAATTGTAAAATTCCAAATGCAAATACTACTCACCTACATTCCTCTAAACATGATATTTATGAACATTTCAACTTTTAACAAAGTATAGTTCACTTAAAAAAGTACATAATATAATATATTATTAATTCATTTCAATAAACATTGAAATTGAATAAATATAAATGCGTTATGATAGGAGAACTTTTAGAATATTATGTTTTTTTTCAGATATTTTAATCTTTTGTTATATTGATATAAATTTTTAATGCAGTTTTTTTTATCTTAAACTAAATAATGAAAGAAAATGTACTTTGTTATATTTTTTCGTTTGTCATTATGAAAAAAAAAATTATTAAATGACGAGAACACAAAATTTTTTGGATATGACTATAACTAATTTAATATTTAAATTATGACATTTAATAATCACGTTATATATTTCAAAATTTGTTAGAATAATGAGAATTACAAATATTATTTGTTAATGAGAATAATGATTTAGATACAACTGCCCCACACAACCACGAGCGTACCATTCTGGCAACATTTTTGGGTTTCCACTAAGTCCAAATTTGCATGCAATCGCCACATTTATCACAATCTCCGCCAAACCAAATCACAATAACGAATTCATTATACCGTATCAATAAAAAATGGCCAAAGATTTTCAAAAAGATTGCGAAAATGTTACCTGATAAATACACATTTGTGTCCCTCCTTCTAAGAAAAAAAGAGTAAGTCTCAACATTATTATAAAATATTTATTTTTATGTTGAAAAAAATCTATTACAAAACAAAAAAAAATCATTGCAAAATATTAGTGAGTGTGACGAAATATAATGTCATGACAAAATTAAAGGTAGTAAAAAGTAATACTTATCATATTAAATAAATAAAAAATTCACTACAGGTGTGATGGGAGGGTATGTTACAAGTTATAAGATTGTTTAGACGAAAATATGATCGTTTTAAATAACAATTATTTCATCAAAACATATGCTAAGTGAGATAATTGTCATTCAAAGTAAGATAATGACCTCTTCACTTAAGGTGAGATAACATATCTTAAAGTGAGTGTGTGAGCAAGCTCACATTTGATTAAATGTTATTATTGTCATTCTAAGTAATGTGTTTTTAATTAGACACTTAAAGTTGTAATAACTTGTTTTAAATGTGTGAAGAATTGATCACTTGGTGCCATGCAAATGTGTGTTAAGGGAGATGTGACAAGTTGATCACTTGATACAAGCTTTAATACTTTAATAGAGATGCAAACTTTTAATCGCTTGGAACAATGGAAAACATTTAACACAATGCAAATAGTTTTTCACTTGTAGCAAGATGAGTTAATGCAAATAATTTTTTGCTTGTAGCAAGATGAGTTAAAATATGTGGTTATATATGTAACTGTTTATTGATAGGACAAATATATATAATCTTGTATCATCTTTCAATTGAACTTATAGACAAAATAATATATATATTAACATTAATATTTACACTACTATAACTATTAAAAGGAAACAAAGTTTAAACATACAAGTCATATAATATTTTACATGTATACTCATTGTTTTGCATGTATTAAAATTATATTGTTAGCCATCGTGGTCATCTAATTCATCATTATGATGTTGTTCTTGTCCAAAAAGTTAGATTAAAGATAGATTGTGTTATTTATTATTAGAACATAACTTAACATAACTTACAGATTGAGATTAGTCATAGTGGTCATCTAATTCATCATCGTATCATCATAATGGAATGTTATGGATATTAAAATTGGTTTGATGAAAAGTTAACATAACATAACTTAGAGATTGAGAGTAATTGTTGTGCATACTTTTTTATAAACTTCAACGGAGTCTCCATATACATGAAATTGTATTCAAATTTGATTTACGAGGCTTCATGTTTCCAAAAAATTATATATATATATATATATATATATATATATATATATATATATATATATATATATATATATATATATATATATTAAAATTTGAATTGGATTATGTAATTTTAATACCAAAAATAAACTTAGTTCAGTGAATTATTTATATATTAAACATTATATTTATGTCTTCTCAATTAATTTTTTAGAAATATGAACCATTTCAGGTTAATGTTATAGTAGTATCCATGTTAAGTCATGAATGTAAGTAAACTAATCATTATTTATTTGGACAATGTTTTATTTCATTCAAGACCATACGGAATCTAACTCAAGTAGCTAGGGTGGTTTTCTCACAACCATCGTGCACACAAGCCAAAACATCTCTGTAGTCTCTTGAAATGGTAAAAGAGTCGTAGACCTTTCCATCACTACTTTTCTTGTACTCAAACAAGAGATATGAATGATTGAATGCAGTTAGTTTGGCAAATCCATAGTCACGGTCTCTGTAAAGACTCCAAACAGGGGGTGCTGAGGTGAAGTCAGACAAGTGACTTCCCCCTCCACCAACAACAACATGAATTGTTCCATTCACAGTGCCAGAGTAATGATTTTTTTCTGAATTCACACATTGATTCTGCATCATGTGCACTTAGATAATTAGAACAAGAAGAAAAACAACGTTAAATTGAAATGAGAATAATTAATATAAATACCTGATAAATGGGACATATTCTTTCATAGTTATGGACGTGACCATAAAATGCAATGTCTACTTTGTACTTTTGCCAAAGTTTCTGCAAACTTTCCCTTCCCATGGGCTCTTCAAATGAGCCTTCCATTCCATACCAAAGATTAGAGGAGTAGCCAAGGGGACGGTGAGCTGAAAAGATTAGCCACGGTTGATGTTTTCTATCCACTGTTGCGAGACAATGCTCAATGAATTTGTATTGTTCTGATCCTTCTCTCCAATCATGCTCACTATCTGCTATGCAAAAACGAAATAGGCCATAATCTGCTGTATACCTGCATATTTCCAATTTTCATCAGTTACTAGAAACTAAAAGGAGTAAAAGTGAGTCCTAATCTTAACTGTTGCAATCAAATTATAAGTAAAAAATGTTTTAGATTTTTGCCTGTAAAAATTTATTATGCATGACGAAGTGTCTTTTGCAGATAAGAATATGTTACAGAAACAATAGGTTAACTTAGCATACCAGAATTTGGCTCTATTTTCGGCAGGAAAATAGTACATGGTTTCTGCAGGAACTCCACATTCCCCACCTGAATCAGGAGTATCATAAAATGATCCTGTGTTTGGCCAATCACGTTCATGATTTCCACTACAATATGAATGAACCAAATATTTTCAGTCTAATAAGAAGCAAAAATTTGATTTAAATGTCAATGACATGAAATAGTTGCAATGAAACTAACCTTGCAATCATGTACGGCACTGTTGAGGAAATTTCTTGCACTTGAGCCGTGAATTGATCCCACTGTGAAATGTATCCATTTGCATAAGGCAAATCTCCTATGTGGAAAACAATGTCATAATTGTCCAAGTCCTTGATAAGTTGGTCGGTGGTGTTCAGTGAACCAGGTTGATAATTCGCATATTCATTTGAACCATCACGTTCAGCCTAACAACATGCAGTCAAAAAGAAATTTTCCCTATTTCATTAATCATGTTTAAGAGTTTAGTTTCCATTTAAACATTCAGAGTAAATGTTTTCTTGGGATATGATCATTCTTTTGATGGTTATAAAATTTTAAATGAATCATGCTACCTTTCCCATGTCACCAAATATGATAACACGTTGCAAAGAGTTCTGGCCAGGATATGGGGATGCCTTAAATGAATACTTCTTACTCCATACATAAGTGCCATCAGACAACATATGTCCCAACCTATATGTGTATCTAATTGAAGGAGCAAAAGAAAACCGTTAAAACTAGAATATGAATAACATCACAGTGACATCAACATAAAAGGATAGTTTCTTTCTCACCTAAGATTTGGCCACAATTCTTTCAGGAAACTTGTGTGTATAAATCCAGGGTCACGCCAACCAACAGTTCTTGCAGGTTCACCTACATAATAACAAAAATACCCTCAATAAGTTTCAGAACTACAGTATAATTATTTATTGGGCATGATATCCATTTCAAATAAAGTAAACAAGTAGAAATTCTTTTAGGTTATATTTGTTTGAAAGAAAAAGTGGAAAGTTAGTAATAAGGTAGGAAAATCAGTCGAAAGAAAATATGTATTTTCTTTTTCATAACAAAGAAAATAGCAATGAAATATGTCACTTTATACTATGTGGAGAATGAACCCCACCTTACATATCCATGAGAAGAATTCTGAGCAGAAGGAAAAATTTCATACCACACATGCTGTTACGATTAAATGTCAGTGTTCCAGCAGGAGTTCGTGCTTGCTTTCCTCCTTTAGGACCCCATTCAACAAAAGGCACAGCTTCATGTATATCATATCCACTTGTCCATGTAACTGTCATCTGCATTTATCAGGTTAGACAATTCATGCAGCACTTTCTAATAAAATAATTTCAGAAACCTTAGCATTTGTGTATCAAATTTAAACAGTGGTGTGAATACAATGACTTGGAAAAGTCAAAACCAAAGGGTATGTATGCAGGAATTGGACAAAAACTTACCTCATTCCAAGACTTTCCTAGAGCAAGGCGTGGATAGACAGGTGCTTTAGGATTTGCAAATGATATGGAATTGGAAAGTGCCACAAGTCTAGGCTGCAATGTTGAATCATAGGTTAAGTTAAGGATTGAACAATTTGTTGAGTTGAGAAGGAAGCATAGGGGATTGGGAAAAATAGCTTACATTTGATAATCCACCAGAAAATAACGCAAAGGAGAAATCTGCACGTTGATTGATCAACTGGAACTTCAGAGTAGCTTTCCCAGTCTTTGTGTAATCAGAATTAGAATAGTTGGCGTACTTGTACTGATACAAACATTCAAATAATTAACATCAGAAAATTGAGCCTAAGTTAAGCACGTAGAGTTGCATTTAATTACCTTTATTGGGGCTGTGCATATGTATGGTTCCTCTACCCACCCAACGCCACCAGTGTAAACACATGTTGATGAACTGTGATGTAAAACAAAATGCATTTGAAATTGAGTTGATAAAAGAAAGATTTGAATTAAATATGTATTGATTGTGAGTAAGATGGTTGAAGATTACTTGAAGTTTGCAGGAGAAAAAACTCCAACCCAATCATCTAGAGATGGTTCTGGGGACTCAAGTTCAACAGTCACCCATTCAGTATCCTCGCCCTGCATTGCAACCATACCAATAAATTCTAAAACAAAAGCCAAAACATGCTAAATGCAAGAGGCAGAGAAGAAACCTTAATTCCCAGCACAAAGGGTGCTGCAGTAATGGAAGCAGAACTGTGAAGAGCCAAAACGGTTTTGTGTATAGCTATCTTGGCCAGTGGTTGTTCTCCAACTACGTTCATGTGACTATACCCCAAAACCATGTCCAAATTGGTCAAACACAACATCACCAAAATCATATTCAACCCATTTCTAACAATCTCTTCCATTTTTACCTTTCTGGATGCAAAATGAGAGCCAAATATTGTTGGTTCTAATTTATAGGAACAGAGCATGAACAGAAGTACTCAGACGCATATTCTGAATCGAATACTTTAATCAGATAAGTGTTGGAGCAGTTGAGATTAACGAAACATATTAAAATAAAGATAGAGAATACAAAGATTTGGTGAGTAATATAATATGATACCAAAGAAAAATCATGTAGAAAACAAGTAAAAAAAAGAAAGATATACAAATAATTAAAAGAAACATTTTTGCTTATTTTTATCAGTTTTTTTTTTTCATGTTACCATCAACCATGACTATCATCAGAAATCTTATACAAAATATTCAAGATTTCCAATATTATTTATTTCATTCCTCATTAAAGTTAAATTATCCATATCTATTTATATCACTTTTATCAATCAATTTTACTTTTATTGGACTTGGGTTTACCTCGTTATTAACAATGGTTATAATTTATTAAATTATTAATGCTTTTTTTAGTTCTATTTTAATATTGTTTAAAAAATGTCTACTTAAATACTATTTTCCAAAACAGATACTTTTATCTATTATAAGTGAGAATTAGTTTTAAATGTTTTAATATAGAATAATTATTTAAAAGTAATAATTGTAGAGGTTAAGTCTATAAATAAATTTTAAAAAATGCTAAATTTGATTTGTTCATTGTTAAGCGACGTCAATAATTTGTCAACCTAATATACTTCACTTATAAGTTAGATTATAGTAAATTCATTTCCGGTGTACCCAAAACCCAAAGTTGATGAATATTTAGTCAGTTATTTCAGATAATTTTTTAATTTTTATTAATTGAAAAATATTTGTAATCTTATTGCTAATTAGGAAAACAGATTTTTTAAGTAGTTTGTAACATTTAAAATAGTTATTTTAAGTAATATATTTTAAAAACATTAATGTTTAATATCTCATATTTTGTTTTTTATTTCTCCTTAAAACGTTTATTAATTTTTTGCCCTTTTTATATAAAGTTGGAGCTTCATTTATTCTCTTTTCCATTTTATTATTTTTTAACATTATATTTCCAGATATGGATAATAATAAATAATAAAATCAGTTTATTAATAATTTTATATTATAAGATTTTTAATGAATATAGTTGTTAACATTTTTTGTGCAATGATAAGTGCATCAGTTGTAAATGTAACAATTGATAAATATATCATTCTTTTCTAAAGAATTTGTGTAATATGACAAAACAAAATTAAACTAAAAATAATTTCAAAGCTTAAATTTTTATGTGAGAAAATAAAATTCAAATAATTAAAATATATTTTTATATTTTTAATGAGTACTTGGAATATGGAAAAAGAATTGATAGGATTAAACTATCATCAAACATAATTCTCAGGCATAAAATTTCATTTCAAACAAATGTCAATGTCAACCTACAATAATACTCAAACCTTAACTCCTTAAGTGAATGAGCATAAACCTATTTATTAAGCGTCAATTATTTGATTAATTATATAAATAAAACTTTTAATGGTAAACATATTTTCATTTGGTATTTCAATTGAGGTCTTAATTACAAATGATATTTCCTAATAACCTAAGAATCAATGTCCAATCAACACAACAAACATTAATGCATAGAATCAAAATACTAACAAATTTTTGAAAGAAGAGTCATATTTATAAAAACTAAGATTGATTACATGAGAATTCAAAGGTTTATATCTAATCTTTAACAAGACAGAAAGATGAACAATGAAGGGAAATAGATATACAAAGACGAGAAAGAAAAATCTTCCAAACCCTAACCATTATCTTAAGATTACATTTTTTCTAACTCTCAACCTCTAAATAGAGTGGAAAGTAGACGAGTGCCATATATTTCTATAACTCTAATACAAATAGTCTTTTAAATAGATTTTGATTTTCAACGTTTTCATCAACCACAATTTTACATTATTTACATGATTCATTTTATTATTTCAGGATTATATTTCAAAACATTTTAATTATTATATTAATCAAAATATTGAAAGTACTAGGTTTCTTAATTAGGTGTATTACTAGTTTTGTTATAAACTCATTGGAAAAATTTTAAAATATGTTAACATCTAATTTTATCTAGTTAAATAAAAAATTATAATTTAAATAAAAAGGGAAAACGATTAATATATAAGAAAATAAAAAAAAAGGTAAACGTGAAAAATTAAAAAAAATAGAAAATAGAAAAAATTATATATAATTTTATTGTTTTGTCATGTACAAACCATTTTGAAACATTTTGTTTTTATAAAATTGAGCTCATCCTATGTAAGAGCTTTGGAAATTGCTATAAAGAAAAAGTAGTGAAATCTAATGTTAGTTGACAGCAACATGAATATAAAGAGCATACATTATTTGTATTAGGTTTTATACATTACTCTCATTGTTCCCCTTCCATGTAGTGATAATTGTAGCTATTATACCAAGGTGAATGCATGAGAACAATCAATTATACTGTGGTGTTTATTTGCCTCAAGATTACTATAACACAAAGGTTACCACTTTAAAAGTATTGACATCACATATTAGGTGTGCATTTAATCAAATTAAGTAATTTAACTTTATATGTTTGAACATACCACAAATTATGGTCAAGAACTCTATGGTTGTCAAACAAAGCAATTTGAATTTTATCTTCATGGGGCAAAGAAGTTGTTGTATAATGGGTTAATATCAAAAACAGGTGTAGCAAAGGTAAAAGTGATGAGGTCAAGGAGATATGTCTTTCTATGCAAATTTCATTATTTAAGAGAAAATAATAATTTAGATATAAATTCTATAAACTTCTTTTTGTATTTCTTGACAAATTAATTCATACATGCAATCTTACATTCTTAATGTAAAGAATCTTCTCGTTTTCCTGGGCAAAAGTTCATTCTATATGCAAACAGTGAAAATAAGCTGTGGAAGAATGTTACTGTAAGTTATAAGATGTCTAGACACTATTTTATATCAATCAAGTATATTGTTCCAAATCACTAGAAAAAATTATTTAGTCACTAATTTTAGTTATTAATTATGATTCAAATAATTATTAAATTAAGTTTTAATTATTAAATAATTATAAAATAAATTTAATAATCAATTAATTTAAAATAATTAATATCTAATATTAACTACTAAAATTTTAATCACTTATATTATTAGATTTTAAATTAATTTTTATTATTTTAAAAACTAATAAATTAATTTCTAAAATTAATTTTTCTTATAATAAATCTTTTTAAACAAAAAGTAAAAAGACAAATAGTCTTTTTCAATACGTAGAAGACAAATAGTGAGCACGAAAAATATATAAAGCTTGTAAATAAAAAAATTTAAAAAAATCATCTCAATTAAACATAAAAAAAAAAAAAAACAGATTCACCGTCCAGATATTACTGATAAGGACATATAGATATGCTCCAGTCAAATCAAGATAGATGATAATATTTTAATACATAATGCAGTTATATATTTATACTTCCTATTTAAAATCACTAATTAAATTATAATAATTTAGTGTAAGTTAATCCACTATTCTTGAATCGTAATTTTTTTCTTACTAAATTTAGATTTTTTATTATTGCATTGCATTGTTGAAAATTTCACACACTAAAAGAGAATGTGATACTTTGTATAATTTCATTTGAAATTAAAATTCATAAGAAGAAAACAAGGTACATAAATTAATAATAAAGTTTATTTTGTTAGAGTGTTTATTGTATGATGTCATTAATTTTAATTTAAAATGGGTTTTTGATTTAAAATTGTCATATTTTTTTTTTAAAAAATTGCATTTTGAATATTTATATTTAAAATAATTTTGTAAAAATATTCTTCTAAATATTTGAACGCTTAAGGATTGGATGTACATATTAAATCTTTAAAAAAAAAACATCAATAAGTTGGTATTTAATGAAAAAAATAGTATTATGTTAATATGTTAAGAAAAACCTTGGTGTACACTAAAATAATGCAATTCACTTTCCTCGTGCTCAATTTAATAAGGAAACTTGATTTTAGTGGCTACTTGCTTCATCTTGATAGCTCTATATAATCAATTGCTCTTTAAGCTTTTTAGCATTTAGCATATGAATCTCGTTAAAACTTCATTTGCCAATGAGCACTGTTCTGTAATTTAAAACATAATTGCGACTTACACGTCTAAAGACTGATAATTGAGGAAAGAGAGAACATTAGGAATCAATTAATTAGGATAGATTTTCTTACACGTGACAATAATTTAACATTTAGAAACAAAAAGTAAAACTTTATATGATTTAATATAAAAAGGTTACTATTATTTATATATTATAATTTTATAGGTTGATTTAACTAAGTTTTTTTCTTCAAAATTTTTGAGTATTTTTAATTGTATTATTTTAATTTTTTCATTTATTTATTACTCAAAATTTAATATTTTTAATCAAGTCTTTATAATTTAATTTTTATTAATTAAGTAATGTAACGGTTAATTTATATTGTTTACAAAAAAAAAATGTGAGATTTTTTTGTAATTAATATAAACTAATACTACACTCAATATAAAAAATATAAATATTTTTTATTGATTTGTTGAAAATATATCATTTAATAAGAGATCATTTTTGTTATTATTACTTATATCAATAGTAGTGAAGATATTTTATTGTAAGTAATAATATGAAAATCATCAAAACATGATGATTATATATTTAACATATTTTAATTAAAATGATAAAATTATTTGTTGTTTTATAATTAAAAATTATATTATCTTATAATTATGAAGTTTCATGTTTCTTAACACTTAAAAACAAATAAGCAAATTAAAAGAATAAGATAAAATTTATAAATATGTTGATATTTAATATATAAAAATAATAAAATTTAATTAAAAATACTTAAATTTATAAAAGAATTCAAAATTAATTAAAATCCCCATCCCTTATCGTCAATAGAGATAGATATATTTAATTGGTATTGATTTGAAAGTTTATATTTAATTGGTATTGATTTGAAAGCTAGAAATTTTTATAAGTAATCTCCTATTATTGTGATAATGAGTTGAAGGGTTCAATCACTCTTTGTTGGAAACCTGAAGGATAATTTGTGAGAATATTTTTATCATTATTTAGATTTTGGTTAGATCATGTTCTGTATTCTCTATTCATCACATCACCCTCCACTCACAATTGGTGCATAAAAAGACACCTCTCATGCATACCAAATTCAAACCAAATTATTTGTTTATTTCCACCAAACTATAAATTACCATTGCATCATGTTATAAAGTCACCCACCCACATATCAATTATATTGATAAAGCATTTTCTTTAACATATATTAACATATAAAATATTTTAATTATTTAAGTTTAAGATGATTTAACTCAAATAATCATGATTACATCAAATTACAATTTAATTAAATCAATAAAAATTGTTTTTTAAATAAAATTATTGACTTTATAAGTTTCTGTAAAAGTTAGACTCGTAGCCTACTTGATAGAATAAACTATAACACGATATATGAGTCCCCAATGGCCATATCCTGAGAGTATAACACTATAACTCTTAACTTAAAATTAGAGTGTAATCCACTCACTTAAATATTTGAGGGTTTTCTCGCCTAAACTTGAATTAAATTAAATTTACTTATGGTTTGAAAACATTCTATATTTTTCTCATTTTTCCATAGATTATTACAAAGTTTACACGATAATTTCATTATTTATTTTTATTTATTATTTTGTTTAAGTTATATAAACATCATGTAATACATTTGAATTAAACATAAAATATTTGATTTTAAATTTTTTTCTTTTCTCTTATAAGTTTCCGTGTGAGTGTATGTAAGCAGTGTTATTGTTGTCACATAATAAAATTGGTATTAAAATTGGTTACCTGATCAAAATTGGTTAAATGTCCGAGAAAATTATTAGTGCTATTATGCCTATTTATTATTGTGGATGTAAAAAGATAAAGAGAAAATAAAGTATACGAATAAAGAACAAATGAGTTATTGTAGCTATAAACAACAGAGACTCTAAGAGAGATACTATTATAATTATTGGAAGTTGTTGATGACTTAAAAAGGCTTATAATATTTAAAGTTTCATTTACTCGAATTTATCACAGAACAGTTGATAACTCAAAAGATGTATGGGACACTTTATATAGTAAAGACAGGCACAGAAATAGATGTAAGATGACAACTCAAAAAGCTGTTCAATAAAATTTTATTCGTCCACCGATCTCGACAATAAAATGAAGGTAAAAGATAAATGTAAGATGAAAGAAGAAAATTTTATTTGTACACGCGATAATAAAATGAAGGTATATTGAGTGCAAATATCCAATAAAAAAATGGTGGATACCTTCCCAACTAAATATGACCATATGCTGGTTATGATAATAAAGTCTTGTAACATACGACATAAATAACATAATTCCTGAAGCATTGAAGGCCATATACTACATGAATAATATAATTCTTAAAACATTAGAAAGACATGTACAAAGAATAATAGAACAACAAAAAAATGAATGAAGAATCATTGAAGAGTAAGGTGAATTTTAATGTAACAAAATCTAGTTAAGGTGAAATCTAGAGAAAATAGAGGTTGTGATGATTTAGGTACTTATTTTAGCAATAAGGTCAAATTTAACAGAATTTGGTATCAATTAACAGTAATTATTCTAATTGATTAGCTGTTATAATTAATGATTCTAAATATATAAAATTTGTTATTACTTGTAATTATATGTTTTAGTGACAAGGTCCTGTGTTAATAGGATCGGAAAGTTGCCTAATAGTATTTATGGCTTCCCTTTCCTCCGTCGAGAGTAGGTATTTTGTTTTTAACTTAAATTTTCAGGAACTTGGCAGTACAAGAGAAACCAAGACTTGGATCAAGGTGGAATAAGAGGCCTTTTGTGGTATCTTTTGAGTGGCATCTGAGTTTAAAGAATTTGTTATTAAAATATTTTTAACCGGAGTTATACGAGAGGGTCACCGTAGACCACACTCAAAGAAACCCAACTAACTAGTCTATTGCATTTCACTTGATAAAAGTACATGAAGACATTTATAGAGGGCTCCAGTTTCAAAGACTCAGTGCTTTCAAAGGAGCTTACCTCTCTCATAGGGGTGATTTCTCTATTGAACAGAGCCATGAGCGTACCTAGAACAATGAAAGGCAAGGAACAAAAGATGGTGCTAAATGAGCTACAAGATAGAGCAAAACTAAAATCTTCTGGCAACAAAATAAAATTATAGATAAACAAACCAAAAATTAGTCTAAACTAACAATGTTGTCCCCATCATCCTCAGTACCAATAATGGCCATTCTCTTGTCGTTCTTGGCTTCATCCAAAATCTCTTCAACATAGATAATGATTTTTTTAGAAAGAAAATGATTTTTTTCTTTCAAATGCTTCTTGGCTAAACCCACCTAAACCTAGGAGCAGTGTACTATCCAAGATCAAGAACATCTCAATCAACCGAAAACAACTAGTCATCTCCAATTAAAGGCATAATTCCATATGAGTGAGTCTCATTACTCCCAAGTGACACATCCTTCAAATAATTAAACATGAGTCAACAATCATATTACATCTAATATATCCTAAAATCATAATTAGGATCGAAACTCTCGACCAAGATACAGGAGTAAAGTTGGTGGTCCTGTAAAATTATTTATAGCCTTTGTAAGAACACGCGGAAAGCTAGTTAATGTTAATGGATCCTTTCTGTCTTATTTCATTTTTCATTGAAGTGATGCAAATTTTTTAAGATAATTTATTATCCTAATCTTCAAAACAAAATAATCACATCCACTAAATATTTATGTTAATCAGACTCGTGACAGGGCATGTCAGGTCACTCTCTTAGGGCCCGTCTTACGCACCCGTTAATGTTTGTATGTTAATAAAGAATTAAAGTAAATTACTGAGTGGCACATTTTATTATATTGGTTATAATTATTTTGTTGGTGAAATTATACAATTTAAAAATAAGCATAAACATAAATATTTTGTAAATTATTTGAGAATCGCTTGTTCCTGTTCTTTTAATTTCCAAATCATAAATAAAAGAATAATGAATTCAAAGAATTATTGGACTAATCTTGAAACTTTAGCAAAACGATGCTAATCTTGAAATAGACTGAGGTTACAGTGAGCATTAATTTGATATTGTGATCTTAAATATATGTTTTAAAAGATTATTAATGAAAAAAGTAATGTCTTAACAGAAATATTAAAAAAATAATTATTTTTATATTTGGTAATGTTTATATAATCTTATTAACTATACTTTCCATTGAGATATTTTCATAATCACTCGAGATTGATTCTGGGGTTTACGGTCGTCAACGAAGAAACTCAAGTAGATGTTTGTTTTATTGTTGGGATTTCAACTTTCTAGATAGTATACCATGTCTAAAATTTAAATTATAGAGAAATTTGTATTGATACACAATTATTGAATTTCAATAAATAGAAACATGTTTTTTCTTACAATAACAAAATTGTGGTAACAACACACCTAGTGGAAAATTTGTATTCCCGTGCAAAAACTTATTGCCCATCGAAAATGCTTTTGTTGGGTATGAAACTTTCTACACAAAAGGAACACATTTTGGCTGTGTATTGTTTATAGTAAAATTATTTTTCATTGTGTTATTAGCTGCCTTTATATACACAGCAAAAATGTATTTGTATCGTGGACAACACATTTCTGATGAAAATATGTTTTGTTAGGCATAATAAACAAAATTATGAAATAAATATAGGAAAAACATTAGGTGCACATAGAATAGCAAAAGCGATAAGCACAATCACCATAAGGTGTGTGATGTGGACGACCCTTAAAAAGTGCCTGCCAACATGGAGCCCACGTCATATATGCCACTGTAATTTTTTTTCCTCTGCATAATGGATAATATAGACAATGAAAAATTAACAGCACCGCTTTTTCAGGCTTGGTGTTCCAAAATCAACATGTCCTAAGGACTAGTTCCACAATTGATGACTTCCGGGAGTTCAATATACATTTGCCCCTGTATAAATAGACGTTTGAAAAAGGACCCATCGCAGAAAGTACGGAAAACACATACTTCACGTGATTGATTTAGAAATTATTCCCAATTCTGAAGCCCACTTACGCAGGCAATAGTTGATACTTCAATTTGTTGCAATGGATGATAATCATAGGGCCACATAAAAACGCATAGGAGGCTTTGCCAAGTTAAACAATATATCCCCAGAATTATCCTCGGAAATTTTTGAAGACGGTTAAGGAGTTTAAAATCAATAACATTACTAGGCCGTGAAATTTTTCTCTTGAGGGGGCTAAATTTACAAATTTGTTTCATAACTATCAAAAGTTGAATTGGATCGTTGATTTGTTTCATGTATGAGTCGAGGTTTGGGATGATTAACATTATATATGCAGTACTAATTTTTATTTTTTATGACATGCAATTTGAGCAATAGTTGAAATAATTCATGTAATTCTTTCTGGAGGTTGACTAAATATAACCCTAACTACTGTCAATTATTCATTACTTCACAGGAGCTGACAAAAATGCCTAATTACTCATGTTGGGAAACTTTAGACCAGCTCAAATTCCTCATTTCTGAAGTTAATATAACGGTTGACAAATATTTCTTCTGCACTACTTTTTACATAGGTAAACAACTATAATGTACCATTCCATGTAAAGAGAATAGTCACCTACCAAGTTAAACACTTAGGAGCGACAGCATTCCACAGTGAATGACAATCTGCAGACACCATAGTTGATGTTTCCTACACTCATTGATCTATCCGCTAGGCTGCTTTGATAACGCGGGGAATAGTAGCTTCTCCAACTCCACTAAACTGAAACAAAATTAATGTGAGCAAAACTGGAGTATGATAAACTGTTAATACCTAAGTAGCCATACGAAGAAAATCTACTAGTTCACTTACATCTCATATTTACGATAGGCTTCATTTTTTTTGGCCAAGAACAAGTCGCTATCTTTGGGCAGATTACTTAAAGAACTACCTGGAAAATTTGGAGCAAAGATCAACACTATAGCTACAAGTATAAATGAATAAAAAGCATTATAGCATAATTCACAGAACACGAGCATAATTCAAAATACACGATCTTTTTTCAGTCTGACATTTTGCAGAACTAGAGATATATTGTTCAAAATATGAAAAATGAGCCAAACTGAAATGGAAATAAAACAAATTAAAGAACAAAGAAAATGTCCGAGCTTGAGCATCACAAATTAAATAGGAATTTTCTAGAGTGCAGCATTTGAATACAATTAGTGCTGTTCTGAAAGTATTACAGTAGAAAGAAACAAATATCCGGGGAGGGGTTATGAGATTGGTAAGAGAACTAAACTCAAGATTCCAATGAAAAAGTTAGGCTGATAAATGAACATTAAGTTATTCATGGAAAAAAAAAAAATTTGAAATATAAAATTCCCATTTTTTGTCATAACATCTTTTGAACGACATTGGGCACTAATTAGATGATAAGAGGTGCTGCTTTCTCATCGCAAGGGAAACGAGGATAGAAGTAACCTTTCAACCCAACGATTAACATCCGCTCACTAGTTTCTCTCACATACTTTCTACTATCATCTGAATTTTGAATAACATTTCAGAAAATGTTAACTGTGAACCAAACTCGTCTTTTAATTCTAAGAATGTCATTTCTGGGGAATAAATCGCATAGCTTGTAAAACAAATCTACAGTATTTACTTTCACTAGTCCAGTCAGCAGACAAGAATATGGAGATAGACCAAAATATAAAAGCAAACAGGATCAAACATGTATGCTCTACTATCCCACCCAAATTTCCCTCCCCAGACAACTAAAGCTAGAGTGGTTTCCCACAACAGTTTCCAGACATAAACTGACACAGAGGCCTGTAAAAGCCTACACGAAAATGAGAAAAACTTAGAAATTGTACCCTACAGGGAGTAGCTCAAACCAGAATATATTGAAAATAGAATAAATTGATTATACGTCGAAGTTATCAATCTCAAATAGCAGTGCATGACGGCTAACTCTGAAAACGCTAGCTGGATAGCTGGAAGCAGGAGGAGCGATATTTCAAATATTATAATAATGCAAACTAAATAATTTATACTACACCTAATAAAAAAGGAAACAAAAATACCGAATTTAAAGGAATTTACGATGAACAATAAATCACACTTTATAAACACAGTCCCCAAGGAGACATAAGAACATATTAATGAAGTCAAAAGTGAAAGATATCAGTGAAATTAATAGAAAAATAACATAAATGTGAACTTTGAAAGTCTAAAGGAAGAAGAAAAAAAGAACCCAGGATAAAACAAATAGTTCTATAGAGTATGAACCAAGAAGGAATAGAGGTTCATCAAACAGACATAGCTTTTGTGTGGATTTTTTTACCCAAAAGAACCCAGATAAAAATTAGTTTTTTAAGCTTTTATCACAGTGGCACTGCTATAGCACGCGAAAAAACACTATTGCAGCCACTATTGAAAACGGCTCCGCTAGTAGCAGCCCTGGGCTGCTTTGCACTATCCCACAATTGTGAGCATAGCACACTATTGACTTTTATATTACACATGCACAAAACTAAATTGATTACCCATGAAGATTTAGACTTGCATTTGTTTGAAAGCAATCTTATAAATTTTCCCACAAACAAGTTTCCAATAATGCAGTTCCTACATATAGGCTAATTCATAATAAGTGCAATTTTGGCAGACCGCATAAAGCATAGACAATTTAGAGGTAAGATGAATAAAGCATACTTGGAACGGGAGCTGGGTGTTTCATCATCACATCTTTCTGAACCTTCAACGGCGAGTCTTTGTCAGGCTGTTCTACACCCTGTCAAGTAAACAAACATATGAAGTCAACACTGAACAAAAATTTCACACATGTTAAATGTTAAAACCATCTTCAATTCGAAAAGATGAAAAGAGCAGCAGATAAGCACAATGTGATAAGATGAAGATGGAAGGAATTTAATACCTTCTTCTTATCCCTCCTTTTTAATATCTTGAGATGGCATTTCTTGATGTAGTGCATCAAATGGTATCGAGAATGCCGAGAGCACAACTGTTCCTGGACCTTAGGGTTCTCCGTTAACCAGTCAGAAATCTCCTTGGACTTAACCACCTCATCCTTATCCAAAGTCTCCAGCCACGAATACACCGGAATCCACTGGTCAGTGCGCTGAAACCGCGCGTGCGGAAGATCAAGCTGACTCGCTTCCCGTTCCTGAAAGACCAAAATCCGTAACAAAACAGAAGTGGCGCCTGCGGTTAAAGAAAGCGAAATCTGAAAGGAAAAGTGGAATTGGTTAGAACCTGATTGGGGAGTCTGATGCAATTCTGGAAGGAGATGAGTCGGTTGGAGAGATCGGGGCGAGGCATGCATCGGAGGCCTTCGGGGAGAGAAGCGAGGTTGGAGTCGATCCACGCTTCCACTTCGGCCATGCTCACTTCCTTGGCCTCCGGGAAGGAACAGAGCCATGCTCGAGCCATCGTCTCCCATTCTTCCGATTGCTGTTCCTGCTCTTGTTCTTGCTCTGTCTCTGGTTCTGGTTCTGGTGCCGGTGCTACATTTGGGTCCTCGGAGGTCGACATGAGGCTCAAAGGGTTTTGCGTTTTACACTAAAACGACAACGCTTCCTCTCCTTTTCCACTGTCACACACTATCTTGCCTTCTGTACACACTGTTGTTTTTTCTTTTCTACTTTTTTCCTCTCGAAAATATAAACACTATATAGTGAGAATAAAAAAGTACTTTTAGTTTTATAGTTGTACAATTTTATCTATTAAAGATATTTAAGAATAACTTATTTAAGTTTTTGAATAGACTATTTTTCGCTTTTTTTAGATGGCATTTGGTAGGGAAAAAGAATTATACCTGGTAATCGGGGTTTTGAACTGTAAACACTGATAATAAGTTATGATTATTAATGAATAGGTTCCCTTTGGTTGAACAAAATATTTTTAAGAATTGAAGAGTAATTTTTTTATTTTTACTAAAATTTTAACTTATTTTCATATTAAACTTTTTAACAAGAATAGCATTATAATTGTTTCATTAAAAAATTATTTTAACTTCTAAATTTTAGATTTTTTTTTCTACAATGGAATTTTCTATAAAAAAAAAAATATATATTTATATTTATATATATAT
>Ga0209700_102303_pt1 | contig 38962 bp, 21 predicted proteins | sample SiratroredBW_FD_187528 | JGI IMG/M metagenome (GOLD analysis project Ga0209700, IMG submission 187528) | Root nodule microbial communities of legume samples collected from California, USA - Siratro red BW (SPAdes) (version 2) | ecosystem: Host-associated > Plants > Roots > Nodule | place: USA...
AAAAAAAAAAACTTAAAAAACTTAAAAAACTTAAAAAATGAATAAGACTCATAAACAAGAGAAGTGATCCCTACCCATAGTAAACCACCTTACTTTTATAGGCACCAAAAGGAACATGCAACTACATCACTGTAATTCCCCAACCATTTGATTATTTCCATTCAACAATTATAGTCATGCTCTTTAACATCACCACTAGCATTAATTGTGAATGACCCCCCAAAACACATTTAGAACACTCTAGATTCTTTTTATCATTTTGCCCATATGTGCTTAAGGGGGCACGTATATGGTATGAACTTGATAAGATCGTGGCAAAGAAATGAATTTTTCTTATAAGTCTTTTCATATAGTTTACTCGAACATGGGGTGTCAATGTTCATTACGGACCAGAAATCACCTTGGCTCTAGAATATGTGAAACCATATGTACAACATGGACTCAAACCCATCTCAACTCTATAATAATCAGAGTAACCCTCAACATAAATAATATCTCAATATGTGAAAAAAACTATATAAATAAAGTCTAACCAAGTTGAAAAAATCTAACTGAATCGAAAAAGTCCAACCTAACCTAGTCGAGAAGGTTCAAACCACTTGAGACTTTCTAGGATTATATCATTAAACTAACCAATTATATGAGAATATACATTTAAACAAATTGTTACGCTAACACAATAACAAAATAAAAGACTATACATCTTCAAAGATTCCAGATAAGTAAAAATTCATCAAGAATATTATAAGCACACATCCCAAACTATTAACTACTAATATTATTACATATTTATTATTATTTTACTCTTCTATTCGTATATTGACATGAGCTGTGAAAATGCTTTTATAAACAATGTGTGTCTACTTGACCCAAACTAATCACTTCAAAAATAACTAAACATAAAAAGAAGATAGCATGGTTTTATAAAATGTCGTATCCGCATTGTAAGAACACTATCGTTTATGGTTGTATAACTTTGACAATGGTGAGTTTAACTAAAATGGAACAATTTAATGGCGAAAGCTTTCTTTAATAGTAGAATGGTTTTATTACTTTGACATAATTACTTTTTAGTCGTGTTGCCCTTTAATGGAGGCTTATCATTCCTGCATTGTTGCGATGCTGCTATTGTAGCATCCAATGCTGGCGATTGAATTAATGTCAGAAAATAAATTTGTACTTGAATAATTATTTTTAAAAGAAAAATAGAAGGAAGTTATTAACAGGGCTTCTAAAATTGTAAGGAAATATATGACATTAACGGAAATTCTAAAATCAAGTGTAAATATATGACATTAAAACCGTGGGATGTACTGGGTTTCAAAACCACATGTAATGATTATGGTGTTAAAAAAACACAAATATGTCATATATACCTTCTCCACAATTTGATCAATAACAGGAAATGCATTTGATCTGGAATTAAACTATGCAAAAAAACAAAAAATCTTTCTACATCCATGTTTTCTTGTAAGCGAAGAATTCCACGTAGTATTTTAACCGAAATTTTATTTTGAGTGTAATGATCTATTACCTCGTATAAAAATATTTCGTGTTTAATGCAAGAAAGGAATTAAGTATGTTTTATAGTTTTAAGATATTAAATATACATTGACATTATTTAGTACTTAAATCATAAAAAACAAAGTTATATCTTTTATTATATTTTCTACTAATGTTTGTATTCATCTGTAAAATAAATTTAAAACAAAAAATAAACAGATATAATAGCTTAAAAATATAAAAACATGTTTGGAAAAAATGTAAAAGACAAGGAAGACATATAATCATTGTCTAATCGTAGTATGAATTATTCATTGTGAAAAGCAATAACTAACAACCTCAGTAAAAATAATAAACGTATACGAAATAGATATTTTTCTCCGAACATAAGCAGTGATTTTATTTTTATATTAAAAATATATTACAGATTACAGTAAAATATTATAACAATCGGTCCTGCTAATCAATGTCCAAAGGCATTGGTTCCCCGTTACACGACAATATTTGGCTATTTATTTATTTATTTTATCTTTTTCGTGTTCACCCACTATCCATTAATAAAGTTTTGTCAAAATTCTTTAAATGAAGATAAATTGTTTTTGTACACCCATACGATTCAATCCTGTATGATTAACATGTTTACTTCATTTCTCTCGCAAATAAAATTTGGAATAGGAACGAATGATCACAAAACTTTCGCTTTAAAGAAACGTGGAGGGACCATTTATTTAAACATCATAGGTAGTTTAATTATAACGTGGGAAGGACCAAATTTCTTACATCAGTTTCGGCAAGAAAGGCTTCTTATTCTATCGATACAATATTTTTATTTATAAATTTCATTTTTCAGGACATACCAACACGGAAAAAAATATATATAATCTTAAAATATACAAAAATTACAGAAATATGATAATATATTAAATAACTTAGAGATAAGTTTGGCATTATAAACTTTTATTTTAAAAAAAGAAAATTACTCTTTTAAGAACTTATAAATAAACCTCTACTATCAAAATGCACAACTTATATGGAATGATTTTAATTTAGCTTTTACATCTCATAAATACATACATTCTCCACTCTCTCTTTCTCTCGCTCTCTTCCCTTCTCTCTCTTGTATGTATATATATTTTTACAATTTGTCCTTTACTAATCAATCTATCCTGAATTCTTCAATTTTTGAATTCTCAATCTTGGTCTTTTAATATCTATTGCCAATTTTCTCAATCTCGATCTTGGAGTTGAGGATACGTACATTGATACTCTAACGTTTAAGTCAACATTCAAAGATAAGTTTTGGTGCCACTAGAAACATATAGTAACTTTCATAAATACAAAGGTTAAGTCTTTAACCTTGGCATGATCGCCTATTTATACTATTTTTGGTGAGATTTTACTTGTACGGACCTTTGAGGAATGCCTAAATCTTCTCTAATTATGGTTTTAATTTTATACATTAAGTTGAGAGTGTCTCAACTTACTCATTTGTCGAGAATATCTCGTACTTACCTTATAAGGCATAAGTTAGGGTGTGGTAGTCAGTCTTGTATTCGTGTTGAGTGCCAAAAAAGTGGTTTTGCACTGAGGCAATGTCAGTGATTTGATGGTCTCGGTAACCGTGTTGTACACTGGCCTCTAAGACTAGTAGAGTACAATGAGTCTTGAAAGAAAACTTTATTTTCTTACCAAGTTGTTATAAACTCAAGGTCATATGGTACGCTGGCCCCATAAGTTTCAGTGGGCATAACCCTACAAAGTGTCTAGAAAACTTTAATTGGGCATTGGGGATTACACGTGTCAAAGATGCCAAGAGTCACACAATCATAATTATTGGTTTTGAATTGATATAATGGTTGAGGGGTTGTGACAATTCGCTCCCTCCTCATTCCCTCATCTCCATAAATAGGAGTTCTCGTGGATTTCTCAACTGTCCATCTTGTGGATTTCTCAAGTGTCCATTTCTTTGCTTTAATTTTTCTGAGTACATCCTCCTGAGATATGTGTGAGAAGTAAATGATGTCTTCCTTTTCTGCTAATACTAGTTTATCTTTGGGTCTTTCAGGGGAATCTAAGGGTACTAATAGGTGAGTGTATCAGGGCGATGCAGACATGTTGTTCGATTTGGATGTCAACAATCTATATACGAGTAACTCCTCGTGTGTTAGTTGAGAATTGGGTGTAAATGGGGAAGTTGTTCATGATAAAATTGCTCGATCAATATCAAATATTATGGATGAGGAGGCAAAAGAGCATATCGAGAACAACTTTCCTTTGAAGGGAGAGATTATGCATAGGTAGATTATTCGGCTTATGAGTACTTCAACAAGTACCGATGGTCATTTGTACAATGCTCTTTTACCAATAGTGTCGATATTTTGGATGTTTGGATTCCAGACAAGGTTATAGTTTTTGTCAAGTGTAGGTTGATTGGCAACATGTATCATGGGCAAAAAGAATTGCCCATATATTTTTTTTCTATTTTTATTCTTGCTTAATAATAGACTTTTATGTTCAGTTTGCTTTAAATAATTTTACTATCGTTGTGCTTTTTGTTTTAAATGTTGCACCTAACCAATTGCATCCGAATAAGTGGGCATCACTCCAAGTCGCTCCAATCTTTTCAGATTTTGTTCTTAAAGTTATGTTTGAGAGTAATGTCCTAAGTATTTTTGTATTTTTATAGTACTAGGCCTAGAGACTAGGTAGGATGGTTCATTAAGTGGTCAATTGAGAACCTGCCTTCTCTCTCCTTTCACCTTTTCTTACAAAAACTTTAATGGAAGGGGAGGGGGTTAAAGTACTAGTTGAGAAGGTGAGTAACCCTTATTTTTATAAAGGAGATGCTTCCAAGTTTCCTTTTTATTGGACCAAGGACCCTTTGAGGTACCATAATTGGTTGAGGTCATTGATGACTAAGGAAGATTTAGAGATTTTATCCGTCTTGGATCAACTTCCTCGTAAATTCCCTAACCAGAAAATCTTCAGTGCATATTTGTCTCCTCACCGTGTTCATGATTTTGGATGTGGTGGAGAATTTCGGCCTGTCAACTGCTCTTACAGTTGTCAACAATATTTTATTATTATTTTTATAGTGTTGCAATATTTGTGGTTTTTTTAAGTTGGTCGTTAGTTGCCTTTTCCATATTCGGATATAGTTATAAACACTTATATTTTTTTTTCTATTGCTTGTTCATTTTTGTTAAAAAGATTGTTGTTCCTAGGAAATATAATGAATGTTTTGTTTAAGTGGAATTCTTCCCAATATTTACTAAATGATATCTTATTACTATGTGTTTTCTTTAGGGGAAATGTTAATTTCTCAGTGTGTTTAATAAGTGTAAAAATAAAAGTTATTTTGTGGGTAAGGATTTAGTTGGGTGAAAACTTTCCATTCTGATAAATCGAAATAAGTATTGTCTTCTTGGTTAGGATTCACTTTGGTGAAAGTTTCCTTAGCCAAGAAGAATTAATGATTAATGTTGTCTTCTTGGTAGGGGTTCACGTGGGTAAACATCCTTCATCGAGAAGGTTTCATAATCGTCAGAATGAATAGTCATTGGAATGAATGTCACCTTCTCAATAGGGATTCCCTTGAGAGAAAGCTTTCTTTTTTGATAAGGTTTAATAATTGTTAGAATGAACATTGCCTTATCAATAAGGATTTACTTAGGTGAAAGTTTTCTTAACTGAGAAGTTTTAATAAGAGACTAACTAAATCATAATAAGAGACTACATGGATCGCATTCCATGTTTTGGGATCCTTTCGTCGTTGAGGTGTTTAATCCAATAACCTTCATTTGGTAAATGTACCTGAATTTGGAAAGGTCCCTCCTAATTTAGTGTAAATTTATCATCTAAAGAGTCCTTCCACGCCTTGATTCTCATCCTCCATACAATGTCACTTATTTTAAAGGAGGTGGGTTTGACCTTTGCATTTTATCGTCAGGCTGCCTTTTATTTACAAGCCTCCTCTCGTATCTTTAGTTTGTTATGAAATTCTTCCATGAATTCTAGCTCGATCCTGAGGCATTCTTTGTTGAGTTGGAGGTTAACTAGCTCTAAATGTGTAGTCAATTCACTAACCTCAATGGGTCGCACCGTGTTGGTGTCATAGGTTAGGTTATAGGGTGACTCTCTGATGGACAATTGTGGGGCACACTAATATGCCCGTAATACCTCAGTAAGTTCTTCCATCCACTTTCCTTTTGCAAGGCCTAATTTCAGTTTTGCTCTACAAGAATGACCTTGATGGCCACCTCCACTTGTTCGAATGAGCTAATTATGTGCTTTATACCAAGGTACTCCTAAAACTCGATGAGCCTCCACCTAGTAAATTGGTTTCGAACTGTTATCTTAGCCAGTGGTTCGAGTCCAGTCCACACTTTGTGATTAATCCACTACCACTAATATGAAATATTGTTGCTCGGACACCAATGTAAATGGCTTGACTATGTCAATATTTAAAAGAGTGAAAGAATAAGGAGAGTTAATCCCCTACAGTTCTTTAGTGGTGAGATGTGTCAGATAGTCATTCTCTTGACAACTTTTGTATTTCTTCACATACTTGACACAATCTTTTCTCCAAGTTGACCAGTAATACTTTGCCCTTAGCACTTGTGAGGCTATAGTTCTTTGGTCAGAGTGTAACATGCACATATTGTTATGTAGTTCGTTCATGATGTACTTGTCCTACTATTTTGCTACAAACCCGAGCAACTATGTCGAGTATCCTCTTCTATATAGGTCTTGGCAAATAATTATGAACCAAGCTGCTTTTTCACCATTGCCCTATCTTTATTTTCTTTTTTTGTCTCCTGGTCATCAATATACTTCTTCATGGGTTACATCTAGTTGGTTTCTTCGATCGTTGTACTCATACATTCATTTCTTCTGATTTTAGGTATGGACATTGTTTGTTGGATTATTATTATTCCATGATGGTTTTTTTCTCTTCGTGTTCTTTTGGAAAAAGCAGTGAAAGTCATCAACTTTCACTAGCTCTTCAATCTTGTCTTTTAGAGTCATGTATTCTTTAGTGTTGTGTTTATAATTTTGATAATAACGATAGTGTTTGCTTTGCTCGACATTCGGGGTGTCATGATGTTTCATGGCATTGATATAAGCCCAAAGTTTAGGGTTTCCTCAAGTAATTAGGCCTTGTTTGTATTCAACGGTACATATCTTGCAAAGTTAAGTCCCTGTGCTGGCTCTCATGGTGGTGGCATGGATTGTCAAAAACTATCTTTATCCTAGGACTTTCCCTCTGTGGTTGAGTTGATCTATATTTCATAGTAGAAATCTTTGACTTCTTCAAGTTGCATGAACTTAGCGACTTTTTTTGTCACAACTCATCAAGGTTTAACACTGCCTTTTTGCATAGACTATCCATGAAAGGTCTCGGCTTCAGAGTAGTGACCATGTGATGCATGGTTACCTTAGGATGAGATTTCTAATGTAAAGGACCGCCTTTCCAAATCATTCCACAAATGTGTGGAATGATTCCACCTTTCATTTCTAGTATTGATGAGGGCTATCTATGTTAGGTTATGTAGTCGGCTTGTTGTGAATTGTGTCTAAACTTCGCGACAAGGATGTTAAAGCAATCAATTGATTGGGGAGAGGCGGGTGAACAAATTCAATACAACTCCTTTTAAGGAAGTCAGAAACACTCTACAGATAATTGCATCTTTGAAGGTATACAGGCTGACTTGCATGACATATATCTCAACATGCTAATCTAGGTCCATTGTGCCATTGTATTTGTCAAGGGTAAGATTATTTTTCCATTTTTCTAAGAGGGATCTTTCCATTATTCCCGTCACAAAGGGATAATGGCAAGATGATGCGTCCATGGTGTGTACATGGAGGTAAGAGTTTGAGATTGTATATTTTGGATGCTAACAACTTCTTATGTCTTGAAAAAGAGGTAAAGGTTGGAGCTTGCAGGATCCCTGTGCTCCTACTCGAGGTGTAACGATATTATTCCACTATCCTCTAGTTTCTACTACATTTAGGCATTTTCAGCTCTTAGCATATCCATGTCCTTAGTGTTCTTCCTCTCTGGTGTCTCCATTTCTCTCCAAAGTTCCAACATCAACTCCATTTAGTTAACATAATTATTTTTGCATTTCTTCTTAATGATGTCTCTCATTATTTGTCATGTTGTGTCCAATAAGCATGTTGCCTTAGAAGCCCATGTCCTCTACTAATCAACTTGTTCTGAAGTCTTCGGATCTTTTCGATCTCGATCTTTTCGGTCTCGCACACTCAAGTCAGTATTTAGGGTGAGTTTCAATGTCACGACAAGCATATAACATATAACAACTTTCGTAACGATAAAATTAAGCCATTTACCTTGGAATACTCACCTTTCTATGCTATATATGAATAATTAGAGGAGACCCAAGTCTTCTTTAATCATGATTTTAGTGTTGCTTAGTCATAATTTTGTTGCTAATTATATATTTTGCTAATTGTTCTGAATATTGATGATAAATTACTATACGTTAGGCAGAAAATGTCTCAACTTACTCAATTATAAAGAATATCTCGTATTTATCTTACGAGACATAGACTACAATAAATGATGAGTCTTGTATTATTTTAAAGTGATTCTAGGTATATGATGGTAACGTGGGTATTTTATAAATATTGGATAAAATGAGTAAGGTTACCGTAATCTAAGAAAATTAAGTAATCTAAGAAAATTACCTAAGTAATTTTATAGGTGTAATTCAATTTTCCTTAAACAATGGGATAAGTGCATTCGTTATCCTTCTCCATTAGTAATAAGTCAAATAAAAAATTAGTTTCATTTCAAAGTTTTGTGACTTTAAGACTCTAATTAATGCGTACTTTATTTTTGGTTAAATAATTAAGCTGTTAATTAGATAACGTATCGAAATTCCTCCTTTTAGAGGTCAAAGTCACTGCATGCGCGTATACCTGAACTAGCTCAGCAGTCTCTATAATACCAATTCCCAAGTCAGGCCCTTATTTTTAGATAAAAAAATATATTCTTCTATCTGTGTTTGCATTAATGCAATGCAAACAAAAAGTAGACGTAAGTATTTTTAAACCTTGCCAAAACGGAACCATTAAAAAAATAGTAAAAAAATATTCTTTACCCAGTTAAGAAACAAAATAAAATGTTTTTATTAAAATACATATTAGAAAAATACGTTATGTATTTATTTACAGTAAAATAATTTCTATAACGTTATTTTATCACAAACTTTCTTATATGAAATATTGTATTTGTAATAATTATCTTTTGTTGACTATTATAACTATTTCCTTCAAACATATTGGATATGAAAGTGTCTTAGATTTTATAATAATTAATGTTATGTATTACAATAATAAAATCTACTATGTTATCTTATTGCATACTATCCTGTATGGAAAAACTTTATTTATAATGATCTTTTGTTGATATTATAATGATTTCCTTAAAGCATATTAAATACAAAGGTGTGTTGATTTTATAATAATTGATTTTATGTATTGCAATTAAAAAAAATATACAATGTTATCTTATTGCATACTATCCTGTATGGAAAAACTTTATTTATAATAATTATCTTTTGTTGCCCATTATAACGATTTCCTTAAAGCATATTAAAATAATTACCCTGTTGATTTTATAATAATTACTTTAGAATCATATAAACTATAACTGGTTTAAAACTTGAGGGTGACTATATATAATTAATCACTTTGTTACTTTTTGTTGTTATTTAAGTTTATATAGAAACTGAAATATATAATAATTTTTAATAAAATATTTAAAACAATGTTATTTTATTTTTCTCGTTGGTATGTCATAATAATACATAAATAAAGATTAAGTAGACTAGAAAGATATAATTATTAAAAAAAGAGGGATAAATAAAAAAAAAAAGGGGGTTTAAAAATCTGACAGTTATAAAACATATGAGTGAACTCACAATTTCTGTGATAAAATTTATTATTTTAATTAATGCTAGTTATTTCAACAGTCATAATATGTATAAATTTTAATTTTATTGTGAAACACATAAATATTTTTAAATATCAAATATGTGTGTAAATTTTGATTTTATAACATAATAAAAATATTTTTTTATCAAAATGATAATATTTTCTAAAAATACCAAAACTAAATTTCTTTGAACCGTCCCTTCTATTAGGGTGAGGATCCCTTCTATTAGGGCGAGGATATCTCTTGATATACTCATTGCCTGCCCTTTTTATTTTGTTACCTGTTACATAAAATCCACAAAACTTGTGGGACCATTCTTGGTTGTTACTCTTTTTTTTTTTTTTTTTTTTTTTTTTTTTTTTTTTTATTTCTTGCTTAACACAGTCTTTAATTTCCCTAATCCAAAGTTTTCCATTGCATCGAAAATAAAACAAAAATCATTCCATGAAACCTGTGCACAAACAACACAACACATCATGGACCACAACAACAACGCGGTTCCAAGAATTCATGTATTTTCATCACAAACACCACCTTCTCCTCCCATGTTTTCCTTCCTTATTGCTCTTTCCATCGCAACACTAATTTTCATGTGCTTCTACATTTTCCCAGTCATTGTTTCAGCAGTCATTCTTCTAGCCCTTTGCATCACCGTCCTCTTCCTTTGCAGGTTTACGCCTGATCCTGAATTGAGAGAAACAGTCTCTTTTCATGCACCAAATCCACAGAATAACCAGAGGGTGGTCCAAATTTTCAATAATTTTTTCTGGGTTCTTGAGGAGAAAAGGGGTGGCCAAAGGCAACAAGTCAAGAAGCTGCTTGGATCTATTGTGTGTTTTGGAAACCAAGCAACAGTATCAGGTGGCAGTCCCTACTATCAAAATTCAATTAATCACAAATTAGTCTCAAAAATTGTTTTTTTTTATCACCATTTTTAAAGAAATATTATTGATACAAGTTTTTTTTATAGGCAAAATATATACATATGTGTGAAGAACAGTATGATACAAAGCAAATAAATTTGTATAAAATTGTGCAAAAGGTGTTAATAATTATTTATATTATTCTTGCATTTGGGTTTTTAAACCTGGGTTTATGTTCCATATCTTCTAACTCCAAAGACTGTTTCTATTGGCACTTTTCTGATACGGAAATAAGTTCTTTATTATTGTTCAGCAAGCCATTTAGTTCTTAGAAAGGAAGCTTTGAACTGATAGAGTGGGAAGAAGGGTGATACAAGTGGTTCTTGGTTCAGTGTTTCATCTCTAACTTGATATGAAATTGTAACAAATATCACTTTATTTTAAAATCGACCCATTTTTAATGAGAGAAAGATTGGTTAGATGTATAATACAAATTTGAGACATTTATTTGTTTATATTGTAGAAAATATTAGAAAAACAGAAAATTTATATATGATATTTTTGTTATTGATTTTAATTTTCTTGTAGGGAGTGAATGTGCTATTTGTTTAGAAGAGTTCAAGTTCGGAGAAAAGTGTCTTGTATTCTCAGTTTGTGGCCACACCTTCCATTCTGATTGTATCAACCACTGGTTTGAGGAAAAACCCACTTGCCCAAATTGCCGTTATGTGCCATCATCAGCCACCATGTTTACAAAATCAAGAAGCATGGGGTTCTTGGAGAACTTAGTTTAGTGTTTGGCAGAGTTTTGTAGAGCATGTTTGTGAGGAATCTTAGTAAAAAAATAACAATTATGTTTATTGATTGCACAGTTTCAACCATGATACCATTCACCAGGATACGGATTTGAATGACGCAAAGTTGTTTCTTTTCTGCTTATTAACATGGTTTCCTCGTTAGAATTAACTTAAAGCAAATATTACAAAAAAAAAAAAATCAACTTTTATTTTCTACTTGTACTGTTTCGGAACAATGCTTAACGTTATTAAATAGGATTTTTAAAAATATTAAACGCTTACTGTTTGTTGGCTTAATTGCGTTTTCTCGATTTAATTAAATCCCTTAATTTTTTAAAATGTCCTACTGAAAAATCTTCAATTAACTTTCACAAAATATAAAAATAAAGAAAAAAAATCAATAATATGCCAACAATCTCCTCATTATTTTTATCTTTTCATTATTTTTATTTTAAAATTTATTTATTAAATGATTTTTTTTCTCCACAAATGAGTATAATCAAGTAAAAAGTTGTTAACTTCTCTCATAAATATTAACAACTTTCTTAATAAATAATAAAAAAATCTAATAAATATTAAGAAATATCTATATTTTTTTTTTCAAGCAACATTGAATTAGTTATCATAAAACTAAATATTTAAAAATAATGTGTTAAAATAAATTTTTTAAATTATTGTAAATATCTTAATAACATCTAACATCATTTTTATTATTGTTAAAAAAGTATGAAAGAGATGTTTATGTAAATGTGGAAAGAAAAAAAATATTTAATATATAAAATAACAAAGACAATATTGATATTTTAGGAATTTTTTAAATGCAGAAAACATTTTGTAAGTACCTACCTTTTGTGTCACTCAAACAAGTGACTCTCCAATATTTGAAAGTTATGACCTTTGTGAAGTTCCCACTAAGAAAGTTACTTCTATCAACTAAATGCACGGTAGAACATTTATAGATTCAATTAATTAATTGTTTAAATGTCCTATTTATTTGATTGACTTCGTTAGTTAACTTAAAAGTTATAAAATTTAATTATTTATTAATATAAAAAGGTTAAATAAATATATTTTTAATATTAATTTAATTTATATAAGTTTGATCAATACTAATGACAATAATTCTAAATAAAAAATTTTCTATATAACGCTTTCATATTTAAGAAAATAAAATATATAAAATAGAAAAATAATTATAGTAAATGAAGGAGATAAGTTGGATAAAGAAAATGAAGAGAAGAATATGAATTAAAGAGATGTGTGGATGAAATATACGAGTGTATGAACGATATGATTGTGGATGAATGAGATGAGTGTGAATGACATATATAAGAAAAAGAAAATTTATATAAAAAATGAAATAGAAAAATTGTGAGTGAGGAGATTTGTCATATTTAAATATGATCTTTAGATTAAAATAATTAACGCTTTCTATTTGTTGTCACATAGGCTCATAGCTTCGTAACAAAGAAATTTGTGTTGCCTTAAAGATGAACAAATATAGTAGTGTCTGCTTGACCGACATTAAAATACATATTTTTTTTTCAAATTTTAAAAATTAAAACATATTTAATACTATTGGAGTTGACTAATCCGATTCTAATATATTATTTTTAAAATATATTTAATATTATTAAAATAGTCAAAATTAATATCTTTTTCAACATATTTATAATTATTAAAACATATATAATATTATTAGAGCTTAATGTCCTTTTTTAATATTTAATATATCTAGAATTGGCTAAGCTGGCTCTAATAATATCCTATAATGACTGACACTAAATTTTGGAAGTTATCTTTAGGTTTTCTTGTAATGTGTATGTATTTTTATTAATTTAAATCAATATCATTAGTTTCATAAATTTTACTATTCTTTGTTTTTTGTTCTTCCAAGGTGAAAAAATAGTAGTGTTCTTGGGAAAATGAGTTTGAACCTCTTAGGGTTGTTTATCAAATTGTTGTTGAAGACTAATAAGAGATCTACTTACAAAAGATTCTTTGATGTTCAAGTTAGTAAGAGTTAGATAAATTATATAATATGTGACTTGTGAGATCAATATGTATTTATATGTTTTTAGGCCTAAGCTGAAACATCCAAAATGTAATTAAGAGATAAAGTTGGTTATTAAGTACTTGTAGTTTTTAGTTCAATCAGTTATAACCAATTGTTGTTATCATATATATATATATATATGTGTGTGTGTGTGTGTGTGTGTGTGTGCGTGTGTGTGTGTGTGAATATTCTAAGTCAGGTTAGTACATAAGTCTCCTAAACTCAAAATCCATAAGTGAGGTGTATATAGATTGATTTATTGGATGGAACTGTTTTAGTGTTTGCTATAGGCCAAGTTTATTCAACTTTTTTAGTCATTATGACATGTCTCATAATAGTATGATTCTCAATGTGCATTAATAAGGATTTTGAGAGTTGTTGTTTCATGCTTAAAATGTAGCATTTAAAGGCATTCATTTCCTTTATATAGAACTCCCTTCAATCAATTCACATCCTTCTATGCTTCTTTGAGCTTAACTTTTGTATGTCAGTGTTTCTCCTATTGTCCTCATGTACCACTCATCTTCCATTTTTAGGTAAGCTTTCACGACCTTTTCTTCTTCTCTTTATTATTTCTCCAATGATAACAACTCTCTAGTAAGTAGAGAGGTGGTTGTCATTAGGGAAGAATCTTCCTTGATTCGTATTGACTCACTTTCTCTAGAAGGAGATTTCTTAGAGAAATTGTCTTCTTCTACCACTATTGCTACAGTGGTTCCCACCTCAACCTTGGCTAATGAGGAAACCACCGGTGCTTCCAAAATAGGCAAATGTAAGGATCCTTGCCAAGATGTGTTATAAACACTTGAGCCGAATGTAGTTAAGAGGAAAAGGAAGGACAAGTTTCCTCCTATTGTCGATCCAGAGTACTTTATGGGTACTCTGAGAAGTTGGAGCCTATCCATCGAAGTTTACCTGGAAGGAGTCCAACGAAGAATTTCTCTCCTCTTTTAGCATATAATCGAGGCATGCGATACTGAGGATAAGGTTTAAAACATAGGTCATAAGTCAAATTGAGCATCTATGAATAGTGTTGATTATAGTCCTCTTTCTATAGTTTACACTTCATCCTTTAGAACTTCAACAACAAATTCTTTGAATTGAAGTATTCTCGTCAAGATCTTCAAAATAGACTTTTCCTTTATCCCAATCATACACCACAATTTCCTCTTTATTGGAAAAATACTTGATAAGTTCTAGTCAAGGGTCAAGTATCTCCTTCAGTCAAGGATAGGATAAACATTGAAATAATAAAACATCTTCCTCGACCAATAAGAATTAATGGTCTCCTAAATGCCTCCTTTGTCAAGGAAATTATAACGCTCTTTTTGGGTAAGAATCTCGTGTCCCCCATATATTTATGTATTATATTTCATTTTTGTACTTACCTAATTGTCCTTTATGTGCAAATATCATATGAAAGAACTTTGATTATAAGAAGCTTTGTGCAAAGGTTGGGGCCCTTTTCTTGAGAAAACTTTGTTGGTCGACTTCCAGAAACCTTCTAAAAAGAAGGGTAAGACAGACAAAAATGGTGAGAGGTCGTCAAGTTATGCTTTATAGGAGACAACTAATGTGAGTGGCGCCTTGATTCAACACAATCCCTCAACTCTCCCTAAGCTACCCCTATGTCAACCATTCCCTGCCAGCCCACCCTACCAGAGAAGAGCGTACAAAACCTACCTAGTGTACTTATAAGGAGTAAAGATGGTCCTCTAACCCAAGTTGATAATGTGTCCACTTCTGGGCCAAACTCCAACTCCTTATGGTAGATTAACATGAAGGCCAACCAAGTGAGGACCGATGGTGATGATTTTCTCGATCCTTATGACACTTTGTTACTTAAGGTCATGGAATCGGCAGGGTGCTTTGATTCTGCTGAGATTACACTAGCACGATGTAATGTGATTCTTCATTATTGGAAAAGAGATGCTATTGGAAATGCCAAAATGGTTTCATCTGGGAGTCTGGCTTTGCTTGGGAGACAAAAATATAGCCTTAGAATGACGACTACAGTTTGGAGGGTTTCTTTTTTCTCCTCTTTGTATATTCATATTCCTCCATTGTTCGTTCTTCTCATCTTGTTGACGTTTGATGTAATCAATTGAATTCTTATGCAATCAATAGAGTTTATATATATTTCTTTCCTTTAAATTTTAGTATTTTGCTTCAATGTTCATTGCTTGTCATGTTGATTCATGGCTTCATCATTGATTCTTAGGGTATTAGAAAATATCATTTGTAATTTGGATCTAAATCAAAATACCAAATGAAAGTTTGTGTCTAGGAATAGAGCATGATTCATTTATTGTCTTAAGACCCTTGTGTCAAAAGCAAGTATTATTGTGGGTTAATAGGGAAGCTTAGGTTCATTCACCTGAGGAATTAGGGTTTAAGTATTATTGTGGGTTGACGTCGACATTTGTTTGGAAAGAAGGTAGAGAGTGAGGTTTAATGAAATTTAATCCTACCAACTGCATTCCATATCTTCTTCATTCTTTTTCCACATTACAAGTGCACGTAAAAATATATAAAAAAATATTTTAGTTGTTTTGCATAATTTTATTTTTTGTTTATCAATTCAAATATTGGGTATAATTTATAGTCTAAATTTGTTATCAATTGTATTTATTTTCATTTATTGCACAAGTCTCTTGAGAGAGAACAATATATTTATTATCAAGGAATCCTAAAGTTGTCGCCCAAGACTGATTTTTTTTCTCTTCTTGCTTTATGTGTCATAGCCCTAGCACAGAGAGTCTTTAAATATATATATATATATATATATATATATATATATTTTACACTCGCACCTGGCCAAAATTTAGTGGCACATGACTCAACTCAGTGCAGAGTCCTTTGGCCTACTAGTGCCTAACTAAACTTCAATGGCACCAGACCCAATTCAATGTTTTTGCTCTCGGGTTAAGTTGGGTCGGGCTCAACTTTATCGGGTCTGGCTCGGAGTTCTAGGCCAAGCTCAATTGTTCTATGTCAACTTCCTCTTCTATATCCTCTTTCAAGAGTTCCAATCCTATCCTTTTTGAATCCAATCCTTCCTGTTCAACTTTATAGGCAAAATAAGAGGAATTAGTGTAACTTTCCATTCTCATACTCCAATAATCAATTATTAACAAAAATCTAATAAAACAAACAAATAAGCTTAGAAAGAGTTTATTTCATTATAAAAATTGGCTCCAAAAGATGATAAAAATAAATGTTATCAAGATTGAAGCTACGCCTTATGTAACATTCCAAATTTTGTAGTATTTTTCAAATAAAATGATAAATTACAATATAATATGTTTTTCATATAAACTAATCGTCTAATACACTATTAGATGCTCACTATAACCTCTAGATGATATATTTGATAAAGATGGAATCAAAATAATTGTCTTTGATAATAATAATTTTGCCGAGGTTTAAATTCAACAATTAAAATGTTGATAAAAATGTAAAATAATGATTTAGAAAACTCCTTACGACAATTGTTCTCCTATTTTCTAATATAAGATCATTTTTCATATTGTTTAGTCTATTATATGTTGGAATCATCTAGTCTGTTATATATTAAATTTTGTCCATCTATTTCAATAGCCTACCATATGATAATCATATATCAGAACCTTATGTTTTCTATCGTCTAAACCTGCAAAATCATTTTAAATGTGTATCATAATGATATCATCTAGTACACTTTATTCTTTGTGAACATCCAGCAGGTATATCATCAGGAGACAATCTAGCACATCTTTATATGTTTTGTCTAATGAGACCTTTTAGTATGAACCATGTACAGTAGGATCGCCTAGCATAACTTTTCAGAGTAATCTTTTACTGGTGGATCATCTATCATATTGATAGTAATAAATTTGTCAATTAGGTAAAAAAATTTAGACCATTTGGTATGTTCTTTGTAACATCTAGGTAAGTCTATTTTGTTGTATTAATTTGTTTCATTAATAACTTTGAAAACAAAAATATTCACGAAGTCATATCAAATTAGAACCAAACTCGTGAAGAATGAGATATATGAATGGCTATTAAATCAATTAAATACCGCAATATAATGTATCAAATTTGTAGTTTTACTAATAACTTATACAAAAGTTATTAGTAATTTCTATATTAGAGAAATTTAAAAGAATTAGAGATGAATGGATTTCAAATCACTTCGATGATTATACTTTTGCAGAATTTATGATGCAGGAAAAACTTCTTAAGAAAATCTAAATGAAGGAAAAGGGGTAAGTAATATATGATAAAGGTAAAAAGGTTACAAATAGGTATAAGAGAAAGTAAATATTTATGAGCATTTAATGCTTCGATAAAATTAGATAAAAGCTCATCATTTACCATTGAGATGTCAAAATATTACTACAGTACCTATATCATTATGGAAATTAGACAAATTAAAATTAAGCTTTAGAAACCATAATTAAACAAATGAATTGAAACTATGAATAACGATTACAACATCCCTTATAAAGAGCATGAGTTACACAATTTGCACTAGAAAAATAGTGAACAGATAGTAAGATTTCACGTAGAGAAATTAGATTATTCTACTATTTGATTTGACGTAGTATATACATCCTAAATTTTTTTAATGATTACTTCAAATTGTCTAATGAACGTAGTATATATATCACTTTTTCCATTTCTTTTCTTGGAGACATATACAATTATAATTATAAGAAATTGATGACACTCCTAACTTCTCAAATTTCTTAACTATTGATATCTTTGCTTATTTCTCGGATAAAGTACTAACGTGGTAGAGAATTTGGTTGCTTTTCAAGGACTCGCCCATTCTACATTGACCTTTTCCTAGGGTTTGGATGTCCCTTTGGTTTTGGATGGAACAATTGTCGTGACTTTCTTTCTACCACCAGTAGCTTATAATAATCCTTTAATTAATTTATTTCCACAATCAATATGATGTAAAATATATGATAGAAGTATATTGTATAATTAGCATAAGATATTGTATAATATAAAGAATAGATATGAAAATATAATGTAAAAATAGTAATGTGAAATATGTATGAACTAATGAAAGTATAATAGCTTTAAAACTTATTCCCGCTTATGCAAGACAAAAATGAATAATTATTTTCATAATTCTTTTGGTAGTAGATGATTTCCTGTTAAAGTAGTAGACCATTAGATGAATAAATATGATTTTGTCTAATCATCATCATTTAACATATGATTTCCAACCTGCTAAAGTAGTAGACCATTAGACAAATACATATAATTTCCCTCCTTATTAACATCATCATCAACATCGGATCAAATCTTCATGGTAATCTTTGCACTAAAAGTTATATTGTCAATGAACAATAATTGGTAAAAAAAGAAATCCTTCTATATGTTGTTTTACACCTTGGTTTTGGCCCAATAAATAAAGACTAACACTGTTATGCACTAATTAATAATTAATTTTGTGATATTAAAATTTATTTATTCTTCACTCTTAGTAAAAATTTATTTACTTTTACATTTTTTTATCTATTTATATATTCAAAATATTATAGTAAGTTAATAATTAACATTTTTATTTGTTTAATTTATAGTAAAATAGGATGTTACGGGTGCAGCCAAAGAGTAGTCAAGGGTGGAGAAGAGAAGGGTTATAAAATTCCTAGAAAGAAAGAGGGATTTAAAAACATTGTAGATTTGGGGTTTTGTCAAATAGTGAAAGAGACAAGAAAAAAATTGAAAAAATTAGTTAGGTTTAAGTTAATTTGGAAGAGAGGATTATTTAATAGAGTGAAGAAGAAACTTCTTTTTTATTGAAAATTTTATTAAATTTATTGAATTTATGTTATTCAATTAATTGACAAAATTTATTTTAATATATTTTGAAAATATTAAATTTCACAAAAAATATTTTTCCTATTTTCATTTGAATTTTAGGTAGTTTCTCAAAACATTTTTTTTACAGTGATTCATCTTTTGTTTCATATTTAAATTCAATATAGTTATTAAGATAATGAAATTTAAGCTTAATTTAACCTAAAAACAAAGTAAATTCACTAAATTAAGATTTGCTTTCACTTATATATATATATATATATATATATATATATATATTAATTTAATCATATTTTCAGTCGATGTGAGATCTTCGACAAGAACTTTAATATTAAGAAACATTGACTATAGAAATAGAGAACGTCTGATATTAGATGACACGATAGGCCTAACTAATCTTGATAAGATAGACTATTAACGACTCTAATCCCATATTAAGATAGTGACATTGTTGACACCCAATTTCGTCTAGATGAAAAAATATGTATCTAATATTTTCAAAAAAAAAAAATCTTAATCGTTTAGAATTTTTGGTTTTGTTTTTATTTTCTCTTTTTAAAAAAAAACAATAATGAAAATATATATAGTTTTATTTTATCCTCTTTCTCTTTTATTTTCGTTTTCTTAAAAAAAATGGTAATAATAAATAAAATTTCATTTTTATTTTATACAAGATACTTCGTGTTTATGATAAGGCCTCCTTTTTATGAAACACCAACACCCCCACTTTCATATTTGGGCTAGCAAGGCACCATTTTCTTTACACACCCCGATCCCATGAAATCTTCCGTACTCTACCGCTCCCCACATCCACTACCCTACTGCTCTGCTACAGTACCACCCTCACTTAGGAAAAGCTGGTGTGTCTCCTGCCTGCAACCAGCATAATCACAATGCAAAAGTGGTTTTGTCCCCTCCAAAGTTGATCATGTTCCCTCTGCACAATATTTCTTTTTGGCTTTTTTTTTTTGCACTCAGTGTCATCTCCTTTATATATATATGTTATCTTTTCCAAAGGGGGGTTCAATTGTAAAAGAGAGAATTACATAGAGTTTCAGTGGACATTTTCGAGATTCTGAGGAGAAATTGCTTGGAATTGGAGGGAGAAGAGAGAAAGAAGAGAGACTTCAAGAGGTATCGTGATTCTTGTTCATTTGCTGCTCTAGTCTTTTGGTTCTGATTGTAATTTTGTTCATGGATGAACTAGTCTAGCCTGGTTCTGTGTTCTAATTTTAGTTCTCTCATTCTACTGCTTGGTCCCATTGATCTCTTATATGCTTTGAATGATTACATGATTTCTGTTCCATTGATCTCTTATATGCTCTGAATGATTACATGTTTTCTATTCCATTGATCTCTTATATGCTCTTAATGACATGCTATGCTTTGGTATTGTGTTTCCATATACACATGTGAATAAGTATAACTCAAACTTGCATCAAGAATGAAAGTCAAATCAGAAGGAACAAAGGAATAAAAAAATTAAAATACAAGCATAAGAAAAAAAGAGGGGAAAGAATCAAGTGTTGCGATTTTGCACCTCCGTTACCATTCATCCTCACCATCCAAGCATCCAGTTACAGCCACTGCTCCACCACCAATCATCCCCCAAGCCCTTCACCATAAAGCTCCAGTTGTTGTCTTCTTCAAACAGCACCTCCTCGTCAACCCCTTCTTCTTCCATGCCGCCTAGATAGCAAACCAAAACCTTTGAGAAACACCCTAACGAGTGAACATCATTGCCCACGTTGATCACAAACATAGATCCACAAAGTGAGTTTTTTGGCGTGGAAGAGAATCAACAATCACAAGTGGGAGACCTTCAAAGAGAATGTGAAACTCCTGAAGAATGGCAGCAACATTAAGTTCCTACAATCCCACTAGCTTTGTCGCTAGAAACCGAGGTCACCTTCCACTATCGAACCAGCCACCCAAACCTCCACCGTTCCTTCACCGCTGCCACCTCGAACACCGCCACACCACCAAAATTCTATCACCTCCATGCCCTCGCCGTGCGCCACCATGCTTCTATATCTTTACCTCACGCCACTGCCAAGAAACCCATGGCAGCATCTTCATTGTGGTTGTGGTATTTCGAAGAGCATCGCCTCTTTTCATTTTGTGTCTCCTGATAAAATTTCCTCTAACCCTAAAGCAAGGTAGTAGAAGGCTTGGGCTGGGCCCATTATGTTTCTTTATTATTTTGGCACCGAAGTAAAAGAGAAGGTGACGAATTCTTCCTCCACCTCATCGTCTCATCCGGCACCTCCATAAAATTTTCAAATTCCAAAAATATCTATATAAAAATGATGAAAAAGGACATGTTAGATATAAACCGGATATGTATGTTTCGGTTTGCAATTTCTCACCAACTGCTATAGCTTTACGTTGGGTTGACATTATAAACGAGAAGCCACGTGGAAAGCCTATAGTAGCCTCATCTTCTGCACGAAAACCATGCAATATACAAGTCAAACTAATAATACTCTCTAAACCTTTTTTAGTATACATCCATTGCTCCTCAAATTCACCCTTGAACCATTCCATTGTTTGGTCTCTTTGAATGTTTTATTAGTATTATTTTTGTGTGTACCAGTTTTTTTTAGCGGTGCTCAGATTCTTCAACTGTGACGATAATAACTGTGGTCCATGGATGATTGACTAGAACTGAACCATACACTGCATGTTGCTTCATTACATATTATGAATTGGACCATGATTTAACTTGCTATTATACTATTCTTATTGCTTAAATGAAGATAAGCTTTGTCAAATAAAGCTTACACATCTCTAATCTTGAATTGATGTTTTTTGCATCCTTCCCACCGTATTGACAGATACTGCCTAACAGTTTTGGGTTTACCATGGAGCTATTGCTACAGAAAAACAAACATGATTTTTATTTTGGTTCACAAGTAATAAAACAACTATTTATGATAGATTCAGTTTCAGAGCCCTTCTGAATACACTCTACTCTCAAATTTTTTTCAAACACCTGAAATAAATTCCCTTCACCTTAGCCTTAATTATGGCTCAAGCCAATGGCTACCATCGTGTTGAAACAGTGATTGACATAAGGAAACCACCCGTGAGCTTCATTGGGGTCTTGTGTTTGAGTGACTCACTTACACTGTGACAAAAAAGATCAAGGTGGAGGGGAAGTGGTCGAGTGAAGAAGTGGACTTGTTGCATGATATACTAGTTATGTACCAAAGGGTTGGATCACTGCAGTACCAACATTTAGATGGGAACATGATTAAAGCAGTGAGGCGTGCAATGCGTAAGTCACTAACATACCACAATAATGTGTAAACCGGATGATACCCCTATCCGGTTTATATTTCAAAATCAAATGTAAACCGGATGACACCTCATCCGGTTTATATTTTTTTAAAATGTAAACTGTATGAGAGTGTCATCCGATTGTCATTTTGTTTTGCAAATGACAACCGGATGGTACCTCATCCTGTTTATATTTTTTTTCAAAATATAAATTGGATGAAGTGACATCTCATAAATGATAATTGGATGTCACCTCATCCGGTTTACATTTATTTTTAAAATGTAAATCGGATGGAGGTTGTCATCCAATTGTCATTTTGTTTTGCAAATGTAATCAAATAGTCGATGATCATTTTGGTCATTTTCGCAAGGGTACTTTGAGAATTTATGGAGGTGTAGGAAGAGAGTATGGAGGTGGAGGAAGAATTTGTCAGAAAAGGTAAGTGAGGAATGGAATGGGCTGCTGAAAAGCAATTGCTTTAAAAAAATTTTTGAAAGAGTGAAGGAGGCGTGACGGGCTCAACGCAATTTGGCATTGAATTATTAAAATAAAGAAGCAACACCCGTGATTGAATTAAAAAGAAAAAGGGTATTGTGAATCTGTTTTGGGCTTAGCCCATTTTTATTTTATTTGGCATAATGTGAATGAATGAGGCAAAGATAGTGTCGCATAGTTGTAGTTAGATGTGGCCTAATTTTTATGGTACCGAATGGTAATAAATAAATAATAATAAAAAAGAATTTTTAGTTTTTTTTATATATAAAGTCTTTTTGTTGTGTTTTAAGTCTAACTCAATATTGTAAAATTGACCTGTAAGATGTGATTTGCATTTAGTTATATACTTTAATGTGACCTTATCTTTAGTTGATGTGGTCTCTTTAACACATCTACGAGAGTAAAGTCCAATAACCCTAGTTTATATTAAGTGCTCGGTAGAGAAAAATCCAACAACCTATACTTTGATTAAGTGTTATGAAAAAAACAAAGTATAAAACTTGATCATACTTCACCTGTAAGATGAATTCTTTCCTTTCACAACACATCATGTAAGATGCAAGTGTATTGTCTAACAGATGATATAACTCATTGTAGCCTCTTTTTCGTCTAATAAGCATTGGTGTGCAAATGATACACACAAAAACTTAAGCTAAGATTGTATTTCGCAAAAATCTCTTTATGTTTTTTCTATGTTGTAGAGAATGTTCGCTTCATTTGTCTTCCAAGATGATTTGTAAAAGCATAAGTCACATTAATGATGTCTTGGAAAATGAGCTAAAGTTGTTATGTTTCAGCTGACACTTTGCTTTGTCAACTTTGGAAAAGACTATCTAACCTAGACAATTCTGCGCTTTACACAATTTTGAGTAAAGGCACTTTGGCCAAAGAATAATAAGTTCTACCAGCTATCAGGATGTTGCTTAAAGAGTAGAAAACCATTTAATGCATCTACATTCAAGCTACCTAGATGCAACGGAGACTATTAAATGAGCTAAAGCTATTCAATGGCCAAAAAAACATTTGCAACGACTCTTTCTTTAATGCTTATTTATATACATCCTTCAACAAGAAAAGCAAAAGAGCTACGATATGCAAAGTGCCTAATCACTGTTAATTTTTTTTGTGCCCTAAAAAGCCTTGTAAGAATGGTATTATGCTTATTAGCAAACTACTGAGTTCTTAAACCTTGTATATGTAAAAACATGTTACCCTTTCTAGTGACCAACCTTTGTGATATTTTATACCACTCTTTAGACATTTCTTTATCGTATTTAGGAGTGACTGTGTGTTAAGCAATATTCTGCAACTTAGCCAATAGTGACTACATTGAAAAGAATATTATGGCTTTTAGTTAGGAGTAGCTTAAGTGTTTAAAGAATACTTGACGGGTTAGCTAGAAGTAACTACGTCCCAAAACAATACTTGATGGAAGCATCTTCAAGCATAATAGAAAATTCTTAAGACTTTTTTCAAGCTTCTAAAAGAAGCTCAAAACTTAGATCATTTTCCAAGGATTAATCTCACATATGACCTCAAGAACAAAAAGATTTCAAAAATGAACATCTTTTGAACATCATAAATGCTTTCTCCTTGCAACATCCTGCACATTTCATATTCTTGGATGAGAGCATTTTTCCTTTCTCTCCTAACTTTTTCAGTACCTTCATGAGTGACCTCTAACACATCCCACATTTCCTTAGTTAAATAACACACTAAAACTCTATAAAGTTCATCAAGAGTTAAAACATAATGTTTTCTTTTATTTTCAACAGGAGTCCATAAAGAAAATTCCTTGGGACCACTATATTATCAACAATTCTAAATGGTTCAAAGGGACCATTACCACTACATTACAAACCTTTTTGTCTACATATTCAAGAAAGATTTTCATTCTAATCTTTCAAAAGGATGATTTTCTCCAACAAAAAAAGGAAGTCTGTTTATACACACACTATGAGCAAATGTTCGTGAATGATTAGCCATTCGAATCAAAATTGAATAATTCTCAATAACCTACTCTAGATACTAATTGTAAAATAATGAATGACTAAACAACACAACCAAAAGAAGGGTTTAAAAATTGACCTATAAAGATTTTAAAACATTCTTCTTAAAATTGTTGTTGAAGAAGTTAATTAAGTACTACAATCAATGATTACCAAGTAAAAACAAGAATTCAAGATAATATGAGCAAGACAAAAAAAATGATGCACAAATTTTCATACCAATTTGATTCTACCTAAATCTACGTCTAGTTAATCCAAACAACCTTAGTTGGATTTTCCACTAAAATCTTGAACTATCCAATTACAAGTACCTCTATATAACTAGAACCAAAAAAGTATAAAACACTCTTTGAGACATCCTTCAAGAAGCTTTACAAAGATAATGAAAATAGTCTATTACATATAGTTCACACACAAAATTAACAAATAAAATTATAAGAGAAAAACAACAAATATCACCTAAGTGACAAATTTACAATCGAAAAGCCTATTTGAGAAATTTTTCGTTAAATAAGTTATAATTTATAAAAGTATTCTTAGAATATCTCCTTCGAAACATAACAAAGTTCTTTTTTCAAAAAATGAAAAATTGTGTAATTAAACAAGAGATAGCTTCCTTTTAAAGAGAATTTTGAGATAATTAAACAAAATAATTTATTATTATTAATGATTATAGATTATTATGTTCATTAAGTAATCAGAAAATACTTTAATAATAATATAATCAATTATTATTATACATAATTGATTATTTTTAAAACATGTGAAAGCAATTTTTATACAGAATAATTGTTTAAAACTTTATATAGTCGGTTAAGAATCATAGTTAAGAAACCAGATTTTGGGAGCACATAACTTGATATAATTGATTATTTGCAACATTAAAAGAAAACATTTTTAAAATTACATAATCAATTATTTCTTAACATTGATTATGTCAGTCGAGTGAAAATCAACTTTGATTCGACTATAAATAATTAATTATAATTTATTATATGTTCATTAATACTGGAATAACAGTTTTACATCAACCTTTTTTTAATGAAGAACACCTAAAAAGATAGAATATGTTTTACAAATATTTCATACTACTGTCACAAGCGCCGAACACAGAAAACCTTAGGTGTACTTCATCAAAAACTATCAAACTTTAGTATATTTTATCAACATTTCAATTAATTATGGATAAAGAAACGTTATACGAATAATACTTCTTGTACATTTGAAACAATTTTTCTCGAAAACAAGCAAATATATATATATATATATATATATATATATATATATATATATATATATATCAACATGTTTTATTGTTTAATTTACTAATAAAAGTACTTATCAATGATAAAAAAAATCCGTAAATATGTAAGTAAATTGATAAATAATAATATAAAAAATGATTAAATGCAACCATTTTAACTTTTCTTTCTTAAAGGAAAAGTAAAAAGCAACATTTTTATTCGGCATATAAATTTGTTCTTATTAATAAATATCACATATAATATTAAAATTTCAACCCAAATATAATACATAAATTTAATTTAATTTTTCTTATGCAATTTAAATGTTAGTAATTTATGAATTGATACTTCATTTAAATTTTCAATATTATAAAATTATGATATTATATACATTTTAAAATTATTTTATGTATTTTAATTATTAAAGTATCTAGAATAATTAAAAAAAAAAAAATTCTTTCAACAGGTTGGATTCTAAAAGCATTCGTTAAAATCTTCACTCTTTTTGAAGACAAAAAAACAGTCCCTTGTCTTTTGCTCCTTCCTAAATATCCATAATAGATGAGATATTTTTGAGTACTGATATATACCTTTCCAATATTCTCCACCAAAATCTAAGTCCTGCAAGATATTTCCATAGAAGCCTGTGTGTAACTTAAGCAAATCCACATTTGGTCTTTGTTGTATTAAGGTAGGAACAGGAACTGAAACGAGGATCATTGATTCTATAATGGTGCACTCTCACCAACACCTTCTCTTCTCTACGGTTCCTTTCTCACTCACCAGTCATCATAACCACCCTTCATCACCGTCTCTTCACTTCCTCCACCGACCATCCACGACATCAACAACTGTTTCAGCCATTCCTTCCGCTGCATGGCTTTCAGAACTCACAGCACGTGATTTTGGCCCCCTTGAACTCCCTTTTTCGGCTCCTTCTTCTCTTCCCTTCACAGATGACCCTTCCACCATTCAGGTTGCGGCCAGCGTGCTTCTCACTGGAGCCATGACTGCCTTCTTCTTTCGCACCGTCCAGCGCCGGATCAAACGTGCCAAAGAATGGGTATATTCTCTTTTTCCTCCTCCAATTTTAGGTTATGTTTGTGTCACCATTCATGTTCTGCTTTTCTTTGAGCACACGTGTATGAATAGAGTCTTCTCAAAACATTCAAAATATCTTGATTATAAAGATATTAATATGTGAAATATAACAAAAACTAAATCTAATTCACTTATTTAAAATTAAAAAAAAAATAAAAAATTTTAAAAATAAAAGGAAAAAAATATATACATATATATATATATATATATATATTTATAATTTAAAAAAATTCTTATTTAGTTTCTTTTAAAATTGTATTGTGTTGAAATCATATTATAATAATCAATATTAAAAAAAGTCTAGATTGAACCCTTCACAGATATTGTGGTGGTGTTTGAGTCTGTAAGTGTGTTAACCCAAACACTGACACGCTATTTAATAAACTTTATAAATAGCTATATGATATTAGAAAATGTTATAAAAGAAAAGAAACTTTATATTACAATATATTTAAATTAAATTATTGATATATAATATTTGCTCATTTATATAAAATTGGAAGGTATAATCCAATTTTAAACTTTATCTGAGATATTCAATATTTTTTAGAAGTATAATTTCAAAGCATAGTAACTATTAAAATATATACAGCATATATCATACATCTTTTTCAAGAAACGCCTTAATTTTCCATTAATTACTCTGGATGCAAGCTACACTTCGGAAAACTGCAAGTATATAACAAATGAAAAGTTGCAATTAATTAATATAAGCATTCCAAAGTAATAAAAGTTCCATTAGAAAGCAGTCAATCTACAAAATATGATATTATTCTATATGGACGGTAAATATTAAAATTAAATAAAATCAATTTTAACTATTTATTAATATTTGTTGTTAAACAGTTCTCGTTGATATGTAGCTCTACATGTATAGAGAGAAAGAGAGATGAATGTTTAGGAGCATAAATTTGTATTATAATAATCAATTGATATTCAAATTTCATTTGGTTTTGTTGATATGAATTTGTGTAGTGATATAACTGAGATGTGTATGATAGTATATATAGTTGATTGAGATGGGTTTGTGGTTCTAGAAATTTAGGTCTTCAGGAGTACAGAAGTCTTTGGATAAGTTGAAAGTTATGAGGTCAAGTTCCATCAAAGTTAAGAGTCGACCTGATCAAGCATTGTTAGGGGCAATTATAGCAGGTGCCATTGCTGTTCTTCTCTACAGGTTCACCACTTCAGTTGAGGCTTCCCTCAGTCGCCAAATGCTTTCAGATCATTTTTCGGTTTGTATCGTTCCCTTTTTCGAGATTCTCTTCTTAGTTATTCCTTTTTGTTCGAAATTAAATCGCTACAAAAAAATATCGATCATGAAAAAAGAGTCATCCCATAACATTAAAAGGTCTCACAAAATATAAAAAAAAAAAAAAAATCTAGTTAAGAATTCTTATTTTTAATTTATGTACGATTAATTTTAGCTTATGAACAAGCTAATTTATTTTTTTCTTATTTTTCCTCTAGAAGTTAGTCAAAATTGTAGACGACTAACTATGAAAATGGTTTGGTTTTCAGGTTCGGCAGATGACAATCACCCTAAGGTAGTTTCCACAACTTAACTCTCTTCATTGGCCTCATAATTTCATTTTATTAATCACTACAATCATATGAGATTTTGTGACAGGACAATAATAAGTGGGTTGTGCTACCTTGCTACATTTGTCTATGGCATCAACTCTGTGGGTTTGTTTCTTTACTCTGGCCAGCTTGCCATCGACACCATGGTGGGAGTGCCAAGTGGAAAGGAAACTCAAAGCAAAATCATTCAGCAGCGAGGCACAAAGGAAGATCAAAGTTCAAATAATTCCCTGTAAAAGAAATAACTGGATGAATGATCCATAAATAGTTGTGTTTTTGGTGTGCCACTTCATATATATGATTCATAAATTAGTTATATCAATGTATTCATACGTGTCTTCACCAAAAACTGGTATAATTTACCATTTATTCAAGGACAAAAATATTAGGCTTGTTGCTTATACTTGTAATCTGTCCTTTTGCGTTTACCTTCAAGCAATTTAACCTAAATCTTATATGAAGAGGATATGGTATAGTTATAGCTCTCTCTTGTGTAACAAACATTAATTATTCGTTTGGTTTTATAGTTAAATAAAATTCGTGTTTTAATTATCATATAATGTTTTTAGTTCTTATATAAATTATTTTTTATTTAATGTATTCTTATTACTCATAGTCGAAGAATTAAAAAGATTAAAAATAATATATAATGACTCAAAAAATTTATTTGGTATGAAAAATTAAATGAATGATATAAAAATCGTATAATTACAGCAACTAAATAAGTAATTAAAACAAAAAATACATTAACAGTGAATATTCGTTTTCATCTGATATGGATAATATGCATAAAATTGAGAATTGAAAGTTTCATTGCACTGTCACTGTCTCAAGGATTGAATCGGTCTCGCATCCGAATAAATTCTGTGAACATATTTCCCGAATAAGAAAAGAAACCAGATGAAATGTCACTAGTGAATATACTAAGTTTAGGATGCTGTGAAATCGTCTTGGAACAATTGGCCACTTAGAAAATGAAAGGTTAGTTTAGCATGCAACCCTGTTTTGAATTTTCTGTTTTACCAAAAATTGTAAAAGTTTACAAATAATTTGTAGTGAAAAAAAAATTGTTATGTGTTCACTATAAATAGAAAGAAATTTTGAAAATTTTGACCTTACGTAATGATGATATTCTCTAAAATACCTTCTATTTAATTACAGTTTTATTTACAATTAGTATTTCACTTTGTATCAAGTTCCAACATAGAATCTTTTATTAAGCGTCTACTTTTTTAACAAAAGATAATACAATCAAATATTTGTAATTGAATTTTTTAGTTAATGCGAATTTTATTTTCTTGTATTTGAGAAGGGAAGAAGTGAAGTGGAAAAATCTCAACTTCTATCTTTTGAGGAAAGAAGCTAACTTCTCGTGTTTAAAATTGATTTCAATAGAAAACAAAAATTTATAAATTTGAGGTAAAGAAAATTATGAGGCGATTAAGAGCTTATTTTCTTTCTGTTTTTAAAAAACAAAAAAGAACCCAAAAATATATTTATATTTTTATAGATATCTATCATCTGGATTCTGAAAAGACCCTAAAAGAAAAGTAGGAAAGAGAAACAGAATGAAAAACAGCTCTCCATCTATTTCTTTTATATTTTCTTTTTTTCCTTTCAAACACGCTTCGAAATTAATTTTAGAAACTCAACAGAAATTAGATGAGTGATTGATGTGTAATACGGAATTTTTTAAGAAAAAAAATTAAAATAAAAAAAGTGATAAGGAAAATAAACAACAATAAATTTTCTTTTGAAAAAAGATTTACTCCAACTGAAAACACACATTAAGAACCAAAATGGCATGCAAACTGGTAATGAGATCAAAATTAGTAATATGACAGATTCCTTCTCTTCATCCAATAAAAGAGAATGCCCCCCTATATGCTCAACAAAATATAACGTCATTATGTTTTTTCTTTTTAATTTCTATGGTTCGAATAAAACAGCAAAAGAAAGTTACTTGTAAGCATTGTTGGCTGAAGATAAACTACCCACATGGTTAACAGTTCTAAGAAACTAAAAATAATGTACTAAAGTCTCTTCATGTCTGAAAAAACAGCTGTTTTCATTCAAGCATGTCCTGAGTCTGAGCAGTGACTTGAGGAACACTGCTTGGAGTAATGATACTAGTGAATGGGACACTGGGTGGGGTGGTGGTAGAGTTTCCTGCTGGAACATCAGTATTTGTTTCAGCTTTCTTTTGATCTACATCAATATCCATAGCTTGTGGAGTTTGAGGAACATTTGTTTGCACAACAGGAGTCTCCATATGAATGCTTGCTGCAATCAGCTGCTTTGGTACTGATGGATCCATGCCAGTCTTCTGCTGATCCACAGGAACCACCTCGTTCACCGCATGAAGTTGCTGTAACCGGTAGTCGGTTTCGGGCCGGCGGCAAATCTTCCTAAGTGGCACGATTTCCTGACAAGAACACAAGATGCATCAAATGAGAAGTGACATTCAACAAAACATTTATCAGTTAGTCAAAACAAACTTGTAAAGCTTTGTAAAATACATGATTCTGCTCTTTTCAAATCACACCATTGTGAAGCAATAGGACTGAACATGCAATACACGCACCACTCTCCCTTTCCAGTTCATTATTCCCTCACTCTCTTATTCTTTCTTTAGTAAACTCTCCAAATACTTAGCATATTAACAACCTAACGAAATATAGTAGTATCTTGACGTAAAGGTTTATGGGCTGCTTTTGTTTGCAACTTGGAAGCCAACTTCCCTTTTTCCTATAAAACCTTGGGTACACTTGAATAATGAAAGTAAATAAGTGTTAGACTTGAGGACCAACATAAAGTGGTTCAACATAGTCCAAATAGAATTTGGAGAGTTTACTAGAGAAGGATAAAAAACTATTAGGGATAGTAACGGTTAGGGGTGTTGTAAAGGGTTGGATGTCATATAAATCCAACTCTGGGCAGTGAATAGGGGACTTTTGGCGAAATTCTCTTGAGAGGTTGACAGAAAGATTATGTGAGAAAGGAACAGTGGTTCCTTTGTTTGATTGCTTTGAGAACATAAAGCAATAAAGGTTCTTTCTTTCTGTAATGAGATTGTGTTTTCTCTTTGGCGGTGCATTGTGGTGACGTAGGAGCGTAACAATTAGTCCGACCTGCCGGATACGTCGATCGGGGAATATAGAGCAGCGAGTGGGAGCTATTGAGAAGTGGGCCAGCGAAACTAGCCAGACGATTGCAGAGATGAAAGCGGACATTGCTACCATCAAAGAAGGGATGATGGATATGCATGAGATGAAAGAACTGATGAAAGAATTCAGGAAAGGAGACAACAAATCTGAAGAAGGAGAAAATTCGGTGAATGATGAGGTGGAAAAGGAATTGAGGGCGAGGAACGAAGAAAGATATGACAGGGTGGAAGAAGAACCCAAATCTTGGACCACGAGGATTGAGTTACCGACGTTTGAAGGGATTGACCCTCATGAATGGGTAGCGAGCATAGTAGTTAGAATCGTATGAATCGTACGATACGTATCGCGATTCGTTTCAAAAATTACTTTGTACGATACATATCGGTTTATGTATCGTTTTATGTCTTGAATCGCACCATGAATCGTTTGAATCGCTTTTGAATCGTGTGATTCGCGATTCATGTTGTAAGCGATTCATGGTGATTGAAGGTGATTGAAGGGTCACTGAAAAATGAAAAGTCTCCAAAACCAACAAACCCTAAAGTAAAGAAAAAGTCACATTAGAAAATGAAAAGTCTCCAAAACCAACAAAAGTTACATTGGAAAATGAGAAGTCTCCAAAACCAACAAAAGTTACATTGGAAAATGAAAAGTCTCCAAAACCAACAAAAGTTAAAAGTAAAGGTAAACAAACAAAAGTTAAAAGTAAATGAAACGTCATAGAGAAATCCAAAATGATATTTTTAATGTTTTTTTCATGTCACTTATTCTTATTTAAAAAATATCATATTTTAGTTATTATGTATGTATCTTACGATTCATGATAAGATTCGATTCACGGTTCAAAAAAGATCGTAAGACGATTCACGATTCGAATCTCGATTCAATAACCATGGTAGCGAGAGCAGAGAAGGTTTTTGAGATACAACATATAACGAACAAGGAGAAATTGAAAATTGCTTTTATCAACATGGAAGGGGGCGCCAATCACTGGTTCAATTTTTGGAAATAGAAGGCAATCAATCCATCATGGGAAAGAAGCTCGGTCTTTGAGAAATTGGCAAAGGTCAAACAAAAGGGAAGCGTGGAAGAATTCATCCAAGAATTCGAACTTTTAGTATCTCAAGCTCCCAATATGATGGAAGAACAATTACTGGGATATTCTTCGCGGGATTACACGTCAAGATACATAATCAAATTCGGCCACATAATCCAAAGGAGTTGATGAGGGCCATGGAGATTGCTCTTGATTTAGGTGAGGACGGTAAAATGGAGAAAGGTGGAGGAATGATCCAGCGAACCTCCCAATCTCTTTATCAGGGCAGAATGGGGGTGTTAACGAAAACAGAGAACTCCAAGGGGGTGCAAGGGGCTGCAAGATCTACTGGAGGAAACAATACAAGAAGAGAAACAGGGGGAGGGTACAAGGAAGTGAGAAATGGAACGAACGGAGGAGAAGGATGGAGGAATAGAGGGCCAAGGACTCTTCCTTACCCGGAATACGTAAGGAGAAGAGAGAAAGGATGATACTTCCATTGTGGAGGAGCCTACAGCTATGGCCATAGGTGCCCTGACAAAGTAATCATTCGTGGGGAAAATGAGGAGGATGAAGGGAACGAGCAACAGGGGTAAGACTATGAAGATGAGGAAGGTTAAGAGGGAAATCGAGAGTCTTCCGTGAACCTGTCAGTGTTGTCTGCGGGTGGATTGACTCCTTCGCAAACAATGAAGCTATAAGGAGAGGTTAAAGGAAGGAGAACAATGGTATTGATCGACAATGGCGCAAGTCACAATTTTATATCAACAACGTTGGTTTAGGAATTAGGAATACCCAAAGAATACATTCCTACATACAAGGTGAAACTAAGAAATGGTCAAAGGAAGGAGATTGAAGTGTTGTGTGTTAGAAGTGGCATTGGAGGGCTACACTGTCAAAGAGACATTTTTCTTATTCGAATTAGGTGGAATGGATTTATTCTTGGAGTTACGTAGATGGCCAAGTTGGGGGATGTTAGAATAAATTGGAAGCCTCTGTCAATGAGCTTTATGGATCAAGGCCGAATGATACACATAAGAGGGGACCCATCCCTGGCAAAGGAAGATAGTCAAACCCCAATCTTTAAAGAAAGAAAAGGAGATTGTTGCAGTATCGATGTGCTGGAAAATTGAAAAAGAAGAAATTATTAAAGACAATAAGGAGGTGTTTGTGGAACCCAAGGGATTACCACCAAGGAGAACAATAGACCATAAAATACCCTTGAAAGAGAGGGTGGAAGCAATTAATGTGAGACCATATAGGTATCCCTATCTAAAGAAGAGTAATTGAAAAACAAGTGAGTGAGATGTTGAAGGCGAGTATCATCCGATCCAACAACAGCCCATTTTCAAGCCCCGTCATCTTAGTCAAAAAGAAGGATGGGAGTTGGAGGTTTTACGTGGACTATAGGGCATTGAACAAGGCTACTATACCTGATAAGTTTCCTATACCAGTTATTGAGGAATTACTTGATGAATTAAATGGAGCTTCCTATTTTTCAAAAATTGACTTGAAGGTCGGCTATCACCAAATACAAATAAAAGAGGACGACATGAAGAAGACTGCTTTCCACATGCACCAGGGGCACTATAAGTCATTGGTTATGCCGTTTAGTTGACCAATGCACCGGCCACGTTCCAATGCGCAATGAATGAAGTTTTGCAGAATTATTTGAGAAGATTTGTATTTGTTTTTTTTTTATGATATTCTTATTTACAGTAAAACGTGGGAGGATCATTTAGGGCATCTTCAAATAATATTAAAGACTCTGCGGCAGAGCCAATTTTTTGCCAACACGAAGAAATGGGAGTTCGGCCGGCGTGAAGTACACTATTTGGGGCATGTGGTATCCAGGGAAGGAGTTAAGATGGATCCTCAGAAGGTGGCAGCGATTGAACAGTGGCCGACACCTAAGAATATCAAAGCTTTGAGAGGGTTCTTGGGTTTGACAGGGTATTATAGGAGGTTTATCCAAGATTATGGGAAAATAGCCCGACCATTGACTCAGTTGTTGAACAAAGGAGGCTTTGGATGGATTGATGAGAGTACGAGGGCTATGGATAAACTGAAAAGGGCTATGACCTCTGCGTCAGTTTTAATATTACCAGATTTTAATGGACCTTTTTACATTGAGTGTGATGCCTTAGACAAGGGAATAGGTGTTGTTTTATCACAAAATAAGCGACCAATTGCGTTTTTCAGTAAAGCTTTGGCGGAAGCATCATTGGCAAAATCAATATATGAGAAAGAGTTGATGGCGTTAGTGTTAGCCATTCAACATTAGAGGCCTTACCTGTTGGGAGGAAATTCACAATGTACACAGATCAAAGAAGCTTGAGATATTTGTTAGAACAAAGGATAACCACCCAAAATCAACAAAATTGGTTAGCAAAATTAATGGGTTATGATTTCGATATTGTGTATAAAGCAGGAAAGACCAATAAGGCAGCAGATGCTCTGTCTAGGGTGATGGAGGATACTGCATCAGAAAAAGCAAAATCGTTGATCATATCTAGACCATATTGGCCGGGTGCAGAACAGATTCAAGAGGAAGTGCTGAAGGATGGGGATCTGCAAAAGATCATAAAGGAACTGCAAAAGGATTCAGGCTCAAATGGCAAGCATACCTTGGAGAATGATAAATTGCACTATAAAGGAAGACTGGTGTTATGTCCTACCTCAGTTTGGATTCCTCAATTGTTGAAGGAGTTTCATGCTACTCCAACAGGAGGTCATCCGGGAATTTTCAGAACTTATAGAAGAATTTCTCAATCATTGCATTGGAAAGGAATGAAGAAATGCGTAACAGAATATGTGTCTGCTTGCCCAGTATGCCAGCAGAATAAATACCTTGCTAGCTCGCCCCAGGGATTGCTGCAACCGCTTCCTATACCAGAGGTTGTATGGAAAGAAGTGAGTATGGATTTTATAGTGAAACTACCGAAATCTAATAGGTTTGATGCTATCATTGTTGTGGTGGACAGATTAAGCAAATATGGGCACTTTGTTCCACTCAAGCATCCTTATTCTGCCCAGATAGTGGTAGAGATTTTTATGAAGGAGGTGGTGAGACTGCACAGAATTTCGGCAGCCATTGTCAACGATAAGGATCCCATGTTCATGAGTATATTTTAGAAAGAGATGTTCAAGTTGCAAGGAACTATGTTAAAAATGAGTACTTCATACCACCCCGAATCAGATGGGCAGACCAAGGTACTCAATAGGATTTGGAAACCTATCTTCACTGTTTTTGTTCAGAACAGCCAAAAGGATGGGTGAATTTTATTGGTTGGGCAGAGTATTAGTATAACACTACCTATCAAGGAGCAGCCAAATGTACCCCTTATGAAGTAGTGTATGGTAGAGCTCCTCTATCCCTAACTCGGTTTATACCAGGGGAGACAGCGGTGGAAGCGGTGGCCCAGGATCTAATGAATCTAGATGAAGCATTAAAACAATTAAAATTCCACCTAAGGAGAGGACAAGACCACATGTCAAAGTTTGCAAATAGACATCGGCGAAAGGTAGACATTGGGGTGGGTGACATGGGTTATTTGAAGATTCGGCCACACCAACAACAATCGGTGCATACCAAGCTTCACCCAAAGTTATCAGCTCGATATTACAGTCCTTTCCTTGTGATTGCTAGAGTAGGAGTAGTAGCTTACAAGTTACAATTTGCAGACCACGTTCGAATTCACCCAGTGTTTCATGTATCACAGTTAAAGAAGGCAATTGGGGATCACCATGTGGAATCTGAGATGCCACCGGATCTGCAAGGACAAGGGCAGGAAATGATTCCAGAAGAGAATTTGTGAAGAAGAACAGTGACAACTCATGGATCCCCAATAGAACAAGTATTGATTCGATGGAAGGAAGGAGGGGTTGAAGCTGCTATGTGGGAAGACATTGAAATGATTAAAGAACAATTTCCAGAAATTCACCTTGAGGACAAGGTGGTTGATTCGGAGGGGAGTATTGTTAGACTTGAGGACCAACATAAAGTGATTCAACATAGTCCAAATAGAATTTAGAGAGTTTACGAGAAAAGGATAAAAAACCGTTAGGGGTAGTAACGGTTAGGGGTGTTGTAAAGGGTTGGATGTCATATAAATCCAACTTTGGGCAGTGAATAGGGGACTTTTGGAAAAATTCTCGAGGTTGACAGAAACATTTCTGTGAGAAAGTAACGGTGGTTCCTTTGTTTGATTGTTTTGAGAACATAAAGCACTAAAGTTTCATTCTTTCTATAACGAGATTGTGTTTTCTCTTTGGCAGTGCATTGTGGTGATGTAGGAGCGTAACAATAAGAAATATTAACAAAGATTTGAAATACCTCAGACTTACTTTTCATAACATATGTCCATGTAACACAGGTAGAATCATCAATAAAAAATAACAAACCATATGTTGTAGAGATGGATATTAAAGAGGTTCCTAAACAACAAAGTGAATTATATCAAAAGGGAATTATTAATACTTCGATAAGATGTAGAGTGGTGCTTCTACGGTTAGCAAATATGAAATTGAAAGACTCAACAGACTCTTCGATAATTAGACAAAGGAATAATGATTTGATAAGATTGAATGAGGGATATCCAAGTCTTCTAAGATGAAACCATATTTAAGAATTTATCCATGTTTTTGTTGTTACTTGTTAGATTCAACAAAATTTTCATCCTTTAAAGAGTAGGGGCAAGAGAAGATATCCCGTAGAATCAAAACCAAATACAACTGATCATGTTTCTACTCATTCCTTCAAACTAGCTTCAAGAAACATCTTCAACTCTTTCACAACTGCTTGGGGTCGGGCAATCATGTCATGGGTCAATTTGTTTAAGAGATGCCAATTTTGGGTTGCATCATATAAACGTTGGATATCACGAACAAAAATATTCTTCACCTTCTTCAAAAAGAGAAACAAGTCTCAAAAGTTCGAAAAGACCAAAGAGAACTAAAAGGGACAAAAAAATCCATGATGATCAAGGGAGGCAGGCAGCAGGGGATAGCAAGAGGGTATGATTGTGGTAACCCGAGTTAGCAAGTGGGGTAGTGAAGCAGGGGATAGCAAGAGGGTATGATTGTGGTAACCCGAGTTAGCAAGTGGGATAGTGAATGGTGGTTATCAACAACGGAGACAACCAAGTGAGATTGTACCAAATCTGATACCAACTTGAGATATTGAGAAGAAAAGTCTGATTTGCATAGTTGGCACTCAGTTTTATATTATATTATATATATATATATATATATATATATAGAGAGAGAGAGAGAGAGAGAGAGAGATATGTATATGTACATACACACACACATATATATATATATAAGAAAAGGAGCAATGAGTTCACCTATAGAAAGAAAGTAGCCATTGTGGATACCGTGATTTTGGTTTTCAAATTTCATTTTCAAAATCATTTTACATTTTTTCTAAAAACAAAATAGAAAAATAGATTTTGAGATTTAATTTTTGAGAAGAGTCTATGTTTACCCTAGCCTTCTCTATGTCTCTATTCAATAACTTTTCTTGCTCCCTTGTCGCTGTCTAATGTCTCCTCTATGTAAAAAGTTTGTCTTCTCTCTTCATGTATTTATTATTATCATCGTCATTATAATTATTATTCACTTTTACTTAAGAAGAACTAAAAATATATATATGACTAGTGAAAGTATTGTTATCAATAATTTTTACAAAAAAAAAATACATAAAGTTGACAACCATTTTTTAAACTGAAAACACAAACATAAATTGAAACTAAAAACTAAAAATTGAAGACTAGTTTTCATGCCTAAAAATTTGAAAATTTATAAATAAAAAAAAACCCCAAACGGACCCTTAAGGAATAAATTTATGTAAAACCAAAAGAAATGTGAGAGAATCAATTCACAAAAATAAATCCCAGGTAACCAAATCTCATTGATAATTATACGGCTGAATGATATAAAAAAAAAAAAAAAAAAAAAAAAAAAAAAAAAAAAAAAAAAAAAAAAAAAAAAAAAAAAAAAAAAAAAAACAAAAAAAAAAAAAAAAAAAAAAA
>Ga0209700_102306_pt1 | contig 38938 bp, 19 predicted proteins | sample SiratroredBW_FD_187528 | JGI IMG/M metagenome (GOLD analysis project Ga0209700, IMG submission 187528) | Root nodule microbial communities of legume samples collected from California, USA - Siratro red BW (SPAdes) (version 2) | ecosystem: Host-associated > Plants > Roots > Nodule | place: USA...
AGGCAATGTGCTTGTAAAGAAGATTCGCACCGAAGCAAATCCGGCTGATATGCTCACCAAGCCTCTTCCTATTGAAAAGCTTAAATTTTGCTCAAAGGCAATCTCAGTTTGTTGTTAGTTTGTTTTTGAGTTTGTTATTGTTGATTGTTATTTATGTTTTTTAGTTTATTCTATTTTATGGGTATTAATTGGTATTTGTAGAAATTCGGGTCAAGGTGGAGATTGTTATTTATGACCCTCTTTTGACACATTATTGTACTGCACCAATAAACCTCACCTTTTTCTCTCTCCAATTTCTCTCCGTAACTCGCACCTCTTTTGTCTCCTCCCCTTCATTTCTTCTCTCACACTCTCCTGCACTAGCTCAACGGTGAAGCCCCCAACATACAGATCCAGTTTTAACAAAATGTATGTAAAAAATTGCTGAATTAGGACGAACAATAGTTACAACATTTCACTTCTCGAAGGAAACAGAAATTTAATAGAAAAAAAGATACCAGTAATACTTAATAAGCATCAGAGTATAAACATACAGGTGTTCATCTAACTGGCTTCCCTCCAAATTTACTGATTTATGATTGGTATCTCCCGTTATTGTGTCACCATCTAATTGATTGGGGCTAGTAGATAAAGGTCCTTCAGCATCATTATCACCCATCTTTCTCCTAGGTGCAACTGTTAGTCCTAATCTTTTTAACGTATTGGAAATTTGAGCTGGTGAAATTTTACCATCTGGATCTAGCACTTCAGCTATACGGCGACTGCAATGTCGGTCATCTTTGAATCTATAAAAATCAAAGCAAGAAACAATGGTGAAAAGAAAGGCTAAAATTTATATGCAAGAGAGAGAGAGAGAATTGAAATATATGAATTAATCTATCATGTTTACTCCTTCAAGTACGTCTTCCCTGATGATGTAAAAAAATTAAAGAAAAAAAAAAGTGAATTTCTTTTTGACAATGCTCTAATGTAAACCATGCCCAAAGTTCACACAAAAGTTTGATCTGATTAAACCTACTTTTCATAGAGATCCTTAATTTGTCCTTCCAAATCAGCATCAAGAATAAGTTTTTTCCTTCTCCTTGGAACTGTTTGAGAATCATCTTTCATCAATTGCTCCCCACTGTGATATCCAAGTGAACCAGGTATCAGAAACTACAAAATCTCAAGGAAAATTTTTATGTAAAGTTGTAAGCATACATATGATCATCTTTGCCATTGTTAGCACCAGAGGTAGATGCAAAGCCTTCAATAACATCGTCAAGCTTGTCTCTAGAAGAAAGAAACAAAAAAAAAAATGAGAGTAGTCTTAGTTATAAAATATGGGAAATATTCGATGGTATCATCATAGAATACTTTATAGTATCCTAGATTATCTCATAGGAACTCATCTATATTTTCTTATTTAATTAAGAACTTTACAATTAAAGTAGGGGTATTTGATTAATTTGATTTATAATCATATCGTATCATGTATATAGGAATAAGATTTCCAATTATTATTTATATTTATTGTTATTAACCTACATAAAATGGACTCCATTCATTACGTAGTTCAATTACACAGTTTTAGTATCTCTTCCGTCTTTTTATCCTCTTTCAAAAGTGCAGATAATTCTTCGCAGTATATCTGCCTTTGTCTTTATCAATAATAACTATGAACCAATCAAGCAACAAGCCTAATTTGAAAATTGGTTCCACTTCTAAAGATATGCTCACCTCAGTGTTGCCAACAAATTTCCCAAAAAATATAGAAAGTTCAAAGTCTAACATAGGAAGCTTACAAGCAAAGTTTGAGATATTTATCTTACTTTTGATATCCTGAGTCATGAGTAATCAAAACATCAGCCTCATCCTCGCCAAGTGCATCAGCTATGCTTCTACGAGTCCACAACTTCGCTGGGGATAAACCAACTTCTTCATCTTGTGGAGTGTTATTCCAATTGGTACTTTCTTTCTTCAAATGACCAAGCTCGCTCAACAAATATTCAGCATTGATGTAATGACATTCCCTTCGAGTCTTCCAGAAAAGGACTTCTACAAACAAGAGGGGTTGCTTTTTCATTTTCTTTAGCATCTTTCTGACCAAACGATTCAGGAAATCAACTATATCTGCATATTCCTTGCAGGAACATGACTTTTGTTCGACCAGGATGTCATAAAAAGTTGTGAGCAGCGACAACTGCAAGAGTACGTCAACAAGATCAATAAATAGTATTCAGTAATCATATTCAAAAACTACACATTCTCATTGACGATGAAGTGCTTTCTGGGCTTGACCTGGTAAAGCATAGGTTGGAGTTCAAGATCATCACTTATTCTCCGCAGCATGCTTATTATGTAATGATTAGTAGCAACGGAATTGCTCCTATAAAACTTGAGCAGCCAGCACAATTTCTGAATGATATTGTGATTTGCAAAGGCAGAGACCAGTGTTGAAACCTTGAAATCAACTTCATCAATTGCATTTAGTTGCTCATCTTCAGAAAAATCGTTAGTACCACCCAACATATCCTCATCAACATGTTCAGGATATGTGACTTCCATTGGTTCCAACCCAACTTGGGAGTTCTCAGCTTCCTCAACATGATTCTCATGTTCATTATCATCAAGGGTAACATCTTCCCCGGTAGGATTTGGATTTGGATTTGGGATACATTCCTGCAGTAGCTTATTTTCTGCTGCTTGATTGACAGTTGAGATGCCGGTTTCATTTTGAATGCAATCATTATCTCCAGTCGGTTTGTCCCCCGATTCCGTTCCTTCTGGAATTTTTTTCTTTTTCACTTTCCTTGATTTTCTGGACACCTTGAATTAAAAGATATAAAGTAGAAAAAATTATCAAAATGTAGTAAAATCTTTAGACAGTATGCTCTGCAACAGATTTTTCACATACCTACATATTACATTATTAATGTCAAAAACTAACTCTACTAAAAATTTGAGCTATTAGTGAAGGCTATTCATCTCTAACAAAGCCTACGGAAGCAAAGCTATTTCATTTAAATGTGAAATTTAAATCAATATAAACAAGTGGGGTATTGCATATGAAGTTCAATTGCTAAGCATTTGTGGTAAAGTGGTTACATGCATCTTTCCTTGTTTGTTCTGATCTCAGTGATTTAGTTCAAATATAACTAACTCTTAACAGACACACAAGTTTCAGCTTACCCTTAATGTTCCTCTAGACTGAAGACTATCCATCAGCTTTACAACCTTATGAATGATTTCTACCAAATCTGCAAGATCACTGGAAACATAATTCATAAATATAGAAGCAAAGAAAGAACCACGGACTATACACAAACTCACAACAAAAACATGCATAAAATCACTATTATCATTGGACTCACGTATGATGACAATTGGATGCCTCCCATAACAGACAATTTTGCACACTGCTTTTAAATTGGAAAGTGCATAGTATTTAAGTTTGTAACAAAAGAGAAATTTATTTAATTAGACAAACACTTTAATGCAGCTTGGCGTACTTAGCTTTGTAGCAATCAATGCATTCACAAGTAGAGTATGTTATGTGTTAACTTTTGTATGATGTATGAACTAAAAAGACAACAAGTGATCAATAGATGTCCTTTAATAGCCTTTTGGGACCAGAAGCCCGCTAAGATACAAGTTTAAGACATGAAAAAAGCAGTCCGTATATGTAAATAATCAAGGAATGTGAATTTTTTTATAGAATAACGAGGTTAAACCTTTTTGGTTGCTTGTGGGTGTCAAAGTTTTTCATCAAATTCAATAGAAATTGTGTCATCCCTTCCTCGGTCTGATCATAAGTTAATTTGTACAGAAGGATACGAGCTGTTTGCGGCTCCTTTGAGTCTTCGGGTAACAATTTAAGTATCAAATCCAGCATGCGAATCTGAAAAGTCAAAAAAGAAAAATTAGGAAACATTTAAAGAAGTTATGCACAGGGATGGAGCTCTTGACCTCATTCTTGTGGAAATGCCCTAATTTGTAAAATTATCCAAAACAATAATAGACAAAAGTGGGAGCCATGGAATGCTAACAAAAATGGAATGGGATGGTGATTGATAAAGCAAAACCGTTTGTAGAAGTGATCTAGCTTTAAGATATATTTACAGTCCTAAGCACCTTAGCGAAAAATGAGAGCACGGATATAAAAGAGTAGAAGTTGATGTAGTAACATATGAAAATAAACAGAGCATATTAAGATTTTGTAGTTCATGTTACCATGTTTTTCAAAAGAGAACCAGCTGCAGATAGAAACTGGTGGTCATTTGTTTCCTTCAAACCATCATAGGCATGCCGCCACTTTGAAATGACCAATTGAAACATTGACTCATTCAAGGATGCTGCAATTGGACCACATATTTGACCACTGAAATCTGAGGTAACTGCATCTTTATCACCAAAAGTCTCAAATGTGTCTCCTTCCTCCTTGGTCTAATGAAGACGAGAACATGTATAAGAACGGCAACTGTTCTGAATTCTAGATTAAAAAATCCCATGTATGCTATTTACAAATAAAGCAGCAAGTGATAACTCACACAAGATGAGAACAGATGTTGTTATTCGTTGTCTAATTTTATTTGATATTTTTGTTCATTTCCATTTGTCCAGCCAAACAAAAATTCATTTGTTAGCTTATCATTTAGCGCATGAGTAATGACTAGCTATCACCTTCATGAATCAAAGCTCAGAAAAAAATAAACCCAGAAAATCCAAGTAAAGAAATCAACTTAAGCGTGTTTTTATCCTCTTGTTATTTCTTTTATTGTGCTGTATGTAAATAGTAATCATTATCGAATACTATTCGCTAACAGATAGCCATAATGTGCCAGAAATTTTCATTTGTTAACTTATTATTTAGCACGAGTAATGACTAGCTATGTTCACCATCACGAACCAAAGGTCAGAAAAAAATAAACCTAGAATATCCAAGCAAAGAAATCAACTTAAGTGTGTTTTTATCCTCTTGTTATTTTTTGTTGTTGTACTGTATACAAATAGTAATTAGTATCGCTTACTATTTACTAACAGAAAGCCATAATGTGCCAGAAACTGTAAGGCCTACAAACAAACTTATAACATGAAAAGTTAGCTTCGACATGGTTCGAGAAACTAAAATTACTACTACTTATGCTTAATGCTAAATTCTAAGTAAATAGTAAATAAATAACTAAATATGCATGGAGAATCTATAAATTTCCAACATTCAGATGAATCAGAAATTCTTCCTGTTCCGGACCATGAATGCTTCAAAATTTGCATTGAATACCTCTAATCAAGGGGGCAATGTTAAGTATTTCAGCTTGAAAGAGGACAAGAGAAACGTATGCTGAGAGATTGAAGTTCTCATATTATCATTCTCACCTTGGAAGCTGAATACTTGTAAAACTGAAACGCAGTGACAAATTCAGCCACTTGAAAGAAAACAACAACATCGCTTCTCTGAATTGAGGGATGTTCCTTTTCGATATCTTCACGGATGGATCGCATCAAAACTGATACAGGTTCTAATTGCTGTGAGATAACTTTTCACTTTACAAGTGAAACCAAAAGAAATAAATATATTTGCAAATAATACAGTTTATTTGAGAACAAAAGGCCCATACCATTGTATCCCCCAGAAAGAAACTGATCCAAAAATCCGTGAAGCAGCTCCAATATCTTATCCTTTGTTGAAGGCAACCTTGGATGATCCCACGCAATTCTTTTGGTAGGACCCCGAGTGACATTGTGTGCTTTAAGCAGCACATTATGAGAAGAATTAGGATTTCCCTTAACTACTGCCTTAGAACCATCCTACCAAAGAGAGACAGCCATTATCACTCAAGTCCACCAAGATAAAAGCACAAGCAGTGCAAAAAAGTAGTACCATTGTAAGCCGAGAAAATGTTCCACTAAATTGCGAATGTCTACTCAGATTGTTGACCTTCCTAGTATTTTTTCTCTTCTTTTCCTCCTCCATGATGAACTGTTGGAGACTATTAAGGGAAGCCTGGGGATCTTCCTCTGCCTAAAAAAGATTTTACAATTCGTAATTGACCAAAAAAAATATAAAATCACACATTCCAAAAGACCTTGCAAATAATGTTATCAAAGTACAGTCAGAAAAGAATAATCTAAATAAGTAGGACGCCCCTTGCCAGCTTGGCAAAAAAAGACACTGGTCACCATGAGGACTAACCTTTGATCCCTTCGAATGTGCCCTGATAATTAACTCCGGGTCCTGACCCATCAAAATGTAATGGAAGATTTCCAGTAGAAGCAAGTTATCTTGACGAAGATAAGTATTGGAACCGCCAACATATTGAGAAATAACTAGGATTATATCCATTACATTCTCGCGAAACAAAAGCTCCAGAAACCGGTCTCTCAGAGATAGAAACTGAGTGGCTAGTCCCCCTGACTTCAGGTGCAGCGGAATTTCTTGAACAGCAAGAATATTTCTAAATAATGTAAGCACAAGCTGGACCAATTTCCAATCATCCTCGCTAAATGCACCACTGTAAACAAACAATTAAAAACACACAAATAAGCATTTTTTTTTTTTTCATTTGCACTCGTAACATCGGAAAACACATTGCAGTTTGCAGCCACTCACCTTTCCAGATTCTCAAGCGGCCTCTCTAAAAACGAAACTATCACTGCAGCGACATCACTGTTCGTCACAGCAGACTTCAAACCCCACAGATACTCCAACTGTTGAGATATATCCGTGGAAGAAGGCTCGATCGGCATCGTAAGAAACACCAGTACCTTTACTGAGGAAAAAGAAACAAATACAGGTGAATCAAACCCCAAACACGCCTTAATCGATAAATTCAAGAAATTAATATATATATATATATAAGAAAAACCTGAATTCAGAAGCAAGTTGCGATCTTCGTGATAGAGTTCGATGGTGGGTATCAAGTACTTAGAAACAACGTTCCATTTGCACACTTGTTTGAAGACATCGCGCGTTTGGGGATCGTCGCGCCGTAGAAACCGCAGCAAATCTTTCAGGTTATCTAGTAATTGGCAACGAGTGTAACGATGAGGAACCGGAAATTATCATGGAATCGAATTCAAATGAAAAAAAAAAAAAAAAAAAAAAAAAAAAAAAAAAAAAACAAAAGGGGTATCGGAAAAGCAAGAGAATCGTACCGAGACAGTATTCGCCTTTGGTAAAGCCAATTCGGTTGCCTTCATTGTCCTCTTCGACGGTTCCAAGGCCGGCGCAGATTACTGATAAACCTTCGGTGTCCATGGTGACGGCGGAATTGGAGAGATTGTGCGGTTTTGGGATCTAAACGAAGGTGTGAGTTGAGTTGAGTAGTGTTAAGTGAAGAATGGCGCAAAAACTTCCCGCGCTTTTTAGAAGAAAACGATGTCGTTTAATTTTTCTCGGTACTGTGGGCTCTCTGTGGTTAGCTAACAGAAGAAACGATGTCGTTTGTACGTACTTGGGTGGTGGGCTTTAAAAACGGGCTATTACGGTGGTTTCCCAACCGGCTTTTGCTATTGGAACCTCCGTAATTGATTTCTGCACCTTTCCATTTCAATAAAATGATGAAAATGACTTTTTAAATTCTTAGGCTTTCAAGAAAATGATATTCATAATGCTTACAAAAGTTTCAGAATTACATGCTCCATATGAAAAATTATATTCCAAAATGAGATTCCATGAGAGATTAATGTAAAAATATAATATAGAATTATATTTTCACTTGTCTTAATTTTCATTCTCAATCACTTTATAATAAGATTTGTTATTATAGAATGAGTTTATCAAATAATTTAAAACTTGTTTTGAATTTTTGTTTCCAAAAATGAATGTTTCTATAATAAAGATTGATTAACTTTTTATATATCATATGCTGAAAAAAAAACACATATCTACGTGTCTCAAATTGTTATTATGCATGACAGAAAAAATAATCAAAATATAAAACAAAATATAAATGAGAATAAAATAAAATATTATATCATTATTATTATTGTAACATGTAGAATGATATTGGTAAAAAATAATAAAGTAATGGATACAGTGACTTTTGTTGTAAAAGAGGTTTGTGGAAACATGGTGTTGCTCAAAATCCAAACTGATAGTCATTGTTCCACCTTCCATGAAAGTAAGATTGTTTAGGGTGATGGATCATATTCTACTGGGTGTTCAGGTATTATTAAGATTTATTTAAAGAAATAGTCTACTTATACTGACATCTCTAATAATCACTAGTAATTGGGTTTCTTGTTCAGTGGGAGATTTTACACTGGTAATGTGATTCATTTTGTTCCAAAACTATTAAGTATGTATAAAGGTTGGAAAACATTAATTGACACCTGATAATGGAGACTTTATATAAAAGTAGTTATTGTTAAAACTAGGACAATTTATTTTAAAAGTGTGAAGTAGTTTGATCTTACAAGGAAAAAAATTATTTGAAACCTGCCAAAAAAAAATTACGTTCATTTAACAAGTGTTGATGTGATAGACCTTCGTTATATAATTAGTTGAATGTATTTGTGTGCTACTAAAATGTAGTTGATTATATATACAATATTGTCCTATAATGTATCAACCTTCTTCACATATATCTAATGTATACAAAATTTTAGTTTTATGTATTTTTAAATGTTTTATTTATTTATTTTTCAAACTTTACTCACAATTTTTTTGCTTTTGACTTTCTGCACTTAGATGAGAGAGTTGATTAGAAAAAAAAATTAGGATGTGAAGAGTAAAAAAAATGTAAATTGTAACCTTTAACAAAGTTTGAGTTGATTCAAATTTATTTATTTTTGACGTGTGATTTAAGATTATATTTTTTGAATTTAAAATATCTCATAGTCAAAGTACTCTGAAAGAAGAATTGTGATTTTTCTAATTCTTGATAAACCAACAGTTTAAATACACACTAACAGTTGATTAAAGATCTTAAGCCATCGTTAATTAAGCTTAAATTTCACATCACTCTGGAGGTGATGCCATTATACAAAAAATATTCTCCTTTCATGTATATCTTCTGTGATAGATCCCGTATCAGTAGCAATGAATCATTCAAAAGTGAGCATCTTTAAAAAAGATGTTAAAATAATAAGAACAGACACTTAAATTACTCGCTTCAAAATATGTGTTTAGTTTGTGGGAGCAAACATAGCAAGATGGTGGTTATTTCGATAGAAACAAAGATGTGTTATATGTCTCGTGTCGCGTGTCCTTGCCCCCCACTTGATACATGTCTCATGACCTGACTCTGCCCAACACAATTCCACCTTCTTCTTCTTCTTTTTCAACTCCTTTATCCTTCATACCTTCTGCATACTCCATTACTCTATCTCTGCAAAGATGTCTCATATTGTTGCCACTCGATCCATTCACTCCTCCCTCACGCGCCCCACCACAGGATCTGCACACCAGAGGCCGCTAACTTCATTAAAGCCTCCAACTTTTGCTTCCAAAGTGTTCCCACAACAAAGGAACACCCCCTCCAAAATTCGCTACCCCAGTTGCCGCGTCAATGCTAGGAAATCTGCACCCGCTGAAGTTGTCCCCATGTCACCCGAGGATGATTCAAAGGTTCGTGCCTTTTCTCTCTCACTGTAATTTTCCCTCTGTTTCTTGGAAAGGTATGACGGGGGAGTGAGAAGATTTGTTATTTTGGATGGAAAGACCCGAAATGGAAGTAGAGTGATGAGAAACTTCCACCTGGAAGCATGGTGGATGGGGGTGGAAAGAAGAGAGATAGGAAGAAAGAAGAGAATGTAGAGAGATAAAGGGTTGGAGATCCCATTTACTGAGTAGGTATATGGCCAAAATAGTATATAGAAATGGGAGAACACTCACTTAGAGCAAGATTTTGCAATTGATTTAGTTTCAAACCTAAATTCTATGAAAAAGTGATAGACTTGGATAAGTGATGCCATAGAAAATGAAGAGAGGCACAAAAGGAAAATTGGGTGGAAATGAGATGGCGGAGAAAGTGAGTTCATGGTGAGTATTTATTTTTTTACAAGTAAGAAAAGTGATAAATATGGTAAGTGATGGATAGAAAAGGAAAATATGAATAAAATTGCGTGGAAATCAGATAGAAGAGAACGTGAGTGTATGGTGAGTATTTTTCATATAGTAAGGGGCGGTGGTTGCGAAAATTGTTGAGTTGTAAACCATTTAGTGTTGCGGTGAACAGATTGAGGAGGAGTTGCAGCACTTGCGGGGGATGCAGCAATTTGGTGACACTGCAGTTGGAATGTGGTCAAAACCCACGTTTAGGAGGAAGACAAAGATTGTTTGTACCATTGGTCCTTCTACCAACACCAGGGAAATGATCTGGAAGCTGGCTGAGGCTGGGATGAATGTTGCCCGTATGAATATGTCTCATGGAGACCATGCTTCTCATCAGAAAGTTATTGACTTGGTTAAAGAGTATAATGCTCAATCCAAGGACAATGCCATTGCAATTATGCTTGATACCAAGGTAATGCTTAAGTTCTTCCTTCAATCTACTACTGTTTTTAAGGATACTTTGTTCATACCATATTTCTATGATTACAGTTTAGATTTTGTGTCAGCTGGTAATTCATTTTCTCTGTTTTCAGGGTCCCGAAGTTAGGAGTGGGGATTTGCCTCAACCAATTGTGTTAACACCTGGGCAGGAATTCACTTTTACCATCCGGAGAGGTGTTGGAACTGCAGATTGTGTTAGCGTGAACTATGATGATTTTGTCAATGATGTGGAAGTGGGGGACATGCTCCTTGTTGATGGTATGTCAACCAACTATTTGGTAAAAATGTTTGAATTATAAAAAATTGTGTTATGATCGAGGAATGATAATCACCTATCATGAGACTAATTTATTCTTTTATGTGGTTTTCTTTAACCTTTTGTGATATGATCATATGAGGGATGATCTTCCATTGGGCCACTGTGTGATTCAAATAGTGGAGTGGTTTTCATCAGTGGCCAAAATAGTGGCTTTTTGTGCGCTATAGCACACCACCACAACATAGGATTATAAACTAATTAAAGTAAAACAAGCTTATAAGCTAATTAAAGTAGGTTATAAACTACTCACGTGACTAACCAAATACACTTATGATACGTTTAATTGTTGTCGGACAATATCTGTATTTTCCTATTTATCTCAGGAAGAGTTAATACTGAGTCAGTGGTGTCTCCTATTGTGTGTGATGTAGGTGGTATGATGTCTTTGGTGGTGAAGTCTAAGACAGAGGATTCTGTGAAATGTGAAGTTGTTGATGGTGGAGAGCTCAAGTCAAGGAGACATTTGAATGTTAGAGGAAAAAGTGCAACACTGCCTTCCATCACTGGTTAGGTTTCAGTTTTTTATTCCCATTCTTGTCATATATATTTTTTAAATATTTGTCCATCTCTTTCTACATGCCTCTATGTGGATGGGTTCTGGCCACTGGACGAGGATTAAGGTTATGTTGATTTCCCTAAGACATAATATTTGTGTTGATTTGATACAGACAAGGATTGGGATGACATCAAATTTGGAGTGGATAACAAAGTTGATTTCTATGCTGTTTCTTTTGTGAAGGATGCACAAGTAGTTCATGAACTGAAGAATTATTTGAAAAGTAAATATTCAAGATAATTTTAAATCTTTTAGTTAGTCCATGCTTCTAATTTCTCTAATTATTTTGAAATATGATAAATTGTCCACTCAACACTGCAGGCTGTGATGCTGATATACACGTCATCGTAAAAATTGAGAGTGCAGACTCTATACCAAACTTGCATTCGATTATTACAGCATCTGATGGGGTGCTAATCTAATCCTTAATTTTTTTTTCACTATGTTTACTTCTTGATTTTGGGAAACAGGGATGATTTGGCCCATATTGTAAAAACAGAAATCTTCATCACTGAGTGTTTTGCTTAGAGGTTGTGGATTAAGTTTTTGGAGCATTTCTTTAGTGTTTGTTGATATTGAACTGTCTGCTTTTGGCTTCCTGTTTAGGCCATGGTTGCAAGAGGAGATCTTGGTGCAGAGCTCCCTATTGAAGAGGTTCCACTTTTGCAGGTAAAGTCCTTTTAAACAGAAATGAGTTAATGGCAAAGAAAATTATAGCATATTGCTTCCATAACTGGACATCAATTTGAGTTCTTCATCAATAATGCCTGGTAATGCAGGAAGAGATAATCAACATGTGCCGTAGCATGGGAAAGGCCGTTATTGTGGCCACAAATATGCTGGAAAGCATGATTGTTCACCCAACACCAACCAGAGCTGAGGTATCTGATATTGCAATTGCTGTCCGAGAAGGTTCTGATGCAATAATGCTTTCTGGGGAAACTGCTCATGGAAAGTAAGTAATAATTCTGTCACCTAATATTCTCCTGTTGGAGTTCTTACTAAGGAAAGGAAAATATCACAATCAAATTGGTGTTACCTTGAAAAATTAGGTTTTAATGTGTATAGTTGAAAGTAGATATTGTGATTTTACATGCTAGAGTATCAATGTCTGGTTTCATTTGTAGCAGTCTACTTAGTGACTTGGAAGAGTGATCTAAAGGGAAGGCATTCATGGAATGTGACTATAATAATGACATTCATTGCAATGCAGGTTCCCACTAAAAGCTGTGAAAGTAATGCACACTGTGGCTTTACGGACAGAAGCCACTATAACTGATGGTCGGTTGCCACCTAATATTGGTAACGTATTCAAGGTTTGAATTTTAAACTCAATGACTCCACTTATTTTTAATCAGTGTGTTCTAATTTTCCTGTTGGTACTGAAATGTGATCTTTTTTGTGCTGAGTAGAACCACATGAGTGAGATGTTTGCTTACCATGCAACCATGATGTCTAATACCCTTGGAACCTCAACTGTTGTCTTCACTAGATCAGGCTTCATGGCCATCCTTTTGAGCCACTATCGACCTTCAGGCACCATATTTGCCTTTACAGATCAGTAAGTTCCTTTTTCGCTTTCTCTCTTGAGACCAGACCAAAACAGTTTACTTTTCTTTGAGTTACAGAATGTACTAGGTAGTTAGTAAACTAATATATAGCCTGTTTGGAAACAGTTTTGTCTGCCTCTAAAAGAACTTTTGTTTCAAAAGTTACTAAGAAGTTGTTTCTTCTAACAAAAGTAGCCAATTGCATGTGTCCAAGTTGTATCGGGTGTTTTTTCTTATATTGAAATATACTCCATTCATCATAAACAATCAGCAAGAGATCATGTACATGTATTATATCAGACTAATACACTCTTAATTATACTTTAATCTATAGCATATGTTATCCCTTAATTATTTGTCATCTGTATATATCTTTATGTATCTTTCCATTACAATTATTCAGAAACAAATCTTTTTATAATATATATATATATATATATATATATATATATATATATAAATTATATTTCTATATATATGATTGAATTGAAAGCCATGATGTAATTTTGGTGGGCATGCAGAAAGAGGACACAACAGAGGTTGGCTTTGTACCAAGGAGTGTGTCCTATTTACATGGAATTCTCTAAAGATGCCGAAGAGACTTTCACAAGAGCATTGGATCTGCTGCAGGTAATATTTTGGAGGATATTGAAAAAGTATATAAGAAGCATGTAAAGAGGCTTAGAGTACTTAGGATGATTGTTGTTGTTTCCATATGCAGAAGCTAGGAATGGTGAAAGCAGGAGAAGAAGTGGCACTAGTACAAAGTGGGAAGCAACCCATATGGAGGTCCCAATCCACTCACAATATCCAGGTCCGAACAGTGTAACACAGAATCACATATTTTGGTTGCTTGTTACCTAGGCTTGTATCATTTATTTTTCATCCTTCTTTTTTGTGATTGTTCCATATTATTTGTTGCTGACACTAGACGTATTTTAGTAGTGATCATTGGAATTTTGATAAGAAATTGGAGTGATAAATGCTTTCAGCCACATCCTGGACCGAGTCTCTCTGCCTTAATTGTTTATTGTATTTGTTATATTTAATATACAAATTAGTAAGCCAGATATTTGACCACCATTAATATAATGTTATTTTTTTTCATGTTGTGTCTATTGCTTTCAAAAGAGGCAAGGACTTTGGTTTTAATTTTGATTTTAAAATAAGATAAATTATTATATATAAGTAGGTGTAATTATTCTCTTGTTGAGTTACGGTTGAAGTTTGATTTTTAGGGTTTTAAAATTAGATCTTGTGAATTTTAAGTTATTTTTCTTTCTGTTCATTGACATGCACTTTCTCAAAAATTGTTTGAAAGTTAATAAATTACGAAATTCATAGGAAGTACTTTTGTACGTGGCAATTTTTTTTATATATTACTGTACCTTTTTTAAAACATATATGTTATATTGATATTGTAGGAGTAAAAGATTATACCGTTCGTTAAAAGACTGCCTCCTTACCGGTTAATACTTCGCTGCAGATGCCAGACATGTCATCTTGTCACTAAACATAAATATTTATTATTAATAAAATTATAAGAAGAATTAAATAATATATCAAATAATATTAAAATATTACACTATCATAAATTTATAATAATAAAAACTTAAATATAGCATAATTTTATAGGCTCTTATAATTCAAATAAAATATATTATTATAATACATAAATAGAAGTTTTAAATTATATATCAATATTAGTAATAATACATTTATATATAAAATAATAAATATTTAGATTGTTTTTTAAGAAAAAGGTTTAAATGGTGTTGATTTTATTGACCTGGTTTGTCACTGATTTTTTTAACCAATTAACAGATTTTTGGGATCTATGATATTTATTTTTTTGTGTTACTATTTTAAAATATAGCTTAATAATCTAAAGTATACTTTATGAATGACCCATATCATAACATCATGTATCATAGCTTAGTGATGTTTGAGAGGTCTTGACTCCTAATTTTTTTTACATATATATAAATTAATCTATAAATAAAATTATTATTTTTTAAATTTTAATATATTTGAAATATTAAATTTTTTTGTATATCTATAAAAAAAATTGACACCCACAAGATATTTTTTAAAGATTCACCACTTATGTAGAGTGTAGGGTTCCAACCCAAGCGATTGGTTAGAATCATTAATGAGTTATGACAGACTTCCACTAAGAAAAAGAGGAAAAATAGAAAAAAAGAAAAAGTGATGAGACAAAAAGATAAATGAAGAAAGTAAAGTGAATGTTTATATTTGTTTTTAAATATTAACTTTCTCTAATCTTGTAGCCTCTACTTCAACATAAATAATAATTCACATGCCCCCTTTACCAAGTTCTAATTAAAATTTGTGTGCCAATTGGTCACCCTTTCCTTTAAACATGGTGGACGCGAATGAACAAAAAGCCATTGTTGCATGTGCAAGTGGTATACATCCCCTGCAGCATCAGTAATATTCATAAAAATATAGTTTTTTAGTTCCTATATCAACTTTTTACTTTTGTGTGGCCGTCATAAGCAATGTTAACTAACGAGTTATTACACATATTGTAACCACACAATTCACCTAATGTTGGGCTTACTGCTACGGCTTGTCGTTACGGAACAAGTATGATAGGTGTTTTTAAATATTTTTTTGTAATTTTTTTATTATAAATAATAAAATGATTAAAAAACAATAATAAAATTAATAAATAAAATTATTAATAACAAATAGAATTACTACTTTTTCTAACAAAAATAACTTTTTTTCCAATCCATTTCTCATCTCTTTATATTTTTGTCTCTTCTGTTGACCAGCAAATATAACATTGGTCCCCTTCTTAAAATCACCATTTCCTTTAATTGGTGCAACAATCTTATCTTACCTACCGTTTATAAAAAAATATTAAGAAAAATATAATTATTTTACTGGATGTTTTGAATTTATGTTTATAAAATATAAAATAGAAAAATGATCTTTTGGTAATTGTAAAAGGTGAAAATTAATGTTTTATTACCAAAATGATTAATTCTAATAAAAATTACCTTTTCGTGCTTTCAACTGGGGAACGACTCATCAAACTTCTGAATACAGAAATCTTCCTCAAATAGAAAAACCATTGATTCTATCTTACATATATAATCAAAATCAAAAGCTTCATCTTGCACTTAAAACAGAAAAGTCAACTAGGTGATTAAAAGCCTCCTAATCAATTAATTACTTTTCTGATGCCAAAAATTTCTCATACATACTATATTCAATTTTAGAAAACCCTATTCCTCACATTACATATTATAGATCTCCAACATTTGAGCAAGAATGTCTTCACGTTTCAACACATATGTTTTATGTGGATTTCATTAGCTTAATCACTGCCATGCTTGTTTTCAACTCAAAATTAAAACTCTTTCACGTCAACAGAAATGCAAATTGGAGAATTGAAGCATCATTTAAGCGAAGGCTCAGGTCAAAATAACATGCGCCTACAATTGCAGATAACCACACACTACTTCCAAAAGTACAACGTTATTCTTTTTCTTATAGTTAATACTTTTCAAATCACAAGTAGGAGATAAAAAAATAACTAGTGAATTGCAACTTCACACGCTTCCAATAATAGCACTACTATACCCGTTCTGAACATCAAAGAATCTTGACCATAGCATCACGCCACCGTATTTTGGTGACTCCTTGATCACCGGCAGGATTTCAGACGTCAACACATCGGCCGGGATGAAACCGCTGCCAGCGGCCGCCGGAGCCGCCGGCAGCCCTAAGAATATCTTCCCTGCTGGTACTGTACTAGTCCAACGGTTCCAAGAATTCACAAGGTTAGTTATGTTCCCATCAGCGTACTGACATGGAGGGTTGTTGTAGAACTGAACCCAAACAAAGTCAAATAGGCCTGTGTTAAGGGCAGTGCCCAAAAACCTATCAGGAATTGGACACTGAGGGGCAGCACCTAGGTATACCCTCTTCCCTTTTCTACTATATGCCTTGAGGAAACGTGCAAGGTGTTCATAGTTTTCTGTTGAGCCTAGTTCTATGTCGAAATCTATACCATCTAACACGGCATCACCTAGTGGTCTTGTTGATGAGTTGCCCCCCAAGAAAGTGTTCCACAAGAAGGTTGAAACGTTTCCTGCATCCTCAACGGAAGCCAAAGTGTAGCTTCCAATGCCACCACCTATGGAAAGCAAAACCTTGATGTTTTTGCTTTGGCAGTCCTTGATTTCGGCGCTGAACTTTGTGCAGGAATTGGTGGCGGGGTTGCAGTGGCCAGCCAGGTTCATTTCTGGGGTTTGGCCATTGCCAAATTTGTTGAGGAAAGCTATGTTTACGTGAGTGTATCTCCCTGTGGCACATGCTTCGGAGAGGGTACCCTCGTTGCCGTTTTGGCCCCAGTAGATGGCTATGCCACCGGCATGAGAGGTTCCAGCAAGAGTGAAGAAGAGGAGGGGAAGAAGAAGAGAAAAAGCATGAGAGTTTTTGCTCTTTCCCATTTTTGTAAAGGTGAGTTTAGCTTCTGTTTTCTACCCTTTGGCGTGTTATAAAGGGTTCCTTACAGCTTTGATATTTATAGAGGCAAAAGCTGGCTTTTCACAGCTTTAAAGTTTGAATATTAGAATTAGGGTGTTGACTAAGAAGATGTCATTTCCGACGGGAAAAGGTCAAAGAGCTTTAATTTTCAACAACTGCATTATCTGTCAAATAATTTGTAGTATAGTATCCACTATCATTATCACTATGTTTATGCTTATGTTTATGAACCAGATGAATCAAAAGTCAAAACTATGACAAGGCCATAAGTATTGAAACTGAGTTATATTTGTAAATTGTTCTGCTTTAAACTGAAACTATTAATAGACTCCATTAAGTGACGAGCCAACCTTGGAACTGTTTATCACAGCAGAAGTCAGCTGAAGAAGCATTAATGCAAGCTTGCCACTTTTTCATTCCTGTTGTAATTCTGACCAATTCCTGTTTCTAAGATACTTAGAAAACTTATGTAAGTTTATCTATGAAATAAATAAATAAGCATGTGTTTATTGGTAAACTTTCTAGAGTTTTCATTCTTGTTTAATTTAAATATATTTTTAGATGTAAAAAAGTTAATATGAAAAGCCATAAATAATTAATAACATGTAAATTTATACCCTACTTAATGTATTTCAATTAAATTAATTTTATAAGGTAAAATATTTTAAAGATTAAAAAATTATTGGAATATACTTATAGTGTTAAAAGTTATTTTACAAAATTGTCTAATTATGGAGTGTTATGTAATTAAAAACTGTTAACTCTTTCATTTATTTCTCTAATTAATTAAAACTATTAAAATATCAGTATATAAAATTAAACTATTAGAAAAGTATCTTTCTAATGCATACGAGTTATTATTCAATTAGTCAATTAGTCCTCGTATTAATTCATTCGAAACAAGGAATATTTTTTAGTATAGCAAAATCTGCTGAGAAATGTATAATACTAACCAAAATTTAATTAAAATGGGTGGGTTAATTCTTATATGAAGTTGAAAATCAAAAGAATTTAAATTAAATTAATATGAAATGATTATTATTTTTTATAAAAGTAATTGAATATTAAAAGATATAGTTAATGGATAAGTTATAAATGTTGATGAGCTATTGTAATCTGAAGTGGATTTTTTGGATTAGATAGTGATTGGTGTATTATATTAAAGAAGAAATCGATATGAGTGGGATTTTGTGGATTAATTAATGAGTAGAGGAATAAGGTATAGGTCTGAAATGTGTCTGAAATGTGAATTAATAATAAAATGCAGTCCATAATGTCTGCAAGTGCTCTGAGTATGAGTTTGGGAAATACATAAATATCAATGGTCAACGCCTGGATTTGTCTTTCTCAGTTCTCATTTGGCGTGGAACACAAAATATAACCTAAAAATAAAAAATAATTTTTAGATATTATAATTTAGAAACTTTTTTATTAAAAATGATTTTTAGATTGTATAATTTAAAAAATATATTTTTTATATTACGTAATATAAAATAAAAAAATTTAAATTTATATTATATAAAAATCATTTTTTACTTGTAAATCTGTAATTTGAAAGTTTTTTTAATAAAAAAATTCTAAAATACATGTTATGAAAGTCATTTTTTCTAAGCTAGAAGAGATAAAAAAAAATAAAAAATAAATAAAACACCCCTTATGATATTCAAGACTCCAAGAGGAGCCCAACTTAGTCGGCAAAAGACCATCTTGGTTTCCATCTGACATTTAGAAACTTACTCTTCTTTCTTCCTTCAACTTGTTACTTATTTAAAATCCGTTCTAGACAGTTGTTATTTTTAAGTTTTAAAAGTTTAAAATTATAACTAATTTTTAGACATAAAAAGTATTTGTAATTTTAAATGATTTTCAATTTTAAATAATAATAAATTATTTATTATCATAATCACCCTCACCATTATTATTATCATTAATATTATGACAGTCATCATAAACATTTAGCATTTAAAATATCCTTATTTTAGAAAAACATAAATTTTGTAGTATTGAATTATTTATAATTTTTAAAGATGGAAATAAAAAAGAACTAATGTGTTTGAAATACAATTTAATAGTTAGTAAAATTAATTGATCTAAAGTAAAAAAAAATTAATATTAGAGAAAAGTTTAAATGTAGGTTCTGGAATTTAGAAAAGAGACATTATGAACATCACGTTGTAGAATTAATAAAAATCTAATAATTAATCGAGTATTCGTCTATGTTAAAATGTTAAAATCAAAAGTTTGATATAATATTCTAAAATAATTGGCGATTTTTATATTAGAGTAATTTTCTTCATCAATTTTGATATTCTTTTATTTACATATATGGATAAATCCCACGTTAAAAGTACGAATTTATGAGAATAAATTATATGATACATGTTACGAATTTGATTAAAACTATGATCACTAGAAATTAAAATTATATATTTAATAAATAATAACTTTATTTTATAATATTGTAATTTAATTCTGAATTTTTTTTATTTTAGATTTTTTAAGAACTTAGAACAATTGTAAGGAAATTTGCCTTTTTCGTGGGAATTTGTATCCTTTGTGTTTTGCAAAACTTGTAAAAGTACTTTTTTTTCACTTATTCTTTGCAATTCCTTCTCTCGAAGCAAATTCATTACATTAGATTTTTTTTTTTAAAATAGTGTAATTTTGTAATATTTATTCAAATGGTTAAATTTTAAAAAAATTATAATTATAAATAAGTTATGTTTATAAAAGCAACTTCAAACATAAATTTTATTTTATTTCTTAAATTATGGTATATGAATAATAAGAATAATTAAATCTGTCGTTGAGTACAAGATTTAATTTGTTTTCTTTTTTAATTTAATGGAAGTCATACTTTTATATATAATTGTTTTTAATTTTTTTGTTTTTTTATTATTTTAGTTTTTCAACATGTATAATAATAATAAGGCAGCATATGTATGCAACTTAATGCATCAAAGTTTAGTTTATCTTAATTATAGGAATTTTTGTAGACTTAATTAAAAAAACTCGATAGTGTTATCATTGGATGGTATAGGAAAAAAAAAAATTGAAAATGAACAAAGCTCCACATTTTCATTCCATCTTTATATAGTAGGTAATGATTCCATCATCTTAAGAATCTGTGATATGTCTTCATATATCTTATTCTGGTTTCCTTTTTATGTATGATTCAAAAAATGACATCATATAATCTACTTGGTAGAATACTTGGATTTCTATGTTTAAAAAAAATTTAATTTACAAATATATACTTTCCAATATATATTTAGATTAGATTATATATATAAAAAATTTAAGAAGTTAAATCATATGGTAATCACAAGACAATCATACCATAATAGATTAAAAACCAAAATATTTGTTTTAACTGCAACTAATTTTATACATAAAAGCAGAAGTCATCATATGTATTTAATAAGTTATTAGGAAATCAAAAAAAAATATATATATTACATAATAATATAAGAAAACATAATATATAATTATTAATTTATCTGTTTAAAGTAATAAGTTAAACTTTAATTTTATTTTTCTCAACAAAAATATTCTGTAATTCTTAATGATAGTTTTTTTCCTGATCGACTCTATCCTTGTCTGACAAATAGTGGAATATTTTTAGTCATACAATTTTTATTTTCAATCTTATCAGATATAACTTTAAAATATTATGCGTGCGGCATTAGATGTTAAAGTTTAAAATTATTTATGAAAATAATTAAATAGATTAAATTTAATTTAATTTAATTAATAAGATAATTGACATAGAGAAAATATACTTTTTAGCTGTCTCGGCATTTTTATTAACATAACATGCTTTTGAAAAATTATAAAAAAATAAATATTTTTACAAAGAAAAAAACGATAATTTCATGATTATTTTTTAGTTATAGAATTATTTAGCTAATTTTAAATTGAGAGTGTACTATTATATATTTTATCCTATAACAAAACTATTTCTATTTAATGCAAATAAAATTGTTTTATTGAAAAATGGTATTATAAGTGCTTAAAAATATTCTATTCATTATATAAAAGTATACTTAATAAAACTATTTTAATTTAATAAAGATAAAAAAATTATTGAAAAATAAAAACAAAGTAGTCACAAAAAGTTGCATGATAAAAAGATATATATAAATGATTAAATTAGATTGTGATATAATATAATTTTGTTATAATCAGATTTTGATATAATATAAATTGGTTATAATCAGATTTTATTAGATAAGATACACTTATATCTGTTATATCTTTCAAATTTGATTCTCTATATATAAGAACACTCACATATTAACATACTACACAATTGGAAAAAATAGTTTCTGAGATATTTTTTTTTTCAAGTTATAATCGATTTGCCTAACACCTAAACCCTTTTCGCTGTGCTCGTAAGTATAGAGTAATCGCCATCAGAGAAAACTCTCACACAGTGGAAAAGAGTGCTAAAGGTAATCCCTTGATTCATGTTTCATAAGTTCTTGTTTGTTTGTTTTTTTTATTAATTATACTTTTCATTATTGATAAAAAAATAATATTTGATTAGAATATTCAGATAGAATTATAAGTGTTCGCAATATGCTAAACAATAGTCTCCAACATCGCTATATTGTGAGTAATTAAACACAAAGATTTCCAGTATATTTTATAATATTTTGAAAAGTAAAATTAAAAAAAAATCTTTATATTTTTCATTAAAATATTCTAATTTTGTTAGATGTCTATATTTTGTAAGTTATAGGTGTAATGTTATGATATTATTTTTGACTCTCAGATTATAGAAGAGTGAAGGGAAACATGTTTTGTGAAGATATGTGGATCGAAATTTTGTCAAAGCTTACAGTGAAATCTCTTATGAGATTCTCTTGTGTGAGCAAGTATTTTCAATCTCTTATTTGCGATCCAAGTTTTGTGAAACTACACCTTCAAAATTCACCCAAAAACACCCATTTTCTGTTAAGATACTCAAACCAAGCACAAAATTCCTCCTTTATCTTTTCCTCACATATCAGTTCCTTCTTTGAAGATCCATTACCCTTATTTTCTGTTGATGATACGCCTAAGCCTCAAAGGCACAAGTATCGGTTTCTTGGTTCATGCAATGGCTTGGTCTGTTTGCGTAAATGGACCGATAAAGGATCAAACACGTTTCACTTATGGAACCCCGCCACAAAAAAACTATTTGAAAACCTGCATTGTATATTAAACCCTCCTGAGACCCATGAAGTTACTATGTTAGGGTTTGGCTATGATAATTCAAGGGATACTCACAAACTGGTAGCAATAGTTAACCATTTGAATTCAGAAGAGTATTATTTTAGATCTTTAATATGCAACATGGAAGATAAAAGTGGTTGGAGAGACATTGAAAATTTTCCTGCAGATTCTACTACAATGGAAGGTGATGGAATATACCTAAACAACACTCTTAACTGGGTAGGGTTACTAGACAGGGACTATGTTGAGGATGATGATATTGATCTTACATTTAATGATGTGGTGATTGTTTCACTTGATTTTAAGACTGAGACATATACACATTTGTTGCTTCCTCGTGATCTTAGTAGGGTAATCATATATGATTTCTGCTCTTTTTCTCAAGAGCTCCATAGCAATAAAGCTCCACTTATTGGGGTTTTGGGTGGTTGTTTAAGTCTTTTTCTTCATAACCGGACCACAAATCATCTAAGCATATGGCAGATGAAAGAGTTTGGCAATCAAAATTCTTGGACTCGCATGCTGAACACATCTCTTCAATATCTCGGAATCAACGGCACTTTGCACAGTGATTTACTACCTCTATGCATGGTTGAGAATGATCGTGACATCATTATTATTCACAGTTCATTTAATGATGGTTTACAATCAGTAGTTTATAATCAAAGAGATAAGACAGTGAAGTTCACAATGATATGTGACAACATAAGGTGGATCTATCCTTTTGATTACATTGAAAGTTTAGTTTCCCCCTTCTAGATTAGAACTTTTATGACATTTTGTTAAGCACAATTTTTTTTTTATCTTTTTATGTTTTTTTTTTATGGTAGTGAATATACTTTATTTTTATTTACGTGGTTATTTTTTTCAATTCAATTTCAATACACTACCTCATAATATTAACATGTTACTTAAATTTTAAACCAATGATCTCATAATATAAAAAATAATTTATCTCTTAGATTCAAATCAAACCTCTAATATGTGATTATTTTTATCAAATCACGATTATAACTACGAATTAATTGTACATTTAAGTTTATTTCGATAGCCTTGTATAGATGCCATAAACAAAATAATAGATGTATAATTAGAAAACAGTATAAATATTTACACTAAAATCAAATTACAAAATTAATTGAGATAAAAGGTTATTCAAGTATTTGTTTTATCCATTATAATTTAATTTGAAATATGATTAGTTTAATTGTTAAAGGATGCAATTAACACATAATATTACTGTTTTTATTTATTTTAAATTAATATTGTATTAAATGCTTTCTATTTGGTCACTGGACTAGGAGGAATCTCCAAAGTAAAAGGCTAAAATGTTCTGTATACCTGCTGGCCTTTTTGAATTTTTAGATTTATTTCTACAATTTTTGTGTATTCAAGTGTTATATTTTTTTTACTTAAAATTTTTGCGTTTAAAAATTTCTACAATTTTTTGAATTTTAAGATTTATAAAATGTTATCGTATATTTTATTATGTTTTTAATATCAACAACGGGATGATTTATCATAATTTCTTACCTCCTTTAACTTATTTTTCTTAATATCTTTAATTTTAATTCAAATTTAAATTTTAATATTTTTATTAAAATAACAATATATTATAATGTAAAATAGTTATCATGAATTTAAACTATAATTATATGTTTAGAAATACTAATTTATCATCTGCTTTAATTATATATTATATATTTTAAAATATTTATTTGCTATATATACTAAATATCTGCTGTCCCGTAAGAGTAAAATACTAGTTGTTGATATACTAAAAGTTAAAATTTCAAAACATTAAAATTTTGATAACTAAAACCGAAAAAAAAAAGTTACTCTAGATAAATTCATATTTAATTAAAATATTCAGAATTGATTAACACTTTTCAAAACGGCCAAATAATATCATTCTCCATGACCATTCCCATTATAAATAATCAAAATCAAAACCAAAGATTTTATATTATAATATTACGATAAGTAACGTAAATATATTCATGTTTGATTATAAGATATTATTTATATTTGATTAAAAGTTTTGGGCAGAGTGAATGTTTGGTTCCTTAACCATTTATTTATTTGAGCATTGAGTGTTTTTTATAAAATTTGCATCACTTAGTATTCCGATTTGGGTCAAGTGGGCTTCAACTTATCTCAGAAAGATTACTCGGATCTTGATAAAAATATTTGGTGTGCAATGTGAGATTGAGTAAAACTACTCGACCGAGATACATGATGTCACCCTATAACAAATCAACCACTCTACTTTTATTTATGTCATGCCTGAGATGGATCAGCATCCCTACAAACCATCAAGAATCACATGGAGGCTATCATCTAGTCTAGTGTGCATTATGTCACGTTACCCATAGTAACAAAGTACATAAAGAGAAGCACACGAGTTATAAACTCTATCGCAATCGAGATCATACCTTTAATCAAATATAAGAAAGTGAGTGTGTGATTTAATAAATATTATTTTTTTCAAAGATAATGACCATAATAATATAAATAAAAATAAATAAAATAATAAAACAAACAAATATTAATAAAAAATGCAAATAAATAAACAAGGAAAAAATAATAACAAAATTAAAATAAACACAATACAAATAAATAATAATTAAAATAAAAAAAGATGCAAATAAAAATAATAAGTAAAAATAAGATAAAAAAATATATTTTTTTTATTTTTTGGGCCCGATAAAAACTAATTTTGGTCCTACATATTTTCATAAAGAAAAATCAGGTTCAGGTAATTCTAATTTGCTAATTTGTTGTGTTTGATATTTTTTATTTGTGAAGTTTTTATTTTTTTTTTATTTTTGAAAACTATTTTATTTTTATTTTTTTGAGAATTGTTTTATATTTTTTATTTTGAAAACCGTTTTGTATTTTTTTTATTTTGAAAACTGTTTTATATATTTTTTATTTTGAAAACTTTTTTATTTTTTTATTTCAAAAATTTGATATTTTATTAATTTTTGGAAAAAAAGTTATATTTTTTCTTAAAATTTAGAAATGTTATATATATATATATATATATATATATATTATTTTAATATTTTCTCAAATTTATTTGAAATAAAACATTTATTGATTTCTTAAGAAAATAAAAAAACAAAAAATAATAAAAAATAAATTAGATGCAAATAATAATATTATGATGCAAATAATTAATAATTAGGGCTCAAGAACCCAACACACAAATTTATTCAATTTTTTTATTTTTTTATACAAAGTGAGCCAAACCCAACTTCATCTTTTATTAAGAAGGATTTTGAGAAGAATAATATACTCCCTCGACAAAGAGAGACTATATCCGACTGAAAGAAAAAGAAGAATAATCTACTCTGATGGGAAGAACCTCCGTTTGGAACTAAGGGGACATGATTGCAACAAGAAAACTTACCAATAAATTTAAGAACTGTAGAGACTCAAAACAAGAACTGGAAAGACATGAAGAACATAAATCCTCAAAGTTGTATGTGTCCTTTATCTTAATATGTAATATTAACATGACAATCTGACAGCGGTTGACACAAGTTACCTCTTTTTCACCATGCCTCAAAAGGAAAGAAGTTATGAACTCTTCATCATTACATGAAAACCTCTCTTTAATGCTTAGAAAGGGGACTCAATATCAAGCTCGACCACACAAGTTATGTCTTCAAAGCTCGGTCCTATGAGTTATAACCTTAAAACCCAGTTCCACGAGCCATGCTCTCGAAGCTCGGCCACACGACCCGTCTCCCAAAGCTTGGTCCCACGAGCTAAATCCTTGACTTCATCCATAGGCTATTTCAGCTCGGACCTATGAACTGAGAACTTGTGACTATAGATTGAAGTTCCACCCTGTCCTGAGATCGGACAATGAGACTACTAACCACAACTTTTTTAAGTTATGAATATATCCAACGAATGTACACCCTCAAAGTCAGCTTAAACTTACTCGTGAGTACCTAACTCGGAACTTGGGGAGCTTGTATACTACCAATACTCGAGAGATTCAGGGCAGTTTACCCATGTTTGAAATACGCGGGTAACCAACTCAAAGCAGACCTACGTATCTTGGCCTCTACCTGCACATAACTCGATAAACTGTTGAGTTAATTATTTTGGTTTTGGGTCGTGTTATTGATTGACCACATTAGGAACAACGTACCCTATAAATATCACTCCGCTCACCAAAAAGTACTCACTTTCTCATTTAGCTTTTTATTCACTTCTACTATACTCCACCTACTCATATATATATATATATATATAAAAGCGTCAGACTGTCTTTTGTAAGTGGATTACTCAAACTCGAGTGAAGTTGAGTCCAATTCATCTTAGAAAGATACTCACTCGGATTTCCGTAAGAAAATAACCAAACAAGCTTTTATAAAGATTTTATTGACATTGTTTCTTAAAGATTGAAAAACAAATTTTTTAATCAAAATGAAAATTCATTTTTGCGTAGAGATAAAGTAGGTTAAATTACTAAATTGAGAATGTGTTTACCAAAATATAGTTTCAAAATTTTATTCGTTGGAAGAAAACTTTGCAGACAGATGGCTAAAATTGATAGAAATATTTTCTGATAACATCCAATAGCTTTTCCAATTATAAATGGAAAATGCTAAGTAGCAAAGGCCTCGTGCAGTTTTCCAAACAGACACAAGGGAGAAATCGCCTGAAAGAAAATATTTCTAACTTTTGGTTGCCTAAATTTGAAACTCAAACTGTTTCACGCTGAAAATATGGCAGATACTGTAAACAACAATTGATGAATAGATTTGCACTATTTTCTTTGTTTGTCCAAAAATAGTACATTTTCCATCCTACTTCTAATCTAAAAACACCTTCTTGACTTGTGAATGTTACACAAAAAAAAGAAATGAGAGCTATTCCAAAACTCTTGTTCACTTTCATTGAGATTCTGCAGACTGAGAATGAGACCAATATTCTTTGACAAGATTCCCAAACAGTGATCCTTCTCTCTTCATCAAGTTCATTGGATCATCATACTCCACCAGTTTTCCTGAAATTACATAGTCATGTTATTTTCATAGAAGACAATAACTAAACATTAAATGTTCAAACGCATGATCAATTATTTCTAAACTTGCATCATCACAATTTTGTATGATCTAAGCTAAAAAAACAAATCTACCATCTCATTTAATAGTTATTAACCTCTCTAATAACTGTCGCTACACCAAAGAAGACCTACTCAACAACCATCCTATTTTTTTTCTTTGGTCTAACAAGGAGGTATGTTAGAATTCTCGTGGGAAACACATGATCAACCTTATTTGTTCTCTTAACGTATCTACTAACGACTAAATGATTAAATTATAGATTATTTTGGAAAAGCATGTGAGAATGATAAGAAAAGGAGTAGTTGATGTGCAACATACCATCACTAATGGCAAGAACCTTGGTGCAATCCATCACAGTTGGTATCCTGTGAGCTACTGTGATAACTGTACAATCTGCAAACTCGGTCCTAATGGTTTTCTGCAAAATCAAATCAGTTGCATTATCAATTGATGCGGTTGCTTCATCAAGCACCAATATGCGACTTCTGCGTAGAAGAGCACGCCCTAAACAAAATAGTTGTCGCTGTCCCATGCTCCAGTTTGCTCCAGCTTCAACAACTGTAGAACAATTTGTCACTAGTCATGAATACTTATGTAGTAATTTGTCACTGCAGAGTTGTAACAACAAAACATGAAGTGTACCTGAAGAGTCTAATCCTAATCCCTCTTCTTTCTCTTGGACAGCCTCTTGTAACTGACACTTCCGAAGAACCTTCACATTGAAGCTAAAATCAGTCCACACGTACCATGCAAAGTAGAAATGAAAACACACACAAAAGACTTGGCAACATACTGAAAAAACAACAAACCATGTATGTCATTACCTCCCATATCTCTTGATCAGAGTGGTGAGACAAGGGGTCCAAATTGTATCTGACTGTTCCATTGAAAAGAGTAGGATCCTGAGGTATGATACCAAAGCGTGACCTCAAGTCATGAAGTCCAATAGAACAAATGTCAATGCCATCAACTACTATTTTTCCACCAGCTGGCTCTACCAGACGGAACAAGGCACCTATAAGAGTGGACTTTCCACTTCCTGTTCTGCCAACAATACCAATCTTGTGCCCTCCTTCAAATGTGCATGTGATCCCACGCAGTACTAGTGGTGCATCAGGCCTGTAACGTATCTATTTTGATACCAAGAAACAAATAAGTAGCTTCAGTTCACCGGTTCAACCCCCATTTTTAAGTATATAGAGCAACACGTTTTGAAATAGTAATTAATACCTGCAATTCTTTTATTTGTACTCGACCAGCAACTGGCCAATTAGCAGGAGGACGATTTCCTTCTATAACTTCTGGGGCCTCACTTGGTATATGCATATACTGATTTAGCCTCTCCACTGATATTATATAGTTCGCTAAATTGCATTGATTTTGAATTGAAAATACCAAGGACATGTTAAGTGAAAGGCCATAAGAGAGAGCCATGCCAATAAATCCTGGAATAACATCATAAGTTGAAATTAGAATACTTGCATTGGACCGAGCTTAACATGAAAAACGTCATTTGCACCAATAACACAGAAGGTAGCTTTCCAAAAGCAATAATGGAAAAAGTCTCACCAGAGGAGAAACTTCCTGGTGGAAGTACAACCATGCAAAGTGCAGCAGATGCAAGAACAACAGCACTGACTGTTTCTAATCGTTGAATCAACCACTCATTTGCTGCAAAACTATGGAAGTAAGGACTAGCGTTGACATCAATTAGACCAAGATTTTTCTGAAAAAAACGATCTTCCTCCTCAAAAGCCCTTATTGTCACAGCTCCAGCAACAGATTCAGCAAGATGGTTAGCTACAAAGGATTTTGTGGTGCCGTTCATCCGCATAAGTTCTTTCGCAGAAGCAAAGTAATAGTTCTATATAAAAGAAATCATAAGGTTAATTAGTATGTTTACTTTGCAATAAGGGTATTTAAATCTATGAAAGAAGAATTGGTTCATCACCTGCAAGCGGATAGCAAAATAAATCATCGGGATTGAGACAAACAAGACTTGCCAAGTAACAACTGCTAAAACTGTAAGATTAGCATAACAATTTGAAGTAGCTGCCACAGTAAACAAAAAGCCGAATGCGACATCAAGGTCCACAATGTTGAGATCTGAGGAGACCTAAACAAGGAAATAACAGACAAAATATCAATGCTTCTGTTCATTGCATTAGATTGTGAAGGGAAAGAAAAAATGTCTAATATGCTTACTCTACTTAGTATCCGTCCTAAAGGAGTGGAGTCATAAAATGACATGGGGGCACGAAAAAGGGAGTTCAGTAGCTCTAAAAATAATGACTTTGATGATTGAAGGCTCAAAGCGACTGTAAAAAGACTTCTAATCAACAAGAATATTGCTGAAACAACTCCAATCAACAAGTAAACTCCAATCAATTTCAAAGAGCTGACTTGAGGGTTGTCAACACTAGCGGCCATCCATGAGTTTTGTAATACTTGGCCAATCACAAACGTTAGTTGAGAAAAAAAAGCCAAAGAGAAGAATACATATCCTTTGTTCTGATTCAGATACTGTATATACGGTTTGAAACCATGGTCTCCTTTTTCTCTCTCTTCTTGCCTAATCAGTTGTTCACCTTTTGATGCTTCCTTATGTTTCTCCATAGATGTTTTTCTAATATCTCTAGAATTATTTGAATGTTTCTGGGAAGAAGTGACATCCACAAGCCGGTCAGCACCAGCAGTCTCTTTGTGGGCATTCACAAGGTTCTGAAATTCTTGGCTTGAGCTCAACAAATGGTGATATGGAGCAGCTTCTATAATTTCCCCACCTGACATCAACTGTAGACAAAAGAGTAATTACAGCCATGCTAGTTTACATCCAGTGCTTTTCAATGACATAACCATTAATTACATGCAAAAAAAGGAAATAAAACAACAACATAACTAGTGCTTCAAGATGGAAGAAATTACCAAAACAGAATCAAATGCTGGAAGGAAGTCAACTTGATGAGTCACGAGCAAGACTGTTTTCCCAGCAAGTCCTTCCATTATGTATTCCTGTCCAGTTGAAAAGCCATTTATCAGTAAAATGTTAATGACACCAAGACATAACACATGTAGTACTGGAAGAAGAGAAATTTTCATTACATTGAACAAATTTGTTGCAGTATGTGCATCAACAGCACTGAATGGGTCATCCAAGAGATATATATCAGCATTCTTATACAGTGCACGTGCAAGTTGAATTCGCTGCTTCTGACCTCCACTTAGGTTAACTCCTCTCTCTCCTATTTCAGTGAGATCGCCATAGGGAAACAACTCCAGGTCCTTCAACAGTGAAGACCTATGAAGTGTTACTTGATATTTTTCAGCATCCATGTCTGCCCCAAACAATATATTCTCACGTATTGTACCTGATTGTATCCATGCTGTTTGAGAAACATAGGCAAACTTCCCATACACTTCAAGCTATAAATAAAAACAAAAAAACAAAATCAGGTACCTATTAATCAAATCAATTAATAATATTACTGCTCAAACGAATGATAGAAAAATGCATTCTAGTAACTTGAATTTATGTGCTAATCAGTATAACAATTTGCAATGTTTATAATAGACAAAAAGGAACATAATCTTACTTCTCCTCGAATCATAGAAACTTCTCTGAGGATTGCTGCTAAGAGAGTTGATTTGCCTGAGCCAACCTCTCCACAAATAGCCACCTTTTGCCCTGGTCTAACCTCCAAATTTATGTTTCTCAGTGTTGGCTCTGATACATTATCTTCGCATGAAAAGTCCGCAGACTTGATTGTTATTGAACCCCTCATGCTGTCATCGATACACCTTTTTGTGACATTTACATTCTGCAGTTCAGGTGCCTCCAAAAATTTTAAAATCCGAGTAAACGCAACTTTTGCCTGAATGACCACCCCAATAACATCAGGGATGGTTCTAATTGGATCTTGAACAAGGCGCAAAGTAGCCACAAAAGTGAAAACATTATTTGCATGCAAAGGAACATTAAGAAAGTAACATGCCCCAAAGGAAGCAGCAGATATCAGAACAGGGCTGGACCAAAAGAGAAAGGTGTTGTATGCCTTTCTTAATTGCACTGCATACAACCATTTCAGCTCCTCATTCCTTAATCTCTCTATAGCATTTCTAAAATTGGTTTCCCATGCATACAACTTCAAAACCTTCATATTCACCAGAGCCTCGGAATAAGCCTTCAATCTCTCATCTTGTGCCACCATAAGTTTGCTCTGAAACTTGTGTTGTAACTTTGCAAGTGGAGTATTGCAAAGAACAGTGATTACTATCACCACCAAGGAGGCAACTGTTGCCAGCCCAACAGCACGATAAAGTATTACTAATGAGATACATAGCTGGAAGCTAGTTGTCCAAGTCTGGTGAAACCAATAGGGAAATTCACCAATTCTATAAGCATCCACAGTGACATAATTCATTATCTCACCACTAGAGTGCATCAATCTAGCAGAATTGGATAACCTCAATTGCTTTCTATAAATGGCTGCAGTTAGCAATGACCTAACTTTCACACCAATAAGTCTGCAGCGGAAATACCATTGCCTTTGAGAAAGGGATTCAATGGATTTTGCAAAGAAAAGTGATATTGCCAACACAAAACCTTGATATTTGAAACTCTCATTACCCTCAGCAACCAATATAAAAGAATTCAAAAGAAGAGGTCCTGAAGACAATGTAAGTACCTTAAGCAATGCAAAGAATCCTGATACTAAGATTTCTCTCCAATGGCATAAGAGTATTATCTTCAAAACTGATGGTTGCGAGGATGGATCCTTTTGTATTTTTCTGTTCAGTTGATCCAGAAATAGATAATAACAACTTTCTGCTCGATCCTCCTCCCGTAACCCTGGAATGTCTTCATCCTGGAGTGTTTTCTCTTTACCCATTTTCATCAATGGATTCAACCACCAAAATGACATTTTATTGAAGAATCCGGCTTTGGCGAATGGTGTTACATGTGTAACAGATTCTTTTTTATCAGACTCACCATTTAAGAGGGCATAAAGACTTTCATCAGTTTCTCTGTCAGTGTCTCCATAACTGGATTCCTTATATGTGCATAATAACAATAATATCGCCCCCAGAAAAGATAGAACATCTGAAGCTATCATAAGGGATAGTTCTCTGCTACTAATTGCATAAAACAATGCTGACGCACAGAAAATACCAGAAATGAAGAATATTAGAATAGCATAAAGCCTCGACCATCTTCTTGGAAGTTGCTTCAACTTAAGACTTAACGTTAAACTCACTAACAGCCACGTTAATCCGTGAAAGATTTCTAGCAACCACCAATCAAAAGGCAACACAGTTTGGGTTTTCCTCAGCTTTTCCTCTAAAACCCAAATGCCTAAGCACAAATGCACCAACCCAAGAACACCATTAGCTATGGATGAAACTGTCTGAAAATATGAATATCTTTGCACCTGTACTAAGCCCCGAGATGGTTTTAATGTTGACTTCTGGATCATAATGAATACAAGCAAGATAAGTAACAACACATCAGAGCAAGAGATGAACAAATGGTTGACACAAGTAGAAGGATCGATGAGAAGTCTAAAGTCATAAATGCAAGGCATTCTTCCCGCCTCCGAACAACCAAATTCCCCACAAAACAAGCTCCAAAAATCCGTCATTTCCTTGACTTCTCTGTAAAAAAAACAAAGAAGCCCGTAAAAATCACGCCTCTGTAGAGCAAAGCATTATCCTAAAACTTTGAAACTAAAACCCATAAATAGTTTATCAAAAGCTTTAGCCAAAGAGACATATTCGAGCACGTATCTCTAGCTAAGTTGACTTTTAAGAGAGAGAGAGAAAAAAGATAAATAATTTTCCCTTACTAGTTAGATCAGGACTCTTAGTCTAAAGAAAAATGAACATGACAAATTTGAGAACGTGTCTCTAGCTAAGTTGACTTTTAAGAGAGCGAAGAAAGATATAAGTAATTTTCTCTTACTAGTTAGATCAAGACTCTTAGTCTGAAGAGAAATGAACATGAACAAAATAAATGTGCACGTGCAGTCATCAGTTATCATCAACAAGTAGAAGATATGACAATGGCGAATCATAAACGGCTAACACGAGTTTGTTTTTGCTTTCTGAAGTGGAAGATTCTTAACTTGTTTTCAGACATTCTCTTTTCAATACACACTATCTTATGAGCTAAAAATCATGTAAATGTCAGTAATTAGAAATAGAACACATTGTTTAACGAGACTGAACGTCACTACAGAGTAGTACAAGTAATCTGCGTTTGGTGGTGAGGTATCTTAAATTGTGTCAGCTATTTTATTTGGTTATTACAAGTAGTGAATGGTAGCATTTGAGTTTCACATTTACTAGTCAATAAGTATATTAGTAAAAATAATATGCATGTTTTCTATACATCTTTTGTTCCAGTTTCATGTACTTAGCTACTGTCAACATCTTGGCTGATTCAAGTTCTAAAATGCGCTCAACAGGGTGAAGGGGTTTGGTTGAACTATTCTTCATTATTTATAAAAGTTGGCTTTTTTTTCTGCTTGGTTTAGGTCAAACTCTAATTTCATCCCTACGTTTCGTTTTCACTTTCATCATCTTCTGTACCATATGTTTTCGTTTTCATTTTTTCTTCTACCACTTGTCACGTTATTTTCTATTTCTCTCTCTTGATCGTGTATCCTTTTTTCCAGTACACTGATTTATCAAATGAAATCAACTTCATTTCAACAAGAAAACACGGAAAAACTAACACAAATAAAAAATGCTTTCTGCTGATTCGGTTCTGAAAGCGAATGACCGAACGTTGAAGTATTGTTATGTTAATATATAAAAAAAGAGAGCAAAACGAAAGGAATATTTAAAATGGACAAACGGAAAATGACTCAGTCAATAAAATAGAATGAAAAATCGGGAAAAAGACAAACCTTGTATAGTGTATCGTGTGAAGCTTGAAATTATCGGTGGCTAAATGCGATACGCAAACGTTTTTTCCATTTGAACGCGTCTCTCAGAAAACCGCAATGGACAACTTGTGTGATGTTTAAATAACAAGAGATACGGAAAAGAAAAACACATGTTCTTGTTTCTTGTTTTTGCTGTTGTTGGTTTGCTTTGTGTTGTGTTGTTTGGTGAATACAAGGTAGACACGAATATGATGATGAGAAGAATGAGGTTATGGAGAGAGTTAGAAGAAAAAGAAGATGAAGAAGAGAAAGAAAAAGAAGATGAAGAAGCCGTAGTAACAGTAACAGTGGAATGTGTTGAAGAATGAAGGTTGCAGGGAAGAAGGTGGATTTATATGCCATACGATGTCGTCATGGCTAACGTATGTTATTGTGTTTTTTCTTCTATATGGCTAACCCCAAATTTTTTATGCACAATATTATGAAAGGTCAAGATATAACCAACTTATAAAAATGTCTTCACTCTAATAAACCATTATTAAATTTAATTTAAAATAACTAATATTTTTATTTATAGGAATTCGATACATCTCTAAACATTTATAAACATTCACACCGCCCTGTCTATATATAATTTAGATTCAGGTAGCATTTTAAAATAGAGCATGTTATACTTGCCTTTTTAATTTTTGTTATTTTTAAAATATTACATGTGTATCTTTTATACATTTTTATTACAAAAAATATATATATTATATGTACGTTCAAGTTATACAATAATATTGACTATTATTGTTATTGTTATATTTGTGGAAAAAACTTTCACAAAATTAAAATTGTTAAAATTTTAGCTTAGATCGACTGTGTTTATGGGCAGATTATTTAGTTTTGCTTTTATTTTAATTTAAAATGATTTAAAAAAGTAAGTATGAAAGAATTATTGGTGATTTTTCAATAGAAAGAATACAACAAATTCAAATTATTAGTTTTCAATCTGTGCAAGACACAAAAACTCTCATGACCAGTCATGATGTTAGAAACAAATATGATGTAAAAATTATCAATTTTAAAATAAATCAATTATAACTCAAAGAAAAAAAACAATCGATTAAAAACATTTATTATAACATTTTTATCTTTTTTTTTCATATTTTCAAATAAAACATCCCCATTATTATATTTCTTACTAGTGTGTTTTATTCTGTTTTTTCCATACTTGATTTGCCTTAATTATTTTTCTTTCCGTGGCACGCATCCAAATTTTATTTGCATGAAATTCTCTAAGATGTATTTGGTAAAATTAGTTGATACTAACTTATAAATTTTAAGTATTAGATTATACATATTTGTTAAAATTATCTGATAAATTAGTTCAGATATACAGAATATAAATTTATTATATAAATAAATTTTTTTTTTATAGATAAAAATATAGTATAGTGTAATTATATTTTTATTTATTAAAATAATTAAATATTTATTGAATTATTTATTATTATTATTATTATTTTCAATTTGTATATATTTTTTATTTGAATAAGTCATTATATTTAAATGAGTAAATATAATAATCAAATCTTTTTATTTATTTTCAAACATTTTATATTTTATATTTTTTAATTTAAAATAATTCTAAATTAAATTTCTCTTTTACAAATTATTATCTATAACTCTCTTATATAACATCATGCAATGAAAAATTAAATCCTTTACAATTTGAACCACATACAAAATTAAAAAGTGACCTAAAACTAGTGCAATGATTAACTATCTTTATAAAATTAAAATAGGTAATAATAGGTAAAAAAATAAGGATAATAATAAAATATATTAAATATAAAAAAGTGTCATATATCTATTAATTATTAATATAACTAGAGTCATTTTTAAACCTTACAAACACAACACATACACACAACAAGCCTACAATACACCCACCCCTACACACACAACATGCAACTTATTAAGGAAAACAAAATATCTTATATTTTATTAATAATAACATAGATAAAATTTTAAGTGATATAAAGTTAAAGAAAATTCTTGTATCACTATTCTCATAACAGGTGTAAGTAACTACCAAAATATAAAAATTAATGTTGATTTTACCAAGGATTTTTTTATTGGTCTGATGGTAGTTTCTAATAAACATGTTTAATACAAATAATATAAAAAAGTTAAATGTGATAAATTATAGTGCCTAATAGAAAATAGTTGAAGTTTTTTTGTCTTGGTTGAAAGTGATAGTTGTAATTATATGTGTGTTATATTGATAATGTGATATTGTTAATATATGAATATCTTGTCATATGATAATGTTTCTTTCTAAATGATGTTTCTTTTTAAATTACACCATAAACCACATAACAAATGATAGGTTAGTGGTTTAAAATGACATATATATGCATACATACAAAATAAATCATATACATATATTTTCACAATTCATATATTCATAGATGCATATTCAATTCATCCATTAAACATTTGCATGTACATAAATATAGATCACACATATAATTTTATCAATTCACCTATTAAGATTGATTCACACATTTCGAAATACATATATTGAGTAAATTTTATTATATATTAACACCTTTAGTGTTTAAGTATACTTGAACTCCATAAATTTAAGGTAAATTCATGATATCTAAAATCTATAGAACTCATAATACATTCTAAATATAGAATAAACTCTTCTTTAATTTCTCACTATCTAAGTTTTAATTTGTGACTTGAAAACACCTCTATTAACAACAATAATGATATGTATTAATATCAAATCTAAATTCATCACAATAAAAATAATTAAGGATAAATTTCCTTACCATAAAATCCATATACTCAAATTCCAACAAAACTTATTTCTTTACCTCTCAAATTCCACGTGCAAACTCATATATTGTTGAGAAAAATATATAAAAGAAAACTTACTATAGATACAAAATTGAAAAAGAGAAAATCTTCTACTTTCTTTTACAGTGAATAACGCAGACTAAAACAATTAACTCAGTCTTAAAAAAAAGTTGATTTTATTAAGATAGGTATTTTTATGAAATGAAACTTAAGTGATTAAAATTTTCTATTATAACTTTTTAATTTAACTAATAAAATAATTATACTTATTTTTTTAAATTAATTGTACTTTTATATTAAATTATCCTATCTTTAGAATACATCACTATTAAATAAGATGCTAAAATTTAAATAATGTTTTAAAAATAAAATAAAATATTTTAAACAGCATTCCAAGAATAAAATTAAATCAAAAATTATTAAGGACAAAAAGTTTGTAAAACAACTGTTAAATAGAAATAAAATCTAGTAATGTGTTAAGGAAAAAATAAATTCAATCCTTAAAAGTATTTTAGGTGACATATATCTTATCATGATTTGTACTAGACATTATTTTTTATTTTATTATTTACATTCATTATCAATTAATAATACATAACATATTTATGAATAGATGTATAAACTTTTTATCATAAGAAATTAGTCCATACAAAGATTAGTTTAATCATTAGTTAAAAAATATTTTTAAACAAACAGATGTAAAATAAATTATTTTACTTTTATTATTTAAAAAAAAAACTATTCACGAGAAATAATGGTCTATTTAAATTGTGAACAAATAAAAATGTGGAAATGTAGTGTGTCACATAGAGTAGCCATGTGATTATAGTCGTGTCAGCACTTTGTAATCAACTATATGTTCTTGTCCTACCATGGCTGGTCACTCTCCTACAAATTTATTTCTGTAAAATATAAATATATTTTTTAATCATGTTAATAATGATACCATAAAATCTAACAGTGGATATGAGTTTTAATATGTAAATTATATAAGAGTATTTTTGGATATATAATTAATACTAGGTTTTAGAATTGTCATTTTATCCATTCTTGTACTTAATAAAGACCTAAGCACATTTTAAATCTTAGAAAAACAATTTCATACGAATTTATTTAAAGAAAAATGTTTAATATTTTAGAAATTTTGCAAGAGTATGAAACATATTTTTTTTAATTTATCATAATTTTTAATTGAAAAAAAAAACGAGAATCAATAAATTATCACTAAATAATAATCAAATATAGTAAGTTGATAAAATGCAAGATAAATGTTGTCATTGTCAGTAATGGGAAATTTATTTTATCTTATACGGATACATAGATATAAATAAATAAAACTTTCAAAAATAACTATTAAATCTTGACATACAATTTCTTTCTCTCTCTCCTCTCTCTCTCTCTCTCTCTCTCTCTCTCTCTCTATATATATATATATATATATATATATATATATATA